>CENV01005832.1_pt1 | contig 39227 bp, 32 predicted proteins | sample 530231 | NCBI WGS metagenome assembly CENV01 (sample SAMEA2619815, study PRJEB7988) | marine metagenome | biome: marine biome (ENVO:00000447); feature: surface water layer (ENVO:00002042); material: "saline water (ENVO:00002010), including plankton (ENVO:xxxxxxxx)" | depth 5 m
TATTGCATGCGCGCGTTCCGTATCGTATTTATGGCGGCTTGCGTTTCTTCGACCGTCAGGAAATAAAAGACGCTCTGGCCTACCTGCGAATTTTGGGTAATCGCGATGATGACGCCGCTATCGAGCGGGTGATCAATACACCAACGCGGGGCATTGGTAACCGGACTATGGATATGATCCGCCAGGCTGCCCGAGAACGTGAAGAGTCTTTATGGCAGGCGGCAAAATATATGGTCAATGAAAAGCAACTGGCCGGGCGGGCGCGTAACGCGGTGGGTTCGTTTCTGGATTTTATCGGGAACTTAGACGACGAAACCGAAGAGTTTTCATTAGGCCGCCTGAGTGACGAAGTCATTAAGAAAAGCGGCTTGATGGCCATGTACGAGGCCGAAAAAGGCGAAAAAGCGGAAACCCGGGTCGAAAACTTAAAAGAACTGGTGACTGCCTGCGAAAACTTCACTCTGGATGACGCCGAAGAGGACATGACACCGTTAAATGCTTTTCTGGCACACGCCTCACTTGAAGCTGGTGAAGAACAGGCCGATGAATATCAGGACGCCGTACAGCTCATGACACTACACAGCGCCAAAGGTCTGGAATTTCCGTTGGTGTTTATGACGGGCGTAGAAGAAGGCCTGTTCCCGTCTCAGCAGTCCATGGATGAACCCGGAAGGCTGGAAGAAGAACGCCGTCTTTGCTACGTCGGTATGACCCGGGCAATGGAAAAGTTAGTGCTTACTTATGCTGAGCAGCGCCGTATTTACGGTCAGGAGTTGTTCCATAAAGTCAGTCGCTTTATCAGTGAAATACCGGCGGATACTCTGCATGAAGTGCGGCTGCAAACCCGGGTAGAAAAGCCTGCCAGTTATGGCCGATTCAATAACGCAGCCAGCCACGAAAGCTTTGAGCAAACGGGGTATTCATTAGGCCAGCGGGTACGTCATCCTAAGTTTGGCGAGGGTACGGTGCTGAATTATGAAGGTACCGGTCCGCAATCCAGAATTCAGATTAACTTCGACAATGTCGGCAGCAAGTGGCTGGTTGTTGCTTATGCACGACTGGATCCGGTTTTCTAAAGTGTAAAGAGGTGATCAAAAACCGCATTCTTCGACTACCTTTAAGGTACATACATACAATGTCGGAGGCATTTTATGAAACGCTCTGCAAATGCACAGTGGAAAGGTAGTATAAAAGAAGGTTCAGGCGTTGTTTCAACGCAAAGTGGTGTTTTAGACAGTACCCAATACTCATTTAAGAGCCGCTTTGAAGAAGGCAAAGGCACCAACCCGGAAGAACTTCTGGGTGCGGCGCACGCAGGCTGTTATGCCATGGCGTTTTCGTTAATGCTGGGTGAATCTGGCTATGAGCCGGACAGTATTGATGCTAAAGCCGAAGTGTCGTTAGAAGAAGATGGTGACGGCTTCAGTATCGCTAAAATTCATCTGAAGGTGAAAGCCAGTATTCCGGATATTGACGAAGACAAATTCCAGAAACTGGCTGAAAAAGCGAAAGAAGGCTGTCCTGTCAGCAAAGTGCTGAAGGCTGAAATCTCAATGGATGCCAGCCTCAGCTGAAGCTAACTTCTTCTTCGCTTTACGATCACGCTGGCGCTGTATAATAGAATCGAAACTGTACAGTGCCAGCGCACTCCAGATAATAATGAAAGTGACCAGCTTACTTTCTTCTAAAGGCTCACCGTAAACCACTACCGCCAAAGCAAACATTAATGTTGGAGCTATATACTGGAAAAAACCCAGTGTGGCATAACGCAGGCGCTGTGCTGCTGCGGTAAAACACAGTAGTGGAATGGTTGTGACCAGCCCGGCGGCAACGAGCAACAGGTTTAACGTCCACGGGTTAGCGGTTAAATCACTACTGGCTGATTCGGCAAACACAAACAGATAAATAAGCATTACCGGGAATAGAATCGCGGTTTCCAGCCAAAGTCCGCTAATAGAATCGACCGGCAGGCGTTTGCGAATGGCGCCGTAAATGGCAAAACTAGAGGCTAAAGCCAGAGCCACCCAGGGTACCGAGCCAAAGGTAACAATTTGGATGGTAACGCCCACCACGGCCATACCAATGGCAACTAACTGCAAGCGGCGCATACGTTCGGCAAAAAACACCATTCCGATAGCCACATTCAATAATGGGTTAATGTAGTAGCCGAGGCTGGCATCTAACATGTGGTTACTGTTGACGGCCCAAATAAATAAAAACCAGTTACCACCCAGCAGGCAGGTTGCCAGGGTTAAGCGTAGTACTAATTTGCGGCTTTTCAGAATAGGGCGAATGCGGTCCAGTCGCTTCATGGCAACTATTAGTACAAACACCATCAAAAATGCCCAGATAATTCTATGGGAGAGTATTTCTAGTGCAGGTACTTGTTTCACCAGCTTGAAATAAACCGGTGCTATGCCCCAAAAAGTATAGGCTGCAAGTGCGAAAAAAACGCCTTGCCGCGCCCGAACAGCGTCATCGGACATGTCGATAGAATCCTTTTTTATCAGCGTTAGCCGACCAGATAAGTCCCGGTTCCGAACGCTATGTGCGTGCCTTCTTCGTTGTGCAACTCCATCCGTGCCACCGCTACTTTATTACCTGAGCGGATAATGGTTGCGCTGGCTATGAACTCGGTACCGCGTCCCGGACGAAGATAATCAACCCGAAGGTCAATAGTACCACAACGGCTCAGACGCTCCATTAAATAAGCTTCAGTAGGAGACTCCAGTCTGTCGACCATGCCGGCAATAGCGACCAGTCCTCCGGCGGTGTCCAGGGCTGTTGCGGTAACCCCGCCGTGCAGCATACGCTGTGGCACATTACCCATAAGTTGTTCCTGCCATTTAAATCGAATTTCACCACGCGCAGGGTTAAACTCCGTAATTTCCAGGCCAAGCAGTGCCTGGAACGGAACCTGAGTGTTCATAAACTCGGAAACTTTTGTCAGTATTGTTTGTGTATTCATTTTCGGCATGGTGATTAGCGGACAGGACGCTTACAATAAGAGCATGTTACTCGGGAAGTCAATATAACCATGCACAGCAGTACCGCCGAAAAAGCACAATTTGATCCGCTTAAGCAGCAGCTTGAATCTACCTTTGGCTATCATCAGTTTCGTGATGGCCAACAGGATATTATGCAGGCCGCTATGCAAGGGCGTGACTCTCTGGTGCTGATGCCAACCGGCGGCGGTAAGTCGCTGTGCTACCAGTTGCCGGCTATTTGTGGTGACGGCCTTACCCTGGTTATTTCACCGTTACTGTCGTTAATGCAGGATCAGGTCGAGGCACTTAAAGCTCTGGATATTTCCGCAGCGACGCTGCATTCCGGGGTGTCATCGCAAGAATCTATGGCAACCATGCAAGGGCTTCAGAGCGGTGACATTAAGCTGCTTTATGTAAGTCCAGAGCGGGTTTTACAACCAACCTTTATTGAACGCCTGCAAACCTTAAAGCTGAATTTTATTGCGGTGGATGAAGCCCATTGTATCAGCCAATGGGGACATGACTTCCGGCCTGAATACGGCAAACTTGGAGTGCTGCGTAATTACCTGCCCAATGTGCCTTTTATGGCATTAACGGCAACCGCAGACTCTGCCACCCAGCACGATATTATTGAACGGCTGTGTCTGCGCGAACCTCTGGTGCATCGCAGCTCGTTCGACCGCCCCAATATTCGTTACGTGGTGCAGGAAAAGTACAAGCCGCTGAAGCAGGTTCGTGACTACGTTAAAAAGCAAAAAGGCGCCGCCGGAATTATTTACTGCGGCAGCCGCAAAAAAACCGAAGAGCTGTCGGAAAGTCTGCAGCAAGCCGGGGTGCGCGCTGCACCCTACCATGCCGGTATTGAGCACCAGATAAAGGAAAGCACCCTGCGCCAGTTTCTGCGTGACGACATAGATGTTGTTGTTGCGACGGTGGCCTTTGGTATGGGTATTAATAAGCCCAACATTCGTTTTGTCATTCATTTTGATATTCCCCGCAGCGTTGAATCTTACTATCAGGAAACCGGGCGTGCTGGCCGAGATGGTCTGCCAGCCGAGGCTGTCATGCTTTATGACCCACGTGACGCGCAGTGGATACGACGCATGATAGAAGATCAGGAGAATGAGCAGCGGCGCTTGGTCGAGGCGCAAAAGTTTTCAGCTATGCAGGCTATGGCAGAAGCGCAGACCTGCCGGCGGCTGGTGGTGTTGAATTATTTTAATGAATACTCGGATAAGGAATGCGGAAACTGCGATTTGTGTCTGGATCCGCCCCAGCGCTACGACGGTCTGGAAGACGCTCAAAAAGCACTGAGCTGTGTATACCGAGTCGGTCAGCAGTTTGGTATTAACCATGTAGTTGAGGTTTTGCGTGGTTCAAAAGCCCAACGTGTTCTCGAGCTGGGACACGACCAGTTGAGCACGTACGGCTTAGGCAAGTCGGAAACTCAGGAGCACTGGTTTTCGGTGTTACGGCAGCTGATTCACCGGGGGCTTATTCTGCAGGACATTCGGCGTTTTGCAGCACTTCAGCTCACTGATGCAGCCCGCCCTGTGTTAAAAGGCGAAGTTCCGCTGGAACTGGCTAAGCCGCGAATAGAATTAACTGCAACCAAAACCCGAATTACCGACCGGGGTGACTATAATAAAATTTTGTTCCGGCGTTTGCGTAAGTTGCGTAAAGACATTGCTGACCGTGATCAGGTGCCGCCTTTTGTGGTGTTCAGTGATGCGGCACTGGTGGAAATGTGCGTACACTATCCCACAACAGCCAAAGATATGTTAGAAATCAATGGTGTTGGAGAAGTTAAACTGGCACGTTATGGCAATGAGTTTATGCAGGCCGTGGAAGCTTTCTTGTCCGGAGCCAGCGAGCGGCAATTATTTAACGGGTAAAGAGTAACAATGGAAGACAACGTCATTACGCTAAAAAGTACGCCACCGGAAGCTGACCATGAGCTTTGGGTGAACGAACTTTGTGAGCGTATTGGTGCTACCATCCGTGAAAAAGAATGGGCTGCGGACCAGTTTTGCTGGCGTTTGAGTATTAACCAGCGGCACTGGCTGCTGTTCTACTCGGAAATTTGTGATGCCGTCTGGTTACAAGCTCTGGAAGAACCCGAAGCTACAGTAAAAGCACTCCTGGTGGAGCATGGTTATGTTTAACTACTTGTTTGCCGGACTACTGTTAGCGTTGACTCTGATACCACCGGCTTTTGCTCAGGATCCTCTAACCGTTTCCCCGCAAAGCTCGCGCTTAATGCTGAATGAACACTTCAATTACCGGGTGGTCAATGCCAACCTGCAAGTTGAGAGCATTGCTATTGATGAACCGCAGCGATGGTTAAGCCCTGAGGAGTTACAGGATCATAACTACGCAGGTGAACGACCCAATGTCTGGGGCGTGGTTTCTTTGTTTAATCGCAGTAACGCGCCGCTTACTCTTCACCTGCATTTCGGCGACCCTTACCTGGAACAAGTTGGGGTTTATTTACTGGATAAAAATGGGCAAATAGAAAGCAGCAGCATCAGCCGGTTTTCCACCCCGCTATTACAGCGAAATTATTTGTCTCATGAGCAAATTCTTCCGGTAACCTTACCCGCTAACAAAATTGTCTGGTTGGCTGTGTCGGTGCAGCAATGGCCGGAACAAATGCCGTCTATAGGTCTGTGGCAGCCGGGCGACTTACAGTTACGCCTTCAGCAGCAACAAACAGCTTTGGGGGTTAACGCCGGTATTCTTATTCTGCTGGCTTTAGCAGCGGCTGTTTCAGCGCGGTTGTTCGGTAGCCTCCTGTTAATTTCCTTTGGCGGTCTGACATTAACCTTTACTCTTTCGCTGCTATCACACAGTGGCATCTGGATTACCTATTTTACACCATACTCACCGGACATTGCTGCGGAGTTGAAGGTGTATATCAGCCAGCTCCTGATCCTGGCTCTTAGTTGGTTTATATGGGAATGGTCGCGTTTTCGCTTCAAGTTCTCCCGTTTCAACCGTATTGGTTATGCAGTAATGATGGTGGCAATTGCGTTGACCATTTTGTTGCCGTGGCTGTCGGAGCCCTGGCGGCTGGCTTCTGTATCCTGGCAAATTAATGCGTTATTGCTCTGGGGCGGAGTGGTTATTGGCCGTAGCCTGCAGAAGCAACCTGTGGCGGGTCATAAATGGCAAACGGTATTGATGGTTCTGACCATTATATCCGCCTGGCTGCTGGTTTCACCGCGCTATAACCCAATATGGGAAGGGCTTTCCGGGTTATTGTTGTACAGCGGCCTGACTTTAGTCACAACTATGTTTTTGCTGGCGCTTGAGCGCTACCGATTTAGTCGCCTGGTACAGCGTATTAGCAATTTAAAACGTAACCGCAAAATTTTAAGACGGCGTTTATGGCGTATTTTAAAACGAACCGGAGAAGGTTGGTTCAGAGTTAACCCTGACGGCAGTATTAAACAGGTTAACCGGCAAATGATAAAAATTCTGGCCGCTCATTCGCTGAAGCAAATTCAGATGCATTGGCCAAAAGGTTTTAGCATTGAAGGCCAACGGCAACTGATTTCTATTGAGCGGCTTGATGGTCGTAAAGTGTGGCTCGATATTGAATTGTTTCCTGACAATACCGGGCGTATGGCCGATGTAACAAAACGTATGGAAGCAGAAGTTCATCTTAACTTTTTGGCACATCACGACGCCGTAACGGGCTTATTAAATGTGCGCGAGTTTCGGCGCCTGCTGCAATCCCGTCTGGATAGAAAAAAGACAACCAGCGTTACCATTATTCGTCTTAATGGTTTGCAGGTTATTGCGGATCAAGCCGGCGCTGATGGTCGTGATCAGGCCATACTACAGCTGACATTATCCTTACAGCAAAAAGCACCTAAAAGCGCACGTGTCGCACGCATAAGTGAAGCAGAAATTGCGCTGCTGACGAACGAAGATGAACAAGCGGCGTTCGCTCAGGCGCATCGTTTACTGCAAGTTTGCAGAGAGTTTCGTTTTAGTAGTGAAAAACGTATTTTTCAGCTGACAGGTCACGCCGGTATTGCTTACAGTCATGACGAAAGTCTGGCCGCCAGCACTATCATGAGGCAAGCCCGGGAAGCCGTGCAGCTGGCAATGCAGCAGGGTGACTACAGAGTACACACGCACAGCGAAGCTGATCAGATACGTTTAATTGGGCAAGCTGAGGAAGAGTGGGAAGCGCGGCTGAAAAAAGCACTGCGGGAAGAAAACTGGCAGTTGTTTGCGCAGCCACTGGTCAGTGCCGCAAAAAGCGAAGATAAGCATTGCTTCGAGTTGTTATTGCGACTGCCGGGTAACGAGAGTGACGAGGCTATTGCTCCGCAGCAGTTTTTACGAGCCGCTCTTAATGCAGGCGTTATGGGTAAAGCTGACCGCTGGCTGGTCAGGGAAGTTATTGAGCATTTTAATGAACAACCCTTTGAAGCTAATCGCACCTGGCGCTGTCATATTAATTTGTCCGCGCAAAGTCTGGAAGATGTCGACTTTATTCGCTTTATAGAGCAAATCCTGAAGCATTCTATATTACAGCCGGAGCAGTTGGTCTTTGAGGTGGCAGAACCTGATGCCAATGAGTATTTTGATGAAACTTACCGTCTGTTCAGAGAGCTTAAGGACTTAGGTATTGGTACTGCTTTAGATCAGTTTGGTACCGGCTTTAATTCGTTCCGGCTTATGCGGCAATTACCGTTAACGCAAATTAAGGTTAACAGGTTTTGGGTGCAGGACATGCTGGTAGATGCGGTTGATGCGGAGCTGGTCGCCAGCTGTGTGCGCATTGCTAAGGTTCTTGATATTGAGGTATGTGCAGTAGGTGTGGAAAGTGATGAAGCACGTATTAAGCTCACTCAGCTGGGCGTAGACTATATCCAGGGGTTCGTCTGTGGGCACCCAGTAGAGTGGCAACGTCAGGAAAAACAGGGCGGCTAATTGCCGCCCCTCATCCAGTGCTTAAGTTTAAGCAGCACTTTCCTTACTTTTGGAACGATCTTGCAGCAGGTCTTTAGTTGAACTGCTAATGTCGATACGTTTCGGTTTCTTGGCTTCAGGAATATTCTTCACCAGGCCGACCGTTAACAGACCGTTCTTTAAGGCTGCGCCGGTGACTTCAATGTGCTCAGCCAGGCTGAACTTACGTTCGAAGGCACGGTTTGCAATGCCGCGGTGCAGATATTCGCGTTTTTCGTTTTCTTCGGCTTTTTTGCCGGTCACACGAAGTACGCCGTTCTCTACTTCAATTTCCAGATCATCCTCTTCAAAACCTGCAACCGCCAGTGTAACGGCGTACTGGTTTTCTGCTACCAGTTCAATGTTGTAGGGAGGATATCCGGTTGCACCAGTATCTGAGCGTAGTGCCGAATCCAGCAAAGATGCCATGCGGTCAAAACCTACACTGCTACGATATAGAGGGCTTAAGTCGATAGTTGCCATAGTCATTCTCCTTTGAAGCAATAACTTTAAAATGTTTAATTAAGTGACACACCATGTGTCGGTTAAGGCGGCTCTCTCAGAGACACCTGCCTTAACTTCTATATGTGTACTGCTCAATTTGGTTTCAAGAGTCGGGTTGCAAAATTTTCATTGGACTCTGCTTCAAGGCACTCTATTATCGGGGCTAAGCAATACTTTATTTATTTGTGAAAAGGATTCTCAGGATGGCCGAAGAGCCAGAAAAAACATGGCAATGGGTAACAGTCGATGACTATGAAAAACCTGCCGTGCCCACCACGATAAAGATAAAAAAGTGGTGGAAAAAATTTGTTCGCTGGGTCACGCCTGAGCAAGAGCATGAAGGTGAGGAAGAGCAATCGCAAGTACTAGAACTGAGTTTTGATACCGCTGCAGAGACCCTGGATGATTGCTTTTCTGACTGGTTAAATGACGATGACGATAGCAGCTTACGCTGGATTATTGCGCCACCTCACTCTGGTGTTGAGGAAGCGGTGCAAAAGTGGGCTGAGAAGCATAGTCTAGCGGAAGTGAGCCTGCCCGACAGAGAGTCACTTTGCGACCCTGATGATTCTCCTATGCCGGAGTTTTCGCCTAAGTCCGATGATAATAACCCCTGGATAATGCCGCAGTTAGCACACAGCTTTCTGCGCCAGACGAACGGTTTGCGCTGGGTCCGGGAATTCTTCTCTCAGGTACTGTCCGGTGAAGCGGGTAAAGGCGTTATTGTCTGTGACAGCTGGGCCTGGGCTTTTCTGGAAAAAGTCTGGCCGGTGCCGGTAAATCAGTTATGGACATTGCAGGGGCTGGATCAAAACGCCCTTGAGCAACTGGGGCTGGCTCGCGGAGATGGTCGTTTACGCGCTTTAGCCGCGTTAAGCCGGGGTAATGCTGGTGTCGCTGCGGCCTATTCTGACCGTTATCAACGTGGCAGCGAAAAGGCCTTTGACACACCGGCGCTGCCCTCAGAGATAAACGATGCCACTGCTTTTGTTTGTTATGCCCTGCTGCTGCATCGGGGGATGACTAAAACACAGTTAGTGCAGGCGTTGCCGATAGTTTCCGGTAGCCAGCTTGAAATTCAGTTACAGGTACTTAAACAACGCGGCTTGATTGAGCTTGAGCAAGAGCTTTGGTATGTCACTGCACGCGGCTATCCTGTTGTCAGGGATTTGCTCATGTCCCGCGGTTTTTGGTTAGACCGGTTTTAACGGTGCGGGCTTAGGAGAAAGTAATGGAAACAGGTTCAGTAAAAGACGTTGCCGGGCTATTCAAGTCGCTGGACGGCTTCGCCATTTTTGAAATTGCTGTGATTTTTGCCCTGGCACTGGCCGTCGTTTGGCTTACCCAGCGCGTTTTACCCTGGGTAGCCGCGCATTTGCACGGAAAAAGGCGATTATACATTCTGGCCATGGTGCCAATGATCCGCATACTGGTTCTGGTTATTGCCCTGGTGATGATCATTCCGCGTATTATTGAGCCAACAATGCAAAACATGGTGGCGACCCTGGGCGCCGCCGGTTTGGCGATAGGCTTTGCGTTAAAAGATTATGTAAGTAGCTTAATTGCCGGGGTGGTTGCCGTTCATGAGATGCCTTACCGTCCCGGCGACTGGATAGAGGTAGACGGAACCTATGGTGAAGTGACACACATTGGTATGCGAACCGTTGAATTAGTGACCAGCGACGACACGGTCATCTGGGTACCGCACTTAAAGCTTTGGGATAACCTCATCCATAATGCCAATAACGGTGGTCCCAGCTTAATGTGCATTGCTGAGTTTTATACTCAGCCGGAAGCCGACGCCTATCAAATTCGCGACGCGCTGGAAGAAGTAGCGTTGACCAGCCCTTATCTGCAACTGGGTAAGCCAATAGCGGTTACTGCAGCAGAACAACCCTGGGGCACAAAGTATCGCTTAAAAGCCTACCCGATAGACCCCCGACAGCAGTTTCAGTTTATTACTGACATGACAGCCCGGGGCAAAAAACGGCTAATGGAACTGGGCGTACGCTTCGCCAAGGTTGAGTCGGACGAAGCGTACGAGCTCACTCATTAAGCTTCTTCCGCTAAAAAGCCACCGGACTGGTGGCGCCATAATTTGGCGTAGAGTCCATCCTGAGCAAGCAGCTGTTCGTGGCTGCCCTGCTCAATAATTTCCCCCTGATCCATTACTACCAGCTTGTCCATAGCTGCAATAGTGGATAAGCGGTGGGCAATAGCAATAACCGTTTTACCCTGCATGAGTTTATACAGGTTTTCCTGAATGGCGTTTTCTACTTCCGAATCCAGCGCTGAGGTTGCTTCGTCCAGAATCAGAATGGGCGCGTCTTTTAGCATGACACGGGCAATAGCAATTCGCTGGCGTTGACCACCTGAGAGTTTCACGCCGCGCTCGCCGACATGGGCATCCAGACCGGTACGACCTTTGCTGTCGCTTAAGTCCGCAATAAACTCCTCGCAATGCGCCTGTTGTATTGCCTTCATTAAGTCCTCTTCACTGGCATCGGGGCGCCCGTACAAAATATTGTCGCGTACTGAGCGATGCAGTAAAGAGGTGTCCTGAGTCACCATGCCAATGTTCGCGCGCAAACTGTCCTGCTGCACTTTATGAATGGGCTTATCATCAATACGAACTTCGCCGTCCTCAACGTCGTAGAAACGTAACAACAAATTCACCAGCGTGGATTTACCTGCACCTGAGCGTCCGACAATACCGACTTTTTCACCCGGTTTAATGTGCAGATTAAAGTCATCCATAACGCTATGACCTTTGCCATAATGGAAGCGAACATGGTCAAAATTAATGTCGCCGGAAGTCACATTCAAAGCGGGCGCATTGGGTTCATCGACAATGCGCTGTGGCACCGCAATAGAGCCAATACCGTCCTGAACGGTACCAATGCTTTCAAACAGGGTCGACATTTGCCACATGACCATTTGCGACATACCAAACAAGCGCAGAACCAGACCAATAACGACAGCAACAGCGCCTAAAGTCACAGCATTATCCATCCACAGCACAATGGCGGTGGCGGCAGAGCCGAACAACAGTGCGCAGTTTATAAAGTAGAGAAAGCCGTAAAGCTGGGTAACCAGGCGCATTTGCTTATGCACTGTCCCCAAAAAGGTGTCCATACCCTCGTGCGCAAACTCAGCCTCGCGCAGCGAGTGTGAAAACAACTTAACGGTTTGAATGTTGGTATAGGAGTCGACAATGCGTCCGGTCATATTAGAGCGGGCATCGGCCTGTTCAGCTGATATTTTACCCAGTTTAGGCACAAAGAAGCGTAACAACAGGGCGTACAGAATAAGCCAGCAAGCTAGTGGCAGCATCATTCGCCAGTCGGCACTACCAATAATGACAAACATCCCCAGGAAGTAGACCGCGACGTAGTTCACAACCTCAATAAAGGTCATGATGCACTGCCGCAGCGCGAGCGAGGTTTGCATTAATTTGGTGGCAATCCGGCCGGCAAACTCATCCTGATAGTAACTCATGGACTGTTTCATCAGGTAGCGGTGCCCCAGCCAGCGAATGCGCATGGGGAAGTTACCCAACAACGTCTGGTGGGTTAGCATAGAATGAAACCAGACCAGTAAGGGAAGACCGATTAAAACCATCGCGCTCATTCCAAGCAATGGCCAGAACTGATCGTTTAATAAGGTTTCTTTGTCCTGCGCTGACAGCCAGTCAACAATTTGACCTAAAAAGCCAAATAACCAGACTTCGGCAATGGCAATAGCGGCCATAAGCAGCGCGGTTACTGCAATAAAAGGGGTCGCCCCTTTGGTAAAATGCCAGCAGAATGCAAAAAATCCGGTAGGAGCCTGAGTCGGTTCCTCCGTAGGAAAAGGGTTTAATCGGCGCTCAAACCAGGAAAACATTGCTTCACTCCTTGAGATACATCAAGCTAAAGCATATCAGGTTCACCGCCGTTCATCTTGTAAAAAACGGACACATGAACAATAATGATAACTATTAACAATAAATGAGGTTTTTATGAAACTTTTGTCCATGACGGTCGCAGGCGCAGCACTGCTTTTTAACGTAGCGGCAATGGCCGACGACGATGATCAGCAATACCAACATTTTAAACCAGAGCCCGCCGAGAATCTGGAACAGGCTATTATGAACCTGAACGAGTATAACGCGAAACTGCAGGAAATCGTGAATGGCGATTTAACTGCACAGGACATGGCTAAAGTTCATGAACTGACCTACACACTGGAAGTGGCGCTGGCGCGTTTAAGCAAAGAACTGGATATTGCAGCGAATTCGCTGGAAGAAATTCATCTGGGTTCTGAACAAATGAATAAACAGCGCGTTAAAGGCTTTGGTAAAAGCTACTTGGACACACTGAACCATGTGTTGGCCGAGCATCGCAAACACCACAAGGGCGACCGCAAAAAGCAGCATTAATAACTTAGAGTGTTTCCAAAAACGCCTTAAAGTGTCGTAGCCAAAAACTCTGTGGTTGCGACATGGCGTTTCTGCCAATTGAAACTTCGCAAATAGCTTCGTTGTTCATTTCAGCTCTTGGCAGTGGTAATAATACGACCCCGGTATTGCTGGCATAATCCGTTATTTTTTCACTGAGTTCATTGGCTTTTAAAGCAAAATGCAGATGGAACATGGCTACTTGCGGTGTTTCTGGGTTAACTCGTACGCCATTCAGTGCGCTAAGTGCCTCTCCAAGTGCGCGGGCGTAATTTACGGCTTCCGGCATAATTGGCAGGTTTTCCTTCAGGCCGTGGCGGGCAGACAGTACTTGCGGATATTGCGTAATAATATTACCCCCAGCGCGGCGAGCCCAGATTTTCGCTTGCTCAATAAAGCCCTCTGAGCCCGCAAGTATCGCTCCTGAAATACCGCCTAAGTCTTTATAAAAACTGACATAAACCGAGTCAAATAACTCACAGACTTCAGGCAGTGAGCAACCATACGCTGCTGGCACTTGCCATAAGCGCGCACCGTCCAGATGCATAGCAATATTGTGTTGTCTGGCCCACTCTGACTGCATGACTAAGTCATCCCAATTCGGCAGTTGCCCGCCAATTTCGCGCATGGGCAACTCCAGTAGTACGCTTGCTAAATCATCCGTTTGCACCGACTTGAGGTCGTTAAGCGTTATGGGTTTATCGGCAAAACCCGTGGTAGTGCCGTTGAGCTTCCATAAAGCTTCAAACCCCATGTGTTCGTGCAGCATTAAATGCGAGGTTGGGTGCAACGCTATGCCGTTGCGCTGGCGCTCATCGGCATGCACGCGCAAAGCCAAAGGCTGTGCCAGAGTACCGGTTGGTAAAAACAGCGCTGCGGGTTTGCCCAGTAATTCTGCCACTTCTTCTTCAAAATTATTAATAAGCGAGCCGCTGCCATAAACGTCTCTTTTCTCATTCGGTTGCAGTTGCTCCGCAAGCAGCTTCAGCTCGTCGGCCATTGAGTTTTGCGGTTGCCGCAAAAGCGACGCGCTGGCCTGTTCAACGGCGTGTTGGTAAGCCTGTTTGGTTTTTTCACTAATTGAGACTGACATGCTGCACCTATTTTGAATGGACTTTACCGCCAATAATTTTGTAAGCAGGGGTGCCGCGTATCATGGTTTCGCGCGCAAACTCCTGCCCACATCCCGGGCAGTGACATGGTGTGGTCGTGTGGTCTTCAACAATCCGCTCAATAAAGCATTTTACTAAAGCGCCTTTGCCACCTTTGCGATATTTAAATATGGGCGTTTTGCACTGCAGACAAGAAATCTGCACGGTGCGTACCGGCCCTTTCTTGTTCGGTTTCGCCATAAACTCTTCGGTTATAATTTAAGCATTTCCATTAGTGTAACAAGCACGCTATAGTTTTTCTTCCTGTATCAAAAGAAGAATAAAGGACACTGCTATGCGTTATTCCATTGTCGCCCTGGCTGTTTTGGGCTTATTAACGGCTTGTGGGCAACCGCAAGAGAACAATTCTGGCCAAAATTCTCAAACGGCTGCTGAGCAACCTAAACAGACTGAGCAAAGCTCGCAATCTGAAACCGAACGTCTGAATCAGTGGTTTGAGGAAAAGTACGAAGAACAACTTCAGCAAAGCCCTATTCAAATGACCTTCCTGGGCCGCAAAGATCGCTACGGCGACATTGACGATATGACCGTAGCCGCAGAGAAAAAGCAGTTAGAGTGGTTAGAAGGAACCGTTGAAGAGCTGAAAGCTAACTTTGACTACGACAAGCTAAACCTGGAAGCTCAGACGTCTTACGACGTTTGGGTTTACCAGTACGAACAAGCCAAGCGTAATGCCGAATTCCGCGGCATGGACTACGTATTTGACCAAATGCGCGGCGCGCACACCTTCCTACCGCAGTTTTTAATCAACTTCCACCGGGTTGATAATGCCGAAGACATGGAAGCTTATATTCCCCGGTTGGAAGGCGGTGCAACGGCCATTGAGCAGCTATTGCAACGCGCTGAGCAGCAAGTAAAAAATGGAGTTCGCGCGCCGCGTTTTGCGTATGAGCAAATTATTAAAGAAGCTAAAGGGCTGACCTCCGGCGCGCCGTTTGACGAGGAAGGCGACTCAAGCTTGCTTGAAGATGCTAAGAACAAGCTTAGCTCGCTTCAGGAAAATGATGTTATCTCCTCCGAACAAGCCGACAAATACGAGAAAGAAGTGCGCAAAGTGCTACTAGAGCGTTTCCAGCCAAGTTACGAAGCACTTATTAGCTTCCTGGAAAGCGATATTAAAAACACCGACGAAGTCGCAACCGGTGTGCATCGCTTGGAAAACGGCGAAGCTTATTACAATGCTTTGCTGAAGAACTACACCACCACAGATTTAACGGCTGAGGAAATTCATCAAATAGGCCTTGATGAAGTCGAGCGTCTGACCAATGACATGATAGCCATTAAAGAGAAAGTCGAATTTGACGGCGATTTGCAGGACTTCTTTGATTATATCCGTACCGATGAGCGCTTCTTCTACCCGAACAATGACGAAGGCGCAGAGATGTACCTGGAAGATTCGCGCGAATACCTAGCTTACATTAATGAAAAGCTACCGGAATATTTCGGTATTTTGCCAAAAGCCGACTTGGTAGTGAAACGCGTTGAAGCCTTCCGTGAACAAGACGGCGCAGCCCAGCACTATTATCCAGGTTCGCCTGACGGTGATCGCCCGGGTATTTACTATGCGCATTTGTCGGACATGAGCTCTATGCCGAAAAATGAAATGGAAGCCATTGCCTATCACGAAGGTAACCCGGGTCACCATATGCAAATTTCCATTGCGCAGGAGCTGGAGTCCGTACCGGAATTCCGTACTCAGGCTGGCTTTACTGTTTACAGCGAAGGCTGGGGGTTATATTCAGAGCAATTAGCCAAGGAAATGGGTGCCTATGAAGACCCTTATTCTGATTTTGGTCGCTTAACCACGGAAATGTGGCGTGCGGTACGTCTGGTTGTGGATACCGGTATGCACGCTAAGGGCTGGACCGAAGAGGAAGCGGTTAAGTACTTTCAGGAACATACGCCGATTGCTGAAGGTGCTGTGCGTTCAGAAGTTCGTCGCTATCTGGTTATGCCGGGTCAGGCAACAGCTTATAAAATTGGCATGATCCGCATTTTGGAACTGCGTGAAGAAGCCAGAGATGCTCTGGGTGACAAGTTCGATATTCGCGGCTTCCATGACACCGTTCTGGGTGGTGGTGCACTACCGCTGCATATTCTGGAGCGCCGTGTTGATCAATGGGTTAAAGAGCAGAAAAAAGCCTAACTAAGGAGAGTTATTGTGAAATGGCTTGTATTGATGCTAATCGTGACCTTTTTTCTCCCCGGCGCTTATGCCGGGGAGTCAACTAAGGAAACGATTCAACAGCACTTAAGTGCTGAGCAGCTGGATGACGCCGAAGATACCGTGGAAGACTGGGTCAAAAATGAACCTGAAAATGCTGAAGCCTGGCATATACGGGGCATTGTTATGGCCCAACAGGCACAGGACTCTTTTTTCAGTGCGCTCAGTTATGCTGGCAAGTCTGTAGACTCTTTCGAAAAAGCCGTAGAGCTTGAGCCTGGTTCGCTGGAATATCGCACGACGTTACTGCAGTTTTATATGATGGCACCTTCAATAGCCGGTGGTGATGACGAAAAAGCATTAGCGCAAATTGAGGCGATGAGAGAAATCGATGCGGTGGAAGGGGCATTTGCCCGAGTTAAGTACCTGCAACATCATGAAAAAGGCGAGCAGGCGCGGACGCTAGTGAATGAAATTTTAGCTGAGCATCCGAATAACGCCGACGTTCTGGTTTATCTTGGCTTTCAGGAACAAAAAGACGGGAACTATGAAAATGCGTTCTCTTTTTTTGAACAAGCGGCTGAGGGTGAATCGCGAAAAGGTGAAGCTCCTGTAATGGCTTTATACCAATTCGGCAAAACCTCTGTTTTGGCGGAAGAACACCTGGATAAAGGTATTGAGGCACTGCAACAATATTTGGACGCTGAATTACCGGACAGCGCGCCAAAAGCCCACTGGGCAAACTTTCGGTTAGCTCAACTGCTTGCCCTGAAAGGCAATGACGAGCAGTCTCAGCAGGTTATTGCCAACCTGAAAAAGGTTGACGATAAAGAGCTTCAGAAACAGCTGTCCGGCTGGAACTAAGCGTCTAAGTAACCCCGGTTGCGACCATCAGACTTAGCGCGATACAGCGCTGAGTCTGCTTTAGATATCATGCAGGCAATTAAGTCCTCGGTGCTTTCATCGGCCCCGGGCTTAAGAATGTAGCCCCCAATGCTTATGGTTAGATAATCTTCAACTTCCGAGGGCTTATGTTTTATCTTCAACTTCCGTACAGCTTCTAACAGCTGGTTCATACTTTCTTTCGTTTTTTCTTCATCGGTAGCCGAAATAACCGCAACGAACTCCTCGCCACCATAACGAGCCAGAAAATCGGTATTCCGCTGTAACTGATCAAACATGGCGTCAGCAACAGACTTCAGAGCCTGGTCACCCTGCAAATGCCCATAGTGGTCGTTATATGGTTTGAACTGGTCAATATCAATAATAAGCAAAGCTAATGGTGTTTTATGACGCGAGGCTCGCTGTATTTCGTTAGTAATACGCTCATCGAAAGCGCGGCGGTTAGCTATGCCGGTTAAGCCGTCCTGTGCTACTTGTGCTTGTAGCAGGCGGTTGGCCTTTTCCAATGCTCGTTGTGTATGGATGAGCTCGGAATAGGTGCGCTGGCGCTCCAGCGTATTCGCTACCATATCGGCAACCAGCCGTAGACGACGAATTTCTTCCGGTGTCCACTGCCGTTCTTGTCGCACCATGTCGCAACCGACAAAACCCAGCAGGTGCTGGTTTGCGACCAGCCCAACGCAAATAACTGATTTAATTTGCTCGCGCTCAAACTCGGCTCTTTCGGCTGTAGCCTCTGGAGGTAATAAATCAATATTATCTACAATGCATTTATGATGGGTTTTTATCTGCTCAAAAAACCAGGGAAGTTCTTCTAACGCAACCGATTGAAGATCGGTGATATGTGCTTGATAACCGTCTCTCACCCACTCATGGGTATTGGTCATATTTTGGATATTGTCGTCGAACTCAAATACGTAACAACGATCAGTGTCAGTGTAATTGCCGATAGCAGCAATTACCTCCTCTATACATTCGTAAGTTTCAGCCGGCTCGCTGTTAATAAGGCGGGTCGACAGTTCAGAGATAAGCTGATCAAAAGATATTTGCGCAGTTTTTGGATCCATGGCTCACCCCTGTTCTTTTCATAATCTTTCGATTAACCGTTAACGAGTTTAGCTTACATTGTTATTTTTATGTTAATCAAACAAAGATTTAAGCAAAATAAAATTGTAATATATCCTCTACGACAGGAAGCACAGAAAAGACCAGTAGTAAGGCCATGGAAATATTAAAAATTCTTTGTGCGGTGTGGTTGGTTAGCAATTGACGCAATCCGGCGCCTGCAATGAGCCAAATTCCTACACAAGGGAAGGCTACAGCCAAAAAGGCCGCTGTTATCTCTATTACTTCGGACCAAAGCGTTCCAGCTACGGTAGTAAATGCAGCAACCGCACCCGTTGCCATAACCCAGGCTTTACCGTTAACCCATTGAAACAACACCGCTTGCCAGAAAGTCAGGGGTTTGCGGTCGCCTTTTTCAATGGTTTTCGGTGTTTGTGAGCCAATAACCCAGGCCAGCCAGAGCAAATAAAGCGTGCCGGCAATCTTTATCAGTTGGTGCAGTAGTGGAAACTGTTCCAATATGGAACCGAAACCCATACCAACCACTAACACCATAGCCGGAAAGCCAAAACAGATGCCCAGAAAGTGCGGCAGGCTGGCTTTAATACCGTAGTTCACCCCCGACGACATGATCATAATGTTATTAGGGCCCGGTGTTATGGTGGTTGAGAAAGCGAAGAAAAATACAGCGATAAAGATTTCCATGAACTTGCCTTATTGCAACAGAATTGTTTAATGCTGGTTTCGTTTAAAAGATACGATACCATGGCTTTGTATGAAACCACATTTAGGGAGAGCAGCGAGTGAGTGAATTGACCCCCGGCTTTATTGTCGCGCATGGACATCGGCTGGAAGACCTAACCGATGTGGCGGTTACATTCACCCAAAACTACCCGCTGGCGCCGCTGGAGCAGGAAACCGTACTGGTGCAAAGTAACGGTATTGCCCAGTGGCTGAAAATTAATTTAGCCCAGGCCAGTGGCATTGCTGCCATGATAGATGTCACCCTGCCGGCAAGGTTTCAGTGGCAGGCATACAGAGCCGTGCTCGGTGACGACATCCCCAAAACCTCTCCCTTTGATAAAGACCGCCTAACCTGGCGATTAATGCGTCTTTTGCCTGAGCTTATCGAGCACAACCCACACTTTGCACCGCTTAAACACTATACCTCCGACGACAACGACGGTCGCAAGCTGTATCAGTTAAGCGGGCGATTGGCTGACTTGTTTGATCAGTACGCGGTGTACCGTGCCGACTGGCTGGATAACTGGGTGCGTGGTCAGGATGTGCTGGAGCAGGAACAACCAGTTGAAGCCGAACAGTTGTGGCAGCCGGAATTGTGGCGCGCAGTTAGTAACGACATTGGCATAGATGACTACTGGAATAACCGGGCCGAACTGCATCAGCGTTTTATTGATACGGCGCAGGCGCTGACTGAGCGTCCGGCGGGTTTGCCGCCCCGGGTGGTGGTGTTTGGTATTTCCTCGCTGCCGCAGCAAATGCTGCAGGTGCTGGATGCCATAAAAGGCTACACGCAAATTCTGTTGTGTGTGCATAACCCGTCGCAATACCACTGGGCCGACATTGTCGATGGCAAAGAAGCCTTGCGGCAGGCAGTCAAAGCCTCTTCGCGCTTAAAACACAAACCGGAACTGCCCGACGACCCCAATGACGACGAACTGCACCAGCTGGCGCATCCGTTGCTGGCCTCCTGGGGTAAGCAGGGTCGTGACTACATTCGCCTGCTGGATTTATACGACGAAACCCTGGCCAAACAGGAAGCGTTTAACACTATTAAACTGGAGCTGTTTGAGCCACATAATACGAACCATTTACTCGCCCAGTTGCAGGACGACATTCTAAATCTGCGCCCGGTTCAGGAAACCCGCGAGCTTTGGCCTACGCCGAATACCGCCGATAAGTCACTGCAATTTCATGTTTGCCACAGCCCGCAGCGGGAACTGGAAGTGTTGCATGACCAGCTACTGGACGCGTTTGCCAAAGACCCGGAACTCAAACCGCGTGATGTTATGGTGATGCTGCCCGATGTGAATACCTACGCGCCATACATTGATGCGGTATTTGGCCGGTATCACAACCGCTTTGGTGAGCGCGACCCACGTGCCATTCCTTATACCATTGCCGACCAGGGTGAGCGACATCAACGGCCGTTAATGATAGCGCTGGAACTATTGCTGCAAGTTGACCAACTGCGTTTTACTCAGACCGATTTATTCAATTTATTGTCGGTACCGGCGGTGCAGCAACGTTTTGACATAAGTGACGATGACCTGCCGCAGTTAAAGCGCTGGGTAAAAGAAGCCGGCGCACGGTGGGGACTTAATGCCGAGCAGCGCGGGCAGTTTTATATGCCGGCAGCAGAAGAAACCAACAGCTGGTGGTTTGGCTTAAAACGCATGATAGCCGGCTACGCCATGGGTGATTTGGCAGACGTTAATTTAGAAAACGATTCGCCCTGGGCCAATGTAGAGCCTTATACCGAAGTGGCCGGGCTAAGCGCCGCGCTGGTGGGCTGTTTGGCGGACGTGGTTCGCACCCTGGAACAATGGTGGCAGCACGCGCAGGGTGAACACACCTTACCGGAGTGGGTCACTCAGGGCGAGTGGTTGCTGGAACAGTTTTTCGAGGCCGAAGAAGACAGTGATCGCTTACTGTTAGCTAAGCTGGGTGATGAGCTGTATCAGCTGCGGGATATTTGCATAGAAGCGGATAACGAATCACAACTGCGCCTGCCCATATTCAAAGACGCCTGGTTAGAGCGCGTGGACCAGCAGAACCTAAACCAACGCTTTTTGGCGGGCGCGGTAAATTTTGCCACCTTAATGCCTATGCGGGCCATTCCGTTTAAGTACGTGTGTGTGCTGGGTATGAATGAAAGTGATTACCCACGTTCGGTGCCTCGCGTGGATTTTGATTTAATGACCGACCGGTATCGGCCGGGCGATCGCTCGCGGCGTGACGATGACCGCTATTTATTCCTGGAGGCTATGCTCTCAGCCCGCGACTGTTTTTACTTGAGCTGGGTAGGCTACAGCGCCAAAGACAACAGCGAGCGCACACCGTCGGTGCTGGTGGCGCAATTGCGTGATCACCTGCAACAGGGTTGGGAAGTGGACATTAACAGCCTGACCGTTGAGCACAAATTACAGCCGTTTAACCCCCATTACTTTAGCCAGGAAGACCCGGAATACTTTACCTATGCCAGTGAATGGGCGCAGGCGCATCAGGGCACGGTGGCTTCTACCAGCCGCGCGGCTTCGGAAACCGCCGCAGACGACGAGCTGGAACGCACCCTGAGCATTAATGATATTAAACGTTTTACTGAAGAGCCCGCCCGCCTGTACTTTAACTGGCGGCTGGATACTTACTTTAGCCGCAATAGTGAAGACCTGGACGACAGCGAAGCCTTTGTGATGGATAACCTGCAAAGCTGGTCACTGACTACGCGTTTGGTGGATGCGGGCAAGCGGGCGCTGCTGGCAGGGGCTGGTATTGAAGCCTCGCTACTAAAAGAGCTGAACCGCATAAAGCGCGAAGGGGCTTTAGGTATTGGCGCAATAGCTGAGCAAAATGGGTTTCAGTTGCTGGAGCAGTCGCAGGAGATACTGGAAACCTATCAGCAGAGCATTGCCGGTTACTCGGGTGTGAATGAGTTTCCGGTTGAGGTGTTTTTTGAGCACAGTGGGCTGACTATTGATGACACCCTAACCGGGCTGCATACCAATGAAAGCGGCGAGCGCCTATGGGTGGTTACCTCGGCCAGCAACATTGCTGCTAAAAACGGTAAAGGTATTAACAGCGGCGGCTGGAAGCACGCCAGCGCTTATTACCTTGGTCTGTTGTTATTGAATTTACAAAAGCCGACACGGCTTTTAATTGTGTCCAAAGGCGGGTGTCAGTTGCAGGTGGCACCAGTGCCGGCTGAGCTTGCGGTACAACAACTGGAACAAATACTGGAGCTGGTGGCTTTATCAGCGAGGCAGCCTCAACCTATGCATCTGGATGTGGGCATGGCCTGGCTAAGTGCAATGGACAAGAACGAGCATGATGAAACGCTGGCGCACGAAGCGGCGCGGCAGAAATACGAAGAAGAAGGGTTTCAAGACCCGGCGCTGGTCACCAAAAGCGATTATTGCGGGCGCGTTGCCGAAAGTTACCAGGCCATTCAGGCATCACCGCACTTCCGCCGCTTTATGGACGAACTTTATGACCCTATGCGCTTAACCCTGGTGCCGGAGGAAAAGTCATGAGCCAGTTACCGTCACATACCTCAGGACATACGCTAGAGAACCCGCTCGATTTTCCGCTGAACAGCAGCCGCTTAATTGAGGCCAGCGCCGGTACCGGTAAAACCTACACCATTGCTGCGCTTTATGTGCGTTTGGTTATTGGACATGGCTCGCATAACGGTACGGAAGAAACTGCGTTTGACCGCGAACTGGTGCCGAAAAACATTCTGGTCATGACCTTTACCAAAGCCGCCACCGAAGAGTTGAGTGATCGTATCCGCGCACGTTTAGCCGAAGCCGCAGCTTACTTCCGTGATCCGGAAGCCGTAGAAGGTGACCCTTTCTTAGCCAGCCTGCGCGACGACTGTGCAGCGCAGGGGCAAAACCTGATGCACTTGGCGCGTTTGCTTGATTTAGCCTCGCAGTCGATGGACGAAGCGGCGGTGAAAACCATTCACGGCTGGTGCCAGTCCATGCTGAAAGAGCACGCCTTTGCCAGCGGTAGTTTGTTCAGCCAAGACGTTGAAACCGACAACGAAGAACTGCGCCTTCAGGCCGCCGAAGACTACTTTCGGCGTTTTATTTACCCGGCCGATGCTGAACTCAGCAATCGATTACTGGAAGACTTTAAGTCACCCGAAACCTTGTTGGGGCTCACTTACAGCTTAAGCAAAAGCGGGCAGGCACCGGTCAATGGTGACTTGCACAGCCTGCTGAAGGAAGCTGAAAGCGCCCATCAGCAACGAATGGCCTCTATAAAGCAGGAAGTTGCGCCTATTGTGCAGGAGTTAGTCGATAAAACCTCGCAAGCCAAAGGCGCAGCAACCAAACTTAAGCAGTTTCAGAAATTTGCGGACTGGTGCGGAGATCCTGACCTAGTTGAGCCCGAAGCTACTGCAGCTAACTGGAAAAACATAAGCACCGGCGAGTTACAGAAGTTCGCCGATGCCAAACTCGGTGGCATGCCCCAAAGCTGGGCTATTTTAGGTGAGCTGCAGGATCGCATTAAACGTAGCAAAGTGCAGCAGCAGGAAGAGCTGGCCAAAGTAAAACAACACGCCGCTTTCTGGGTGAGCAGTCGCTTTGCCGAACTGCAAAACCAGCGTGCCGAAATGGGCCACGACGACATGCTGACCCGTTTACGTGATGCACTGAAGGGCCCTAGTGGTGAAGCCTTAGCTGCGGCTATTCGCAAGCAATATCCGGTGGCTATGGTGGACGAATTTCAGGACACCGACCCGGTGCAGTACGAGATTTTTAACCGCATTTATAACCTGGCAGAGCCGCACCCGGGCACCGGTATTTTCCTTATTGGTGACCCCAAACAGGCCATTTACAGCTTCCGTAACGCCGATATTTACACCTATTTAAAAGCCCGGCGCGATACCGAAGGCCGGCATTATAATCTGGCCCGAAACTTCCGTTCGTCGCAGGCCATGGTGGACGGCGTTAATGCGTTGTTTGAGCGCGCCGAAGAGCTGCCGAGCGGCGCGTTCCTGTTTAAAACCGAAGCAGAAAACCAGCTGCCCTTTAACCCAGTGGGTGCAAATGGGCTGAAGCGCACTTTCAAGCATTGCCTGTTATCCAGCAATTTAAAAACTGCACCGGCGCTCTTGTGGTCGGTGTCTGGCGAAGAAAAACGCAATAAAGACAGGTTCTTCCGCGCTGCCGCAAACCATCACGCTAACTTGATTGCCTCGCTGCTTAATGACCCGCAGGCCGGGTATTACAACGGCGACGACAAGCTCGAACAGCGCGTCAAAACCAGTGACATTGCAGTGCTGGTGAACAACTTTAATGAAGCCAATGCCATTAAAAAGGCGCTGAGCGACCGCGGACTGAAAAGCGTTTATTTGTCGGACAGAGAATCGGTATTTGCACAGCGCGTAACCAAAGACCTGCTGGCGCTGGTGAGTGCCTGCGCCGAACCACGCGACCCGTCGTTGATACGCAGCGCCCTGGCCACACAGGTGCTTGGCCTGCCGCTGAGTGAGCTGGAACATATTCACAGCCACGAGCGCGAGTGGGAACAGCGGGTAGAGCAGTTTTTAAGTTACCACGACCAGTGGCAGCGACAGGGCGTACTGGCCATGTTGCACAGCCTGTTACATGACCATCAGGTGCCGGCCAAGCTGATGGAAGACCGCATTCACGGTGAACGCCAACTGTCCGACGTACTGCACATTGCCGAGCTGCTGCAACAACAGAGCCTGGTGCTGGACGGTATTCCTGCGTTGGTGAACCATTTTGCCGAGCAGGTGAACGAACGCCATGGCTTTGGCAGCAACAGCCGCACCCAGAGTGACGAGCAGCAACTGCGCTTAGAAAGCGACGACGAACTGATAAAAATCATCACCATTCACAAGTCGAAAGGCCTGCAGTACCCGTTGGTGTTCATGCCTTTTGTGGCCTACACCCAGGCGGAAGCCTACCGGATAAAGCCACCGGCGGTGTACCACGATGAAAACGGTGAGCTACAGGTATTGTGGTCAAAAGACGACGACAATAAACAGCGTTTGAGTAATGAGATCCTCGCCGAAGACTTACGCAAAATGTACGTAGCCGTTACCCGCGCGCAATACGCGACCTTTATTGCGCTGGAAGCGGCGAAAGAGCATCGCAACAACCCGCTCTTTTACTTGCTGAACGGCGGCGAGTCATTAACCAATGAGCTGTACAACGAAGTTAGCGAGCGCTGGCAACGGGTGCCGCATACGCAGTTAACGCGACTGGAAGACGATGAGCCTTTAGTCCGTGCGCTGGAACAAGAGCAAACAACGCCTAAACTCACACCGCGCAGCATGCCCGCAGACCGTAAGCTGGAGCGCTGGTGGGTAGCCAGTTACAGCGCGCTTAAGTACGAAGGTGCCGTGACAAAAAGTGTGCAGGCACCGCAGTCGCCCGATGAAATGAACCTGTTGGACGAGCGCGATGATGACGACGTAGAAGTCGCCAGTGCCGCCGAGCCAAGCTCGGACAGTCTTCATCATTTACCCAAAGGCGCGGGGCCGGGTACGTTTTTGCATAACTTGCTGGAAGAGTCCGCCAATATCGGCTTTGCGAAAATCGCGAGTGACGCTGCCGAGCGTACCGGGCTGGTAGAGGGCTTTTGTGTCAGCCCGTATTGGCAGGAACACCAAAACAGCCTGGAGCATTGGCTGGATGCCTATTTGCACAACCAATTCCCCATTAATGACAGTGGTGACCGCATTAGCTTAAGCGCTCTGGAACAATACAAAGCCGAGCCGGAATTTTGGTTTGGTGCCAGCGAGGTTAACGCACAAAGGCTGGATGCTCTGGTTCGTGAACACATTCTGCCGGGGCACGAACGACCAGCGCTGGAGCCCAATGTGCTGAACGGCATGCTAAAAGGCTTTATCGATTTGGTGTTTGAGCACAAAGGCAAATACTACGTCGCGGATTATAAGTCCAACTGGCTGGGCGAAGACGACCACGCCTACACCGAACAAGCCATGCGCGAGAAAATACTGCACAGCCGTTACGACCTGCAATACGTCATTTACACCCTGGCACTGCATCGCCTGTTAAAGGCGCGGTTAGGCAGTGACTACGACTATGACACTCACGTAGGTGGTGCTGTGTATCTGTTTTTACGCGGGCACCGGGCGGAAACCGGCGGGGCATTTTGTGACAGGCCGCCACGGGAGTTAATAGAGCAGCTGGACGCACTTTTTGAGGGTAAGAACCTTTCAGATAAGGAGCCGGTATGACAGAAGTAACCTCGAACACCTTATTTGATGCCCTCCGTGAGTGGCGAGATGCCGGCTGGATACGCTCAATAGACCTGGCCTTTGTGGAGTTTTTGCAGCAAGCTGGAGAAACGCGCAGTGAGGTATTACTGGCCGCCCTGTGCGCCTCGCACGAAGCCGGCCGCGGGCATACCAGCACTGATGTCAAAGCGCTGCAGAATGAACCCGAAAGAGTACTGAATTTACCACCCGAGAACCGCTATTCACCAAACTGCGATACTCCCAGCGAGTTGTTCCGTCAGTTTGGTGCCGATGTGGAAACCGCATTAACCCAAAGCCACTGCGTAGACACCAACGGCAAAGGTAATCAGCCGCTGGTGTTAAGTGGCGGCAAACTGTATTTGCGTCGCTACTGGCAGTACGAAGCCTTTATAGAGAATGATTTACAGGCGCGCATGAGCGACCGGCCAGTTACCAACGACGACTTGCTGAAAAGCACGCTGGCAAAGCTGTTTGCTCAAGCAGGTGGTGAAAAGACGGATGAGATTAACTGGCAGCGTGTAGCCTGCGGGAATACCGTGCGCAATCGCTTTAGCGTAATAACCGGCGGGCCCGGGACCGGTAAAACCTATACCGTAGTGCGCTTGTTAACGGCTTTGCAGCATCAAACCTTATTCCTCGGCCTACCGCCGCTGCGCGTATCGCTGGCCGCGCCTACCGGTAAGGCCGCCGCGCGGCTCACCGAATCCATAGAAAGCGAGCTGAATACACTGCGGGGTGATGCAAAGCTCGCTAGCTTAAAAGACGCCTTAGACGCCATAAAACCCGAAGGTAAAACCCTGCATCGATTACTGGGTGTAAAACCGAATTCGCGCGCGTTTAAACACCACGCCGACAACCCACTGCGCACCGACGTGGTGATAGTTGATGAAGCCTCAATGATAGACATTGAAATGATGACCGCGCTGCTAAAAGCCACTCCCAAAAACGCGCGGCTGGTGCTCATTGGCGATAAAGATCAGCTGGCTTCCGTAGAAGCCGGCGCCGTGCTGGGCAACCTGTGTGAAGGTGCCGATGAAGGCCATTACCACAACGACACCGCTCAGTGGTTGCAGCAAGTAGCCGATACACCTGCGTTTCCAGACGACTTAATTGACGAAAGCGGCAAGCAACGCCTGCAACACGTCGTGAAATTCCGAAAAAGCTATCGCTTCAAAGGGCCTATTGCTGACCTGGCTAACGCCATTAACCGACAAGACAACGCCGTAACAAAACAGGAACTCGAAAAGGCTAGAAACGCTGATGAAGATTACCCAGTAAGCCTGTATGAAGTCAGCAGCTTAGACGATCCAGCATTCGAAGCTTTGGTTAAACGTAACCTGACGGCTTCGGGTAGCCTGACGTTCCACGTCAGGACCAATACCGAAACCACCAACGATGCCAACAACATCAACGATATCGCCCAAGAAGCCCTACAAAACCTAAGCAACTTCCAAATCCTGACCGCCCTGCGCGAAGGCCCCTGGGGCGTAAAAGCCGTTAACCAAAAAGTCGGCGACATACTCGGCGTAAACGCCAACACCTGGTACGAAGGCCGACCCGTTATGGTCACCAAAAACGACTACGGACTGAAGCTGAACAACGGCGACATCGGCCTAACCTTCAAAGACCCAGAACACGGCCACCTGCGCGTCGCCTTTCCCGACCAGAATCAGTCTGAAAATAACGGCGTGCGTTGGGTACTACCCAGTCGCCTAACCCATATAGAAACCGTGTACGCCATGACCGTGCATAAATCTCAAGGCTCCGAATTCAAACACACCGTCATGGTCCTGCCCGACCATGACAGCCCTGTGCTAAGCAAAGAGCTGCTGTATACCGGAATTACCCGGGCTAAAGAGCGGTTGAGTTTGGTGGGACAAAGATTTGAAAAGCTTTAAGCGTTTTTTAAATGAGTTCAGACAAAGGCTGAAACTTAAAATTATGGTGCTCCTGATCAAAATCAGTTGGCGGGCTCGTCAGTGCCTGCGGCTGACTGAGTTTGAATAGCCAATATTTTTCATCACGCTTTTTGCTAGGCGTTCCGGTGATCTCAGTTGTTAAGTCATGTCCTGATACTTCATCAACAGATTCGACATGCCAAACATAATTGGCTTTTAATTTGCTACCTTGCTCAATATCTGGGGCAGCAATAACAATAAACTGCATTTCCCTTATCTTGTGGTCGATAATATATTTTCGGGTAGATGCCTTTTTCTTCATGTGAAAAACCTTGGCTGAACCATTTAAAAATGACTCGTAATATCCAGGTTTACGCGGATCAGTTGCCGTTGAGGTAATTAGGGCTAAATCTGAGTGGCGGATACTCTTTAGCCCTGTCTGACTTATCCTTGCAGACTCTTGGAAAAAGTATCTATCAATATCCCTTTCGCTTTCTGCTTCTAGTAAGTTGGCTAATTGGTCAGTTAGGAAAGCTTTCAGCCAAGCATTCCCAGACTCATTCGATGCGCCGGGTAATAACGGAAATGCACCGACCCCAACTTCGTTAATAGCGTCCCAGTAGGGGTTAGCCGATATGTCCTCAGATGTTTGTGCGTAAAAACCTGGGTACAGTGCAAAAGCTCCAAAGACCGGCCTAGTCCTGTTGGTGCCTAAGCTATCGCTTTTAAGATAAATCAATGCGTCTCGGTATCTGTGCATTTGGTTAAGCGCATCAGTAGGAACACAATCCTTATCTGGTACTGTACTGTCGATGCGATATTTTGCATCAAACACCCAAACAAGGCGTTCTTTGTCACCAATGGATACCTCAAGGAAAATGTCGGGTTTTTGCATTGATGTCCAAGCCTTGTAAGGATCGCTTTGCAGGGAGATTCGAGGTTCATGGGCCACTCTTATGCTTACATCACCTTTTTTAAAGGATTGTGAAGAGCTTAATCCATCCTCGAATTCAACCTTGAGCCCTTTACGTTTTAGTTTGGGTTGCCCTGTATCACTAACCTTTTCGAAGCCTAGTTCTTCAACGATCTGGGTCACTTGTAAATAACACCAAACTTCATATAAGTCAGCGATAGAGCGCACGGATACCGAAGCATCAACACCAAACAAATCCAGGTACAGTTTAAGTTCTTGCCAGGCACGGTAAACTTTGGCGTATCCAGACTTCTGTTGCAGTACTAACGAGTCAGTATTTAATCCTCTAAAACGCCCGACTTCCTTAAAGAAAGGAGCGTTCAGGGCTTTGTTTAGAGGTTCGCACCACATCTCTAGCTTATTGAAAAAGTGATCCGACAAAATTTCTTTTTCTGGATCAACCAACTCGGCATCGAGACTGACTTGCTTGAGCTTAGCTACCAAGGTTTGAATGGCGAACTTTATAAATCTATTTTCAGGCGTGTCGACCTTTAACGTTCTTTGTTCGACCGCGTACCGCTTATCATAGCGCTTTTGCGCTAAACTCTCTTTAACTTGCTGCTCTAGTTTAGCTGATAATTTACCTTTAAGACGGTCTGCTTTTAAGTGCTTTGTCGAGTTCAGTAGCCTGGCGTGTGGCGAATGAGAAATACGCTTGATGCCATCATAAAACTGATTTCTTAAATGCTCAAAATGATTAAGCCACATGACGGGGAAGTGGCTGCGTTCAGTATTGTTTTGTGCGTCGTGGCTGGTCTTTTCCGTTAAGGTAAAACACCAGTCGCGGTATGGGTGTTGTAGTTGTTTTATAATGGATGTTAAGTCATCCCGCATATCCATTTTGGTGGGGAAAACTTCAAAGCTGACAGTATCAGTTTGTGCCGGCTGCCCTGGCAATTGATAACTGAGCGGTAGCTTTAACCAGCCCAAGCTATTACCTGTGTTCAGTGTGCCCCACAACACGTGTGTGTCACCGAACATCGAGTGATTAAACGATTCTGATACCGACTTTAAGTCATGCGTAATACGTGGTAGAAATTCATGAGCATTGGCTTTAAACGAAAATTCGAACCCATAGGTCGAGTTTTCGAACAGCACAGGGTGACTCAGTAAAAAGCTCGCGTCGAGCTTTTGCGAGCCATGAGCAAGGCTTTCCGTGTTATTACAGAAAACGGAGAACTCGCCAGCTTGTTCAGATAATATCTTTACCGAAGAGACAGGTATATCTTTTCCCCTGGCGGTTAATGCCTGCTTGAGCTGTCGGTATCGACTTTCGGTATGGTTAGATTTTACTGCCAAATCCCAAGTCGGTGTTTTTACCTTAATAAGTGTCTGCATGGACTAAGGCCAGAAGCTGGTGTATCCGTTAGTTCCCAAGCGACGCTGCATCCTCTCTAGTGTGCTAATACTCCGGCATCGTATCCTTTTAGCCTGTCCATCCCTGTCTTTCCTGAAAAAGTCTGTACGCTCAGTATCTACTATCTGTCGAAAGTTGGGGTGTTGCTTCAAAATAAGCTCTAAACCCGATAAAACGTTATCTGTACCGTTACCGGAGAGCGATAACTTGTCGCTGTCACCGTCAATACGAGGTAGCACTTTTGTCATTAAAAAATCATCCCAAACGGCTGTGAGTTCTTTTTCAGTCTTCGGATTAAAGCAATATACTGATACCAACAGTTCATTTAATGCCCTGAATGCTAGCTCGAAAGGGGTTCCTTTTAATACGCTATTCACTTCATCAAGAAACGAAACAGACTGATCTCGAAAAGCTTCGTTATCATCAAATAAGCCCGGCGCACGCGCATCAGAAACCGTCGAATAAGTTAGCGATTGAATATTTGGTTGCCCCTCAAAGAACTCATCAAAACGGTTCTCGAAAAAGAGCCCAAAGTCTATAGTGAATGCTCTATCTATGACTTTGCGTGAGAATCCATGTGTGGTTTCATCCATGTTTACAGTGCCGGCAATAATTAAATTAAACGGTAGTGGAATGCCGTGTTCTTTAAATTGCTCAAATAATTGGTCAGACACACCAAGTGCTTCTTTTAAGCTGCCTTCAGCTTTGTCTCCAAGTCCTTTGATGAGCTCAGACGATACGAGAGCATCGGAGCGATACCTAAGCGTTTCAGAGCTATGATCAAACTCACGTGTTTCCAGAACAGATAAATAGTCAGCAAAGTACTGTTCGACAGGTGCTAAATTCATCTCGTCAAGGCATAGCCAATAAGGGTTAACGACTTCCTTGGTTTGTGGGATCCACCACGCTCGACCTGACTCGTCCAACTCTATGGTTGGATTTAAATTAGCCCAGGCCTGAGCAATAAACGTGAGTACCTTGGTTGGCACGTATTCAGGTCGCTCGCCAAGCCGAGAAATATAACCCAGTAAATCTGAAGGCTCGTGCCAATCAGGGCGAACAGGAACAATCTCATAATTGTTTGTCCCTTGTCTGCTTGCTTTAGCTTGCTCGCGAACGAAGCGGGTTTTACCTGTGCCTGAAATACCGGCTAGGAGAAGAAAAGGTTTAGGTAGTGCTACCGAATGGCTAGTTGGCAAGGTGCTTTCTCCATCTTCTGAGCCCGGCAAAATGATGTCACCTGACAGAATGCTATCGACAAGCCTTTTATAAATTGATGTAAGTTCTTTTAAATCACTTTCAATGTGGTCATTGTTTTTCAGATCAGCTTGCGAGTAATACTTAGCTCCGGCAGTAGCCCAATTATAATTGGCACCGTTACGGTCAGGCTCGTTTACATAAACGTCTGAATTCCAGTGTGATAAGCCCGGGAGTGCCTTTCTAATTGTTTCTTTCCAACCCTTAGCAACTACTTTGGCTTCATTTAATCCATAAGTACGGATTAAAGTTGTTGCGCCAAAACCTAGTGATAGATATACCCCAGAACCATCAGCTTTGAACAAAAAGACCGGGTATACCCCGTTTTGTGCTGTTTCTGTGTACCGCCGATCAAAGATAGCGGACCACGGTACAGTCGCCCAATTGCCTTGGCCCGGGCTGCCAAAAAATTTTAAATTGACTATTTCACTCTCAGAGAAGGTTCCTTCTATTGAATTAGGTAAATCGTTTCTAATGCAATTAGCTATGTCATGGCCGGCAAAGGGTTGGCTTCGAGCTTCCGGCCAGGCATCTAGAATAGTAGAGAGGTTTTTACTTAATGACATGTAGTTACCTTTAACCACTTCCTGTGGATTTTTATCATTTTGATTACGATAACCTTTATCGCATTGTAGGAAAAGGATTACGACTCTTTACTACCAAATGCCAGATTTTACTCTGATTTAACTAATGTTAGGAATTCAAGTCAGCCTAAGTTGCTGCAAATCATTAATAGTTCTAACATACCCCCACGACCCAGTAACCTACTGATCTCATGCCTTTTTCCTTTAAAAGCCTAACCCGTTCATTTGCTTGTCTGCTCGTTCTATTCACCACTGCCAGCGTGTATGCGTCCGAAATCTTCACTATGGAATCTAAGCTCCTTGATGAAGGGATAACGGCGCGGGTCGCGTTGCCGGAAAGTTATGAGCATTCAGACAGTTTTCAGTATCCGGTGCTGCTGGTTATGGACGGTTCAACGCAGTTTGAGCACATAGCGGGTAATGTGAATTTTTTAAGTACGTTTTCTATTGTGCCGGAAATGATTGTTGTCGGGGTCAGTGCAAGGAACCGCTTAAAGCGTTTTACTCACACGAAAATGGAGGCCTACGCTGACCGCTCTGGCGGTGCTGAGCAGTACACCCAGTTTTTGCAAGATGAGCTGATGCCGGCGTTGCAGAAAAAGTACAGAGTGTCGCCTTATACAGTGGTTACCGGGCATTCGCTGTCAGGGCTCTACACCAGTTATCTGGCGACTCACCATTCAGATTTTATCAACGCGGCAATATCGGTTAGCCCAAGCCTTTGGTGGGATGACTTTGCGCTTATAAAAGACATAAAAGCGGTAGAGCAAGAGGAAGAAAAGCCGGCGGTACGTTGGTTTGTCAGTATGGCGAATGAGCCTAATGAAATGGCCGAGGCCTATGAACGTTTATTGAAGGTGCTTAAAGCGAAGTCGGAATCGGCTTTTAACTGGGAGTCAAAGCAGTTTCCCAACGAAACCCATGACAGCACGCCACTAATCGGCAATGTCGAGGGGCTTAAATCCGTTTTTCGTGGGTTTAACGCGGTGCCAAACATCGAAATTAAGTCGCTGGAGCAGTTGCAGGCGTTCTATGCTGATTACGAAAAGACGGTAGGTTACGACTTTCCTATGTCGGTTCAGCAATACAACGTGTATGGCTTAAAGGCCGCTTATGAAAGCCAAGTTGACTGGGGACAGGCTATTCTGGAGAAAGGTGTTGAGGTATTCGACCAGTCCGAAGTTTTATGGGACAGCCTGGCTACGGTTTATTCAATGAATGACAACAACGAGAGTGCGTTAAAGGCTTCGAATAAAGCCGTGCAATTCGCACGCGAGCATCAGTCAAAGTACATCAGTGAAATTGAAGCGCAGAATAGTGATTTGAAAAAACAGACAGAAAATTAAATTGTACATATTTATGTATATTATTTTGTTTGTAATTTCGTGTGTTTTGTGGCTATAATTTAGTCAATAGGTATAAAAGTGGTGAGGTAAAGTATGAACACACAAACTATATTGGCTGAAAAAACGGTATCTGCCAGTGACGTGCGCAAGCACCCCTGCCAGTATTTTGAAGCTGAGCCTGTGGCGGTACTTTCCCACAATAAAACCGCTGGTTACATGGTAGGTGCTGAGTTATTTGAAGCTATGGTGCGCCAGTTGGAAGCCTGTAACCCTAAAGTAGAGTCCCTTTTTAGGCCGACGACAGCGCGGCTAAAGGCTATTAGTGCCGACGCAGAGAAGCTTTTAGCTGAAGCGAAAAAGTCTGATCTGGATGACTTTGAAGAGTGATTCGGGTTTTTAAGAGCAAACAGATTCGTCAGCAATTAACTGATATTGAACTGGATGCATTAGTAAAAGACTTTAAGCGCTATAAAAGTGGCGAGGGCGTGCCTGACCTGTTCGGGCGCGATGAACGCTATGATCATCCAGATACCTTCCCGGTTCTTCGTGACAATGAAGTAATGCATTTGCATCTACAAGATCCCGATGAGCCTTGGCCTTTGCATTGCATTCAGTTTGCTAAGAAAAGTGATACGCACTTAGTCTATTGTCCGGCAGCTATGACGCCCAACTGCTATTTGCTTATGATAATTCTTGATCCTCCTGCTCACAACAAAGCATGGAGCAGTGCGGTTATGCTACCCCTAGGAATAATGGCAGAAAAATTCCGTAATCGGTATTAGACTTGCCGCAAAACGTCCAATACACCCTGGGCTAACGCCTTTTCCTGTGGTGACGCGTCGAAGTGTTCGTTGGCTTTGACGCGATCCTGCCAATGCTTCACAAAGTTCATGGGTTCATCCGGGTCAATTTGCTCTGGTTCTGACATTAAGGTGTTTTGCTGATCGGTTTTAGCCGTGTGAAAATCTATGCGATTGCGTTGCTGCGAGCTAATTGCACCGGCCTCAAACAACTGATTTGCAAGCTTACTCATGTCGTTAGGTGATATGTCCCGTGGGTTAAAGTCCTCGGTTATAATTTTTTGAATATCGCCAGGACTAACGGGTTGTTTACCGTCATTGCCGCCTTCAGCCTGGCGGCGCATAGCATCTTCAAAAAGCTGGTCTCGGGCTGACATTAAGCTTTCAAGTTTGTCCTTTTCTTCTTTGTTCAGGTTTTCTTTACTTTCCAGCTCTTCTATTTTCTGCTCAATTTCTTCGAGCTTTTCGGTATCAACACCCATGCGGTTCAGCAGCATGCTGCGATAAGCTTTGTCTATTAATGTCTCTTTCTCTTCTTGTGTTTTTTTCTGTTCAGCCTTGTTATCAAGTGGTTCTTGATTCGTTTCACTCTTAGTCATTGCAGGTGTTGACTGGCTTACGCTGTTGATTAATGAGTTAATGTTCATGATTCCTCCATACCAAAAGTTGCCTGCCGGGTGGCAAAAGCTTGCCTGTTTAGCGCATTATTTATGCGTTAACGGTGCTTTTGGATAAGAAACAGCAAGAGGTGTGCCATTAAACTTATGGTTGTCAATTGACAACCATAGGGTTGAGCTCTATTCTTCTGTTACTGAGATGATTAAAGGAGATGACGACAATGAATGAATATGACTTTACGTTGAAGTTTGTCATCCCTAAAGACTTGAAAACCGATGATCTTAGCAGCCAGATTTTTGCCGGCGGATGTGATGATGCAATTATTGGCGTGGGAGTTGCGGGTCGATTGGCGTTAAATTTTGTACGTGAATCAAGTAATGCAACAGAGGCAATTCGCTCTGCGTTATCTGATATTCGAAAAGTAATCCCTCAGGCTAAGCTGGTTGAAATAGGTCCGGATTTGGTTGGCTTGTCAGACGCTGGCGAGCAACTCAATATGAGCCGGCAATATCTGAGAAAAGTACGGGATCAGGAATTGGAAACGTTTCCTCTACCGGTGCATGAGGGCAACCCGTCACTTTGGCATTTATGCCACCTGCTTGAATATTTCCGTCAGGAAAAGCTACGCGATATTCCAGAATGTAAAATTGAACTAGCGAAAGCCGCTATGACACTTAATTACGAACAACAGAAGCAGCGGGTTTATTGAGGTTTTAAAGCCGCCGATCCCTCAAGCCTGCTGATAAGGCTTAGCGTGAGGTTTCAAGCGCTTTACGTTTTCAGCTTCTTGTTCGTATGCCCGGTGGCGTACGTCCCAGATTTCGACGGCGTGCTGAATGTTCAACCAGAACTCCGGGGTGTTACCCAAAGCGGCAGCTAATTTAATAGCCATAGGTGCGGTCAAGGCTCCTTTGTCATGAACAATTCGGCTGAGCGTGTTTCTGTGTACTCTCATGGCATCAGCGAGCTCTTTTATTTCAATGTTCATCGGTTCAAGAAACTCGGTTATTAGCATCTGGCCAACGGATACCGGGCGACGTTTTGTATCTCTCATAATTATCCTTTTTAACTTTGGTAAACGTGTGGATCCAGGTATGTATCTTGGGCGATACCGTCTTCCCAGTGGAAAATAAGTCGATACTGTTTGTTAACCCGGATAGAACAATACCCCGAAAGTTTTCCTTTTAAATATTCGAAGCGATTACCTGGGGGAACCCTTAAATCTGACTCCTGCGTTGCAGCATCCAAAATTTCGAGCTTCCTGAAGAGCGCTCCTTTGATGATCTTCGGTATTTTCTTGTGGCTGATATCATCTTCGTAGAATCGTTCTAGCCAATCGTCCCTGAATGTAACGGCCATGGTTTACTGATCACTTTGCATTTATTCTATGCACAACAGTGTTGTGCGTCAAGTTGGTGTATTTATACTAAATTTGAGTTCTTAAACTATCAATTGGTAGGGCATTGATATAAATGTCTTACATTGGCGGTATTAAAACTGGGCAAACCCGCAAAAATTTGTTTTGCTGTGAGTAACTGAAAAAACAAACGAAGACATTTTGCTATGCTTAAACGCCGCTCAGGAAAAATCACGACCTTTAATGCCGCTACGCCGGACAGCGATGCCCAGCGTGACAGGGCGCGTATTATTCATTCGTCGGCGTTTCGCCGCTTGCAGGCAAAAACTCAGGTGTTGGGTGTGGGCGAGAGTGCCTTTTACCGTACGCGCTTAACCCACTCTATGGAAGTGGCACAGATTGGTTCGGGCATTTGTGAGAAGTTAAAGCAAAAGTATGCAGAGAACGATGCTATTTCGACGCATATTCCGTCTTACTTTCAAATTGAAGCTATTTGTCTGGCGCATGATATTGGTCACCCTCCGTTCGGGCATGGTGGCGAAGTGGCACTGAACTACCACATGCACAGCAACGGTGGTTTTGAAGGTAACGGTCAGACGCTGCGTATTATTTCAAAGCTGGGTGAGTATTCCGACCACGATGGTTTGGATTTAACCCGACGCACTTTACTCGGTGTGCTTAAATATCCGGTTTTGCATAGCGAAGTTAGTACTTGCTCACTATCTGCCGAAGACCACTTAAGTGCTTTTAAACCGCCTAAATCCATTCATGACGACGAACAGGATGTGCTGGATTGGATACTGGAACCGCTGATTCCCAACGACAAAGCGACCTTTCGCTCCACTAAAATGAAAGAGGGTAAAACCAAAGCACAGTACAAAGCTTTTGATACCTCCATTATGGAGCTGGCCGACGACATATCGTACGGCGTGCACGATTTGGAAGACTCGCTGGCACTGAACCTGGTAACTGAAAAGCAGTGGCGCGAAGACGTACTCGCTGTTTTGGACGACAACAGCGTTATTATGCTGGAAGAGCGGTTTTATACCGAGGCGCTTTTTTCAGGCCAAAGCCGTGCGCGTAAGCACGCAATTAGTAAGCTTGTCGGGCATTTTGTCGATGCCATCGAAGTTGCAGAACAGAACCTGTTTGAATCTCCCTGGCTGGATCTGCAGGCGAGCCTTCCGGAGCATATTGAACATACTCTGCAAGTGTTGAAGGACTTTGTGTTTAAGCATGTTATTCGGAGCTCTTCGGTGCAGGTTTTGGAGTACAAAGGCCAGATGATGATCTTGAAGCTGTTTCAGGTACTGAGCGAAAACCCTGAGCAACTGCTGCCTGGCTCTACTTTGCAAAAGTATAAAAACGCAGAAAACCCCAAGCGCGTTATTTGCGACTATATTTCGGGCATGACGGACAACTACGCGACCAAGCTTTACAGTAAACTGTTCAGCCCAGACACCGGCTCTGTATTTGATAAGGTTTAGTTATGAATGTTTACATGATGCTGTTACTGGCCTGGGGAGCGGGGCTTTCTGCCTTTTTAGGTGGTGTATTTGCCCGTTACGAAGGCACGCCAAGAACTACCACGAAACGTGAGTTTATTCATGGCATTACCGCCTTTGGTGGGGGCATTTTAGTGTCCGCGGTCGCCTTTGCTCTGGTTCCGGAGGGAATGAAAGAACTGAATGCCTGGTCGCTGACCCTGTTGTTTGCGGGCGGTGGTATAGTCTTTTGCTGTATTGATGCGTGGTTGGCTAAACAGGGCGGAAATGCCTCTCAATTTCTTGCCATGCTAATGGACTTTGTTCCCGAGGCTTTGTCATTGGGGGCCGTTTTTGCGGTCAGTCCGCAGACTGGGATTTTACTCGCCGTGTTTATTGGCGCCCAAAACTTTCCCGAGGGCTTTAATGCCTACCGTGAACTGAAGGCGGCAGGGCTCACCAAAAAAATGGCACTGGGCGGGCTGTTTGCAGCCTCATTTTTCGGCCCTCTTGCAGCAATTTCGGGCTATTTATGGTTGAGCGACACCCCGGCAATTACGGCTATGATAATGAGTTTCGCCGCCGGCGGTATCCTTTACTTAGTATTTCAGGATATTGCCCCGCAAGCAAAAATGCGACGTCACTGGACGCCTTCACTCGGAGCTGTATTGGGCTTTATTATTGGCATGCTGAGTAAGCAGTTGCTGGGTTAGTCGTCCTGCTTAAGTCAACGATAGGCCGGAGTTGGCTCATTGATTGATGATTGCGGTGGTTGTTGCAGCCAGTTTTCGGTAATAAGTCCGGGAACTCGTTCAAATTCTTTGGTGTTATTGGTAACAACCGTGAGTCCATGGCATCGGGCATGGCCAGCTATCATCTGATCATAGGAACCAATTGGTGTGCCTTCCTGTTTCAGTTTGTGACGAATAAGTGCTGTGTGATAAGCCGCGTCAGTATCGTAATTTAATATTTTTAAACGAGCCAAAAAGCTGTCGAGTTTGTCGGCATTAGTTGTACGTTGCTGCGAGTTTTCGACACCATATTGCAGTTCCATTACTGTAACTGAACTGATGCAGAGCTCGCGCGAGTGCTCATCAAAAATAGGGGCTAAATATGTTGGCCTATTTTTCATAATATAGATGCAGATATTCGTATCGAGCATATAACGCAAGTTCATAGCGGGTCACGCTCCTGCTCCTCGGGCTGCTCGCGTTCAATCATAAAGTCATCACTTGCTGGTTCGCCGTTAAACCAGGATGCCCAGCTTGTTTTGGCTGGGGTAATAATTCGGCTTTCACCAACCACTAAAACTTCCACCTCTTTAACGTCTTCGGAAAAGGCAACGTCTTT
>CENV01028749.1_pt1 | contig 38526 bp, 42 predicted proteins | sample 530231 | NCBI WGS metagenome assembly CENV01 (sample SAMEA2619815, study PRJEB7988) | marine metagenome | biome: marine biome (ENVO:00000447); feature: surface water layer (ENVO:00002042); material: "saline water (ENVO:00002010), including plankton (ENVO:xxxxxxxx)" | depth 5 m
GAACCTTAAGTTTTATATTTTCAGTTGGTAATCTTCCAAGTGCTTTTTTGTTAGGCTGAGTTTTTCTATAATTTTTTGGTAATCCGCCTTTGTGGAGATTGCTGTCGCATTTAAGTCGTTGACCATATGCATAGTCCCCTCTGAATTTAACGAAAGAGGATTATGAATCTGATGAGGGACAACAGCAAATAGTGGGCGGTTTTGGTCAACACAAAATTTGGCCTGTGTTAACGAACCACTTTTGATTTTTGCCTCTATAATGATTGAGCCAGCAGATAAACCTACTTGAATACGATTTCTGGGTACAAAATGATGCTTTTTGGGTGGCACTCCCACTGGATGTTCTGAAATCCAGGCGCCACCAGACTCAAGAATCTGAAACCCTAAGTCAGCGTTAGTAGCGGGGCTTGGTTTATCTAGTCCACCGGCTAATATAGCTATAGTTTTACCCTGAACCTCTAGGCAACCTCGATGGGCTGCTGCATCTATACCAAGGGCTAATCCGCTTACTACTGCCCAATCGTTTTCTGCTAAATACTTAGCTACGCGCCTAGCTATCTCTTTACCGGCATCAGTCGCCTCGCGAGCACCAACAATTGCAACCCCAGGAAGGGTGTCAAATATATCTTTATTACCACGAACAAACAGCATTGGGGGAGCGTCCTTAATTATTCTTAAATAATTTGGATAACGCGGATCATTTATGCAGCGCATTGAAACGCCGTAGGATTTGTTTTTCTCATGAAACCATCTAGCATCATCCCAGTTTTTGTTACTAAGCAAGTCGGCACTGGGAAGTTGTTGAGACAGTAGTAAGTTTGCATGTTTCAGGTCAAAAGATTGCGACCCAGCTGCTGGCGTTAGTAATACCTTTTTGATTCGAGCTGAAGTTACATTTTTTTTCATCAATGCAAGAGTCAGCACTTGATAAAAGTAGTAAGCCTTCTTTTCGTTAATCATCATTAGTTCGACCCAATGCAACCATTACGACTCTTTGCGCACCAGCTGATAATAGTAATCTCTTGCATGCAAGTAGACTGCTACCAGTGGTAGTTATATCGTCAAACAAGTAAACCGTCTTATTTTCTATCTTTTCAGGGCAAGTAACCTCTATTGAATCTATATGAAGTTGTTGGTTTCTAGGTCCACCATTAGCGGCTTTAGGAACGGTTCTTGTTCGTCTTAAATAATTTTCGTCGTTCTCAAAACAATACGTTTCTTTGATATTACCCATTAGTTCGATAAGACCTGCAGAAACATTATTTTCCGAGTGGGATGGTACGACACAAAATATTTTTGGAGACGTGTCAAGTAACTTTGTGATCTGTCGATTAGTTAAAACTTTAAAGAAAAACCTAACAGCTGGTTGTCTCCGTTTATACTCAGTATTCTTGAGGTTTAAAAGGGTATTCGTGATTTTATCTATTTTTGGGTTTTGACCAGAGTTCCAAGGATGATAATCATATAAATACATAATGTTATCGTAGTCTATGGTTTCATAAACTTTTGTATATTGGGTTGGTAGCGACCTCATATCCATTGATTCTTCCCTCAAGCGCTATTGAATACACTTCATCAGCTTATAAAGTCATGCTAACGGAAATAGCCAAAATTACTAGTTGCTTTAAGCGGCTATTTATAGTCATTAACACAAACTAAATTATTCATAGGATTCATTACTTTGGCTATTCAAATCTAGAAATTGGACCTGCCTGTAACAGGTTTTGAATACAATAGGCTTATCGTCACGGTAAAACAATCAGCCAACTTAGCGTTCGACAAGCTCTAAAAGCTCACCAACTTCACAATCGAAGTACCTACATAGCGCTTCCAAAGCAGCGAAATCAATTCGCTGAGCGGTTTCTTTATACAACAATGTCACGGTATTGCGATTCAATCCAGTATCGCGTGCAACGTCCATTATCTTGAGCTTTCGCTCGCCCATCATCCGCGCTAAATGACACTTAATCATGACTGCCTCTCAAGAAATGTCATCTTAAATGACAAAAAAACATTGCAAATGATATTTTGCGTGTTAATATGTCATTCAGGATGGCAATTTGAAGTTTAGAAATACGTTATGCCATTCAGTGTATCAACCAACTGAGGAGTTTGCCATGTTAAATGACATGACGCTTTTAACGACTGCCGAACTGGCAGAGAGGATTAAATATGATCCTCGCACTATTCGAGAGCAGCTGAAAGATTCGGTGCTGCATGAGGGCATTCACTACATCCGCCCTTTTGGAGGCAGAAAGATCTTGTTTCTGTGGGAAGCTATTCAGCGTGACATAGGTCAGGAATCGTCGAGTTCGCTTGCTATTCCAATGGCAAAAGGAGCCGTAGCTCATGGGTAGTATTAACGCTCGTCCCGAGACCGGGAAATTGTTCATCGATTTCCGATACAAGGGCAAACGCTGTCGCGAGCAAACTTCTCTTGCGGATACCAAGGAGAACCGCAAGCGGGTGCAGAAGCTCCTTGATCGGATTGAAGCGGAGATTACTCTCGGCACCTTTGATTATGCCAAGCACTTTCCGCATAGCCCTCGGGTGGAGCAATTCAAAGCGATGCAGATACAAAGTCAGCATTTAGACACGCCGCTTTTCAGTGATTTCGCGGAAACCTGGTTTGCTGAAATGCGTATTCAGTGGCGGACATCTCACGCAGATACGGTCAGAAGGACACTGAATGGTTATCTGGTTCCAGCGTTTGGAGATAAAGAGGTTGGCCGCATCACCAAAGCGGAAGTTCTTGAGTTTCGGGCCTCACTCGCCAAAGTTACAACCCGAAACAAAAGACCATTATCACCGTCGCGGGTAAACCACATCATGACGCCTTTGCGCATGATTTTGAATGAAGCAGCCAACCGCTATAACTTTAGCTCACCTTACCAAGGAATTAAATCGCTTAAAGTTCCACGTACGGATGTTGAACCATTCTCCATCGATGAGGTGCGCCTCATCATCGAAAAGGTACGCCCCGATTTTCGGGACTACTACACGGTGCGCTTTTTCACTGGTATGCGAACTGCGGAAATCGATGGCTTGCAGTGGGATGCAGTGGACTTTGAACGTCGGCAAATCATGGTCAGAAGCACGATCGTTAACGGTGAAATACAGAGCACCAAAACTGATGGCTCGTTCCGGGCGATTGAAATGAGTCAGCTGGTGTTCGATGCGCTTAAGCGACAGCAGCAGGCAACAGGAGATATGAAGTTTGTCTTTTGTACACGCAATGGCTCGCCGCTGTCGCATAACAACGTCACTAAACGCGTCTGGTACCCGCTGTTACGGCATTTGGGGTTACGTAAACGCCGTCCTTATCAAACCCGCCACACGGCGGCCACGCTCTGGCTGGCAGCAGGGGAGAGCCCTGAATGGATTGCCCGTCAAATGGGCCACACAACAACAGAAATGTTGTTTCGGGTGTACTCCCGCTATGTACCTAACGTGACCCGCCAGGACGGCTCAGCTTTCGAGCGGCTGCTCAAATCTAATTTCAACGACTTTAAGGCAGGTGGTGAGTAAGCGCAGCGCTTCGCTCTTATCCCGTTAACGATTTAATATTTCTTGGAGAATGACTATGAATACAACAACTCGTGAAACTGTACAGCCGCTTTTGATTGATGCTGCCATTTATCGACGTTTTATCGGACGTTATTATCTTTCGGCTTTAAAGGCGGTTTCGCCTGAGCGAGACAATGAAGTGTTTGAACTGACGCTTTCTGATAGCTCTGGCGACCTTACAGTTATTGCACGACATGACCAAATTGCAGATGAGGTTATTCTTGAGCACACCATGATCCATGTTGAAGTTGCAGCGCTACCAACTCGCGTTGGAACTGTTCGGGTATGTAAGAATTTAACTTGCGCTGCAGCCAGCAAGCGTCTGGGTAATAGCTTGTCGGCTCTCCCAATCTCTCAATGCCCTCGACCCGCGGTGTTTCAAGCCTTTCTGGTGCTATATGCTCGCATCCAATCAACGTTAATGCGGCGCTTTATCGATGATGTGTTGCTCCAGCCAAAAATCGGGATCTCATTCCTGCAATGCCCGGCAACCATCAGGTCTCATCACGCATATGTCGGAGGCCTGATTGAGCATGCTGTTGAGGTTGCGTGGAATGTGTCAGGTGTTCATGCGCTTACGGATATTGAGCGTGATGTCGCGGTTGTCGCTGCGCTGTTGCACGGTGTCGGTAAAACACGAACGCTGAGTGCTGGTGCTACGAAAACCGCCCTGGGTACTCTGGTCGAGCCTGAGTTGCTGACACTCGAGGTATGTGCTGATGCGTTACATAACCTTGAAAGCCACTCACCATTGTTGGCTAATCAACTGCGTTATATCTGGACGTCTGGCATTTTTCGCGAGCACACATGCGGTCAAAACGAAGCCTTGCTCTACGACGTTCTAGCTCGCTCAGTTAAGAGTAGTAAGGTCAGTCAGCAATCGATGGCATTTCTTGCTGAGGCCGAGATTGATACACCGGCTTTTGTCTAAGTACTCACGAAACTTTAATTTCATTAATTAAATTAATTTCGAAAAAGGAGACTGCGATGGCTCGTCACCCAGAAGTCACGGAGCAGGAAATTATCGACGCCGGCTTAGAGCTGGAAAAACGAGGAAAGCGCCCGAATCCGGGCGCTATTCGCGTTCAGCTGGGCGACCGTGGCGGGCTAGCTCGCATTAAGAGTATTTGGCAGGCTTACTGTGATAATCGAGATGACCCACTTTATGACTGCAACCGAGAGAACTTAACGTTTGATTCGCTTCCTAATGTTTATGCCGAAAACGTCCAGACCTTAATCGGTAAAGTCACTCACGCAATGGAGCATATGGCGATTGCTGGCTACATTGATGCTCAGAAGCTCTTCGAGCGACGCCTTAAAAGCCTTGAAACGACTCATGAACAGGCACTAGAGCATTATAAGGAAAGTGAACGCTCTGCAGATGAGTGTGTCCAGAAGTTGGAAGCTGAACTTGATGAGTTACAGATCGAGCTCGATGGTCTTGCACAGCAAAACGCAAAATTGTTAATCGAAAACGCGGAAATGCGAGGCAAGCTGGAAGCAATAACTAGCTGAAGTTCTAATACCAGTCAATGCTTCATCTGTCCGATCAATTCCACACCACGAAATTAAAAAGGACCCACTATGAAACCGGAATATATGAGTTTTTTCATGCTTGCACCTTCGAGCCTTTTGGAAGCTGCTGAAAATCAGATACAAGTTGAACTCGATAAAACCAACGGCGAACTCTTCCATTACCAACCGCAAACGTTTCGAGGATACAACCTGGGGTGGCCACGTGGCGATGTTCAGGGGCTATTGCAGTTCTTTTCCGATGTCGGGTGTGTTTTTTCTCAGTATCGCCTCGCGTATTCACTGCTGCCCGAAAACCTTGAGGAATGGCCTTTAAAATCAGAGTATTTGGCTTTTTATTATGCTCTGAGTGCAACTGAAATCCGGTTGAATTTACGTCATGATGACCGAGTAAATGGTGCGTTTCGCGAGTTCGAATGCAGTAACGAATTTGTTCGTTACCGGTTTATGATGAACGAGTTCATTAAACGGTATGCAGAGTCGCACTCGATTTCGTCGGATATTATTGAGCATTTCAAAATGCTGCAACCTAGGATTGGAGGGGGTGTTCAATAGTCGGAGGGAAGATTCTGCACAGCTGAAATTCAGTGATTCGGCATTAGTTCAGTTAAACGGGGCCAGTACTGCTATTAGCCCCTTATTAGTTAATTCTTACATCCATTGCGTTTGCAAGTAACCGGTGCAGTAGTGTTGCTCCAGTGTGAAGGATGGTCGTTCGTATTTTCACCGCACCCTGTTGTACCACCTTTTTGACCTTTATGAACAACGCTCTCTCCAGAGTCTGGTGGTGTGTGTCGCACAGCCATATTATTTTCCTTAATTAGACTTGCCAATAGTGGCATATTCAGCCTAGGACAATTTGCGCTTATGTAAAGAAATTGTCATAGTCAATGCGTCAGAATTTGGAGCTCCGATGCCCTAGTTTGACCAGACAACTCTATAAAGTATTAATAGGTATGCGGCAATAGGGGATGCGGACTTGAATGAATGCATGATAGATAGAATTATTTCTGGGAACAAACAGCTGGCCTCTTTTTGGGGGAGCAGTCACGGTTGGGCACCCAAAGAAGCTGCAGATCTTATGTCCAAGTCTCGTCTTGATTGGCAGGTTGAGCTCTCTAAGACTCTGAAGCTTTGGAGCTTTCAAGAAGTTGAACACGGGCAGTTGATCATGGCTTGGGCAAATTTAGGGGCTTTAATCGAAGGCACATTGAAACTCTTTCTAGCTGCGTATTACCTAGACTATGTAAAAGATGGTGAAAACTTTAAGTTTAAAGGCGAGGTCGTCAGTCCGGATTCATTAGCATTAGAAAAACTCAAACAGTTCTATCGCAAAAAAGAGTTACTAGACAATGATTGGTTTCCATACATCGATTTGGTTCAGGTGAGAAGGAATGCCATACATGCTTTCAAAGATCGTCCCATCGGTAACCCGCTAGAATTTGAAAAGTGCGTGGAGAAATATCTAGATTTATTAATTACTATTAACGGTATGCTGCCTTACCCAGAGGAGATGCGGGAGCCATGTTTTTAATTTCAAATACGGATTACGCATCTAGAGTGAGTATAGCAGTAAGGTAAACTAAAGCACTTGCACCCAAAGCAAAAGTAGCATGACTTATCATGATGCTGCCAATTGCAGTGTTAAAAGGAGATAGTATGTCTACCGATAGCAGTGGAGGTTCAATTAATGAAGTCGCAGTCAACAAAGACAACGTGAAGGTTGAGCAGCCTACAAGCGCACTTTTCTATCGGTATCAGTCAATTAATGAGCTAACGCTAGGGAATTTGAAGCGAGGAGAATATTTATTTTCCACTCCATCTGAACTAAATGACGGAAACGAAGGCTATCCAAAGCTCATTTTACAAGGTGATAAAGAGGCATACTTACGCTTTTCTTATTGGGTGTTTTGTCGATGCTCTGAGGAAATTATAAGACCTAATAGTCATGAAATTTTTGAGTCAGGTAAGATATTCAATCTTGTTGCCCGGGAAGTATCGAAGCTATCTTCTAAGAGGCCACTCCAATTTCAAAGCTTCAAAGAACTAGTCCGAAGTGCCATGGAGAACTTAAAACTGAATGACGACCCTCTCCTCGGCGTTTTGGTACCGAAATTAGACGATTACCTAGTTGAGCTATTACTTGTCGACATTAATAGAACCTATTCGACACTATCCTTTTCTAAATCGCCTTTTAATCCGACTATGTGGGGACATTATGCAGAGGCCGATAAAGGTTTAGTCATAGTTCATGAATCTAAAGACAGTGAAATTCAAGTTCAGCTCCCTATTGATACATTTGTGACGGTTCAAAAAGTTAGTAAAGAGATTAATGGTAATAGTTTTGAATTTAATGAAATAGGGGCTAGTAAACGAGGTGAACTAAAGTTGCAAAACGTTTCCTATCGGAAAAGCAGGCCCCAAATAAATCTTATTCACTGGTTTAGTCATAAATTATTCTTTTCTGAAGCAGAGGATCACTACGACTACCCGGCTGAATTTAGTGCAAAGCAAGCGCCAAAAGACTACGAAAGTTCATGTTGTATAAATCTTCTAGCTGGCGATACGAGCAGGAAGCTAGATTAATACTTGAAGGTTTGGATGGCTATCAGCGTTTCAAGAATACTAAAGAGAACAGAATCGCGATTGTCGGAGGGATTACGGCGGTCATTCTGGGGCGGCGGATGTCACGATCTAGTGCTGAACGGGTAGTTTCTGCTTTGCAAATACTGGTTCAAAATGAAAATTCGTTGAATCCAAAAAATGTCATGATTTTGAGGTTAGATGCAGATGAAAATCGCTTTGAGTATAAACTTAAGGTCATCGGTAAAGTTGGGGTCAAAAACAACATATCCAACTTTGTGGCCAAAGCTCAATTTTCGCCCGAAGATATCAAAAAAGCACAACTCTTGGTTGAGCGTGTGACCTTTCCCCTGAAATAACATCGAATTTTCAATGAGATTTCAATTTTTATGCCACCTGTTTTGTGAACTCGTGGCGGTTCAGTGTACAGAAATGATCTGAGGGCGAATATTAGAGTTTTGAAATGTGAATATTCGCCTCGCCAGCTCGTCAATTATAGGCGCCCAGGTCTCAATGCAAGGCCATGATTTCTGATGGGTGGTTATCGTCAACCGTGTTTGAAACAAGATTTTTGATGTAATTCAACAGCGATGGTAGGTGCTCGAAATTACAGACAATGAACTGCGAAAAGTATTTATCTAGTAGATATCTCTCACCCTCGATAAGCCCGTTAATGATGTCGCTAGGTGCGAGTTGAGCTTGGCCGAACGCAACCTTGCGGGATTGCAGTTGCTGTAAATACTCCATATCAAACCGAAGATTTTCACCAAACTCCCGGCTGCAGTGCTCTTCAAATACGCGCTCAATACTTCTGTATGTCACGAGATAGGGAACTTGTTCAGCAATGTCCTCAAGCTGCTTTGATCTCTGTAATGAGTCGAGAGAAATTTCTGAGTTCGCAACATATAGTGGAGCATTAGTTACAATTAAGGGGCAGATAAAAAATGGGACTGACGTAATAGCTGCAGCATAGGCGACTTCATTGATACTATGCGTGAATAAATGCGGTAGTGAAAACTGCGATCGTCGTAAAAACTTATCTATGAGTCTTATCGAATCGGAGCCCCTATTGCATCCAAATTCTATACCATGACCAGCACAAGGTAGCCGCTCTTCAAACTCATAAGTATGGTCGGACGCCAATGAATTCATGGAAAACTCATCAATTGCTCGAATGGTTGTGCCAAGTGTGTATTCAGATAAGTCAGGTTGGTTAGTATCAGGGAAAAAGAGCCAGCTGGCGGTGCTCTCTCGCATCTGACAATCAATATGTAGCGACACATCAGACGTAATCGAATCAGGATCTCCGAAAGGCGTGAATCCAACGGCATTTATGGAGATGGGCCGGTCATCACCTTTCATTCCAGAAGAGAACATGCTTGAGTTTGTTGAAAATCCAGCTTCTACGAGTGTTCTTGAAACCAAGAATTCAAGAGTAGCATCCGAAGCAAGTAAGTGTTTTTTCCAGTCAGCATCGTTTTTCATAATTAATTCCTTGTTGATAATTTGACGACATCCGTGACGTATGCGAACGCTGGCACAATTTGGTTAAAGAAAATTAAAAATTCAAGTAGTTTGAGTTTTATTTTTAACGAGTTACGCAGTTCTAGATATCTAGTTTCTTAGCAACTACAGGAAATGATGATCGAGGCTTTTACTAAAAAGCATTTACCTACGATCACTCATATATTTTCACACTTGGGTTGAATATTGTCTCAGCGCTCCTGAGTAAACGGCTAGCTCATGAAACGCTTTAATTAATGCTCTTGATGAGTGCTGACCGTATTTCTTTTTCTGCATATTTTGTAACATCGCGTCGGTTAGATCGTTGCGGAGAAAGAACAGGTAGCCTAATCCCTCGGGGTTTTGCCTCATTCCCCCCTGCTTACGGTTAATACGAAATTCGCCGACATCCTCAGAAACACCGCCCCAGTAGTCGTTTAACACCCTATCTTCAATGGCGTGATCTGCCTCAATGGACAGCAGCCAGCGCGAGCTTGGGACTGCGGTTTTGGTATGCTCCAGAATCGCTTGGACTTCTTGGGGACTATGAATGGGTATATATGAAGGCTCATACATAGCAGAACGGAGATATCTATAAATAATTTTTCGGAGTTCTTTAGGAAGTTTTTCCATTGACCTTGGCATTAACTTTTGAAGGATTCGAATTGCTTCAGAGATTTCTCCAAAACCCACAGGGTCAGCAACTGAGAGCTTTTTACTATCTGCCTCATATAAGCGAAAACGACGTCTTTTTGTAAGAAATAGATGTTTCAGTCTTTCGGCAGTATTAATCACACATGAAACCATCCGGCTTTCAACATTGTACATTTTAGAGATTTCATTAATCCCCAAACCATTATCAAATGATTTAAGAATGAAACTGACGCTGTCAGCGGTAAATTCAGGCGCAACGTTAAATATGCGACTCATGACGGGATTTCTCTCTTTGAGGTTTTTGGTCGGTAAAACTTTTGCCCATGAGCCCCGTTCGCTCTCCAAAACACGATCGGCTAGTTCCGCCAGCTCTTGAGTGTTGAGTAGGTCACAGCTAGATGCAGTTGACAGCTTTTGCAGCTTGGCATGCTGGACGCGAGAGAGTGCTTTTACAAGGCTCAGATCATTCAATTTAGACTTACGGACGATTGCTTCGTACAAGAGCAAATCGGTCATGTGGCAATAGGTCGATAGAGTGATTGATGAGTCGAGGTGGCCGGCCACGGAAGATACCTTGTAGAGCGTGTTGAAGGAGTCACTCGGTTGTAAGTAGGCTTTTATTTGCCGAGCCTTTTCTGGGGAATATGGAGTGAATTTTTTAATAATTCGGTCGCTACCTAGTGCGACTAGAGCCAGTGACGTTTGAGCTGCATGACGTAGCTGGTACATTACCGTCCGAACACCTGAATAGCTCGTCAGGAGCCTTGTGACATGACCACTTAGTTCGCGCATGTCAAAAAAGACATTGTACCCAACGACTTTGGTGAATAGCAGTCCTGTCTTGTTCTCCACGGTGACTCTGCCATCAGCCTGAACTTGCATTTTTTCTTCGGTCATTCGTCTTTTGATAAACTTTCTCACAAGATTAATCTCGCGATCCTGTAGGAGGGTATCTAACTCTAATTGTCGACGCGCTGACGAAGATTTCTCTTTGAAATGGCGGTTTTCTCGTATGAACACGTGGCCCTTACCAAGCAGAGAGATGTCTTTCATCTGAATATTGCAAACCTCGGCAGGTCTGAGCCCGTGGCGCATCATTAAAATCAGCATCACGAGAATTGACTCTCTGATATGAAATGTCGATTCTGAATACACGTCGTTAATATCAACGAGAAGCTGATCTAAGTGCCTTGGCGCCGCCAGGTTGGAGCGGACGTGTGGCTTTTTGATTTCGTCTTCAGGGACGAGTTGGATAGGAAGATCGATGTCTTTTTGTTCATGCAAAAAGCGCATGAAGCTCTCTACGAGCTCGGGATATTGTTTATCCGATAATTTGCCTCGTTCAATCAGAACATCGTATAAATCGTTGATTTCATCTTGTTCCAACGCACAGACTGCAATGCGTTCACACACATCTAGCCAAATTGTTGCGACTGAGCTCAGGTATCGGGCTCCGGATGAAAATTTGGACAGGTTATGAGTTTGGAAATTATGTCGTAGCCAATCGAAGAGCAGCTGTGCTCGCTCTGAAAAATCATTCCGTCTGTTTTTAGAAAACTCATCAAGTGCGTCAACCACCTCGTTTGCATACGCCGCTTTGGAACCATTTCGGCGGTGTACAGACTTAAACAGCTCTCTTAACCCTCGATTAAATTCGCTATCGTGAGCAGGGATTTCTTTCTTTTTTAGAGTCTTCCGCTTCGCTGGCGCGTAAACAATCGCAGTCGAGTCTTTTTTAATCCGAAGAGGTTTTTTTTGAAACTTTTGGGTGTTCAAGCACAGTAGACTTTCGCGAGAGGTCGAGGCACTGCTCACATCGCCCGTTGCATAATGCATTAAGAAGCTGCCCATCGAACTACCGGGTTGCTCTCGTATTAGCATTCCGCATGCTCTTAACAGCCGGGAATTCTTAATTTTCGTTAACTCTTGATTGCCAGTTAATTCAGCCAAGCCTGCTTTAAATAGCGTCATCGCTGAACTTTCGATACACACCATCGGCTTGCATTTCATAAAACCTTCAATGGCAAGCAGTGTTAGAGGGCCAGGGTGGAAAGGTCGGATTGTCCACGCCCTACCGTTTTCGCGAGTATTAGTCTCATGATTTGAACGTATGTAGTGAAGCTCGATAATCCAGAAGTCACCGATCTTCACCAGTACCTCGTCTGAAGCAATGAGTCGTTGATAAAGAGCCTCTAGCCCCTCAGCGAAACAGAGGCCAGACTCCATAGCAGCATAAATAAGAGCCAGAAACAGGTGCTTATTTGCAGTTAAGCCCTTTTCGTTAAGAAGTAGAGTGTCAGCTTTTGCCAGCGCGTTATCAATTAGAGATTTCGCTGCAACGACCTTGCTATCTACAATTGGTTTAGAACGTTTAGGCTTGTATTCTTTATTCTTAAACAAGCGCTGTCGGAGCGCATCAAGCAATGCTTTTCGGCAAGTCTCATTGAGATGGTCTAACTCTCTCATGCTCGACAAAACAGTGGAGAGAAGCTGCGCCTTATTAACTGCTCCAGCGCCGCTTTGGGAGTACTCTTTTCGCCACAACTCTTCAACAGCTATCGCGTAATGCTCTGCATTTTCAGTTACTTCCAGGTGAGTATTATTTCCGTAATGTTCAATAAGTCTTTTTAACTTTTCCATGTCTAGTAGCTCCGGTGATAAATGTTTGGCAGCCGCACTTGAGGAACTTCAAATCTTTTGAAGAACTTGTCAACGTGCGTCGAGATTTCAAGCAATTGCTCATAAGTAGCAGTTGAGTAGAGACTAGTGGGGCTATCGAGTTCTTGCCGATGCCCCATGTATGCCTCGAGAGCATCACTATCAGCCCCAGCTTGGAAAATCCAAGTCGCCGTAGTGCATCGATGCCAATTAATTTTGTGAAAAACAGGATCATCTAGGCCCCACTCTGATTGCGAAAAATCATCTAAAAACCCGGAGTCGGTCTGAATTCGAAATAGATTCGAAGTGCCGGATAGCATGTCGCACACTGCTTGGTACTTTGCGTGATTAATAAACCTAAGTCGGTTTCGACAAGCTTTCAGATAGTTGATGTACTGCGCAAGGACTTGACGTCCAGATTCGCAAAGGGGGACTAATCGGGTGGAGTTCTCCGATTTGTCCTCAATTTCAACTTGTGAAAAATCATTGTGAAAGTGCTTGATGGTGCGGAATACGTTTTTCATTGGTCGGTGCATAGTCGCCAGTTGCAAATACGTGACAACATATGTCTGGTAATAGTTATGAACTCTGATGGAGTCACCACCGTCAATCGCTCGCTGCAAGGCCCCGATAATCACTTGAAACAACGCTTGAACGCCGGGCTTATCAAGAGCTCGATGGGAGCCAAATACCAAGTCATCAGAAAAGTGTTCCGCTGCGCACGCTGCTAATTCGACTTCGGGCAGGAATATACCCATGAAATTCAGGTAGTGCTGACGCAGATCTGACTCTCGAAATGCCACATAATAGCTTTGCATGTTTTCGCGCTTTTTGCGGTTTGCGATGAAGTCTCGGTACAGTCGCGGCATCCCAATTGCTCGGTACTCGAAATCTATTACGCGTTGAAGAGAATTCATGGTGACCAGCTGTCCGGTAGGCCCTCTGAAACCTGATAACAAGTCTTTTATTAAACTTTCCCAGTCTGAAAGCTCGAGCCTAGCTGCTCGTATATATGAGAGCAACTTTGCTAAAACTGGTGGGATCGTAATGAATGGGTCACCGGACACTTCAAGTTTTCCAAGAGTGGTAAATATTGACGATGAAGGCGACGTGAATCGCCATGTCGATCCCAATTTGCCGACGCCAGAGGCAAGCACTTCATATGAAACCGATTCGCTCAGGATATGCTCAAGTTGACGTCCGGTAATGATCATTATCATGATTAGTGCTTTGGTCGAATTGCTAAGATCAGAGAGACAAAAGTCACAAATTTTTTCGTATGTTGCGTCTGTTAAGCGGTGAGGAGAAGCCTGCAGGCGTTTTTTGTTCCGCAATGCATGCTTCGCCCTGTAGCTCTTTTTAAGACCATTGCTTGGTGTTTCTTTTCCCTTATTCATGTGACTGCCCCTCTATAATCAGACGCAGTTTTTCCATACGATTTTCGATTTGACGATGAATTCGCTTTGTATTAATCGACGAGATTTCCTTTGCGGTGCCGATGGGTGTTTTTTGCTTGACGGTTGAAATCCTATCGAGGACCGAGTTGAAGCACATTTGAAGAAATGCGGCTAATTGGGCTCCATAGGTACTGTCATCAAGTTGATTCGTAAAACGCTTATAAACATATCGAAGAGCCAGATACTCTACTTCGCCATCGTCGATAAAAGAAACACAGACAACAAAAATCCGTTTTCGATTTTCGCGATGGGCATCGAAGAGCTCTGCCCAACCCGATACAACCAAATAATCCATACCTGCGCTCACCACCACCGGGTGCTCATTCTGCACCGATGACTGGGGATCAGGTTTCACTGCTGTGACGTCGCACTGAAGAATCAAGTCGCGCTCAAATTGACATGCGACAATTGCCCGTGGATGGATGAAAAGATCCGTTAATGAAATTTGTATTAGTCTGCTGTATTGACCGTCCATAGTGTGTACCTCATCTGCATTCTGCCTGGTGCTCATCGCACTAGGCGTTACAACTATGATATCTCGTTCACTCACTCTTCCGCGGCAAACCCATGAATTATCAGTGCATTAAAAGAATTGGCAGGTTTTTTTCTCTATTTTCATGAATTTTTGAAAACCGGAGTGAGGGTGTGGTTGGGGCATCCCCGAATGCAAACGACGACACTGCATGTTATAACGTTATCTATTGGTATAAATCATTTTTGTAGCTATCTGTATAGAATAAACCTGACATAATTCATTCTGTACAGCTTGAATTTGTTGTTCTATAATGAAAGTACATTAATTTAAAGTGTCAGGTTTTATTATGTCTATCGCCGCACAAGTTGAAGCTCGGATTGCTCATATGAGAAAAGGGGTACCTTTTTCCATAGAGGGGTTTTATGAGCTGGGTACGGAAAGTACCGTTCAAAAAGCTTTTAGCCGACTGGCGAAGTCAGGCGAAATTGTGCGTGTGTCAAAAGGATTTTATGTTCGCCCTAAATCGATAAGCAGCCTGCCAGGAGCTAAAATCTTGACGAGCCCAGAGGCAGTAGCTAAGGCCTGGGCTAAGACTCATGGATATAAGCTTGTTTTGCATGGCTTTGAAGCGGCTTACCGGCTGGGACTGCAGACTCAGGCTCCAGCCCGGACCATGTATTGGACGAATGGCCCTTCACGTGAATTCAAGGTGGGAAATTCGGTCGTTCAGGTGAAACACGTCGCGTCCAGCAAGCTTAAGTGGCTGAACCAACCTGAAGGACTGATTTTTCGAAGCCTTTCGGTGATGGAGCCAGAGCATTTTAAGCCAGAGCAATTCCGTAAGGTATTTAAGCGATTATCGTTGACGGTAATTGAGAAAAAGCGTGTCTTCAAGAATCTCAAGCATTCCACATTGAGCTCTCAGTGGCGTCATAAGCTCATGCAAGTTGAGAACGCGACAGTGTAATGGACATATTTAATTATTATAAAACCGACGCTAAGCGAGCTGAGTTGAAATCAATCCTAGACTATGCTGCCCAGAACTCTGAAAGAGGTTTGGGCGCTAATTTTTTAGAGAAGGATATTTGGGTAACCGAAATTCTGCGGTTGCTTTACGAAGAAAATTTATTAGATGGCCATGACGTGGCGTTCAAAGGTGGAACGGCTCTTAGTAAGTGTTATAGCACCATAGAGCGATTCTCTGAGGATATTGATTTATCGATTCATTGGGCTGACTTAGCAGAATCAGATGATGAAGCTGCTGCTTGGGCGCAAACGACCAAAAGCCGTAGCCAACAAGATAAGTTTAGGCGTGCTCAGGGTAAGCGTTTAGAAGCCTGGGCCAATGACTTCGTTCAGAAATTGAATGGCAGACTTTCAGGTTATGGTATTAAGGGCCTGAGCGCCGAAATAGAAGAAGGCTCTGGTGGCGAGAAAATCGACGTTCACTTCCCACATGTGGCATTCCAGGATGGCTCTTATCAGTTAGAGCATGTACTGCTCGAATTTGGCGGCCGTAACCGGGGCCGGCCGACGGTTTCTAAACCGGTAACGACTTACCTGTCAGAAATAGATGAGGTTTCAAAGTCACACGCCTTACCGAAAGCCGCAGTGGAGGCTTACCACCCCGATTACATTATTTGGGAAAAGCTAACCGCACTTCATCAATTCTGCACACAAGAGAACGCGCCTGATACGGTGCGGCTGTCCAGGCATTGGTACGATGTAGACTGCATTTTGAGAAACCTCGAGGAAGGCACATACCAAAGCGCCGAAGCATTGGAGAACGTTGTCGCAATGAAGTCCGCCCGGTGGGCGACCCGAGGTGTTTCTTTTGAAGATATCCTTTCCGGTGAATTGGTGTTAATTCCGCCCGACGGTTTGCTTAAGGACATCAAAAAAGATTACGACCAGTCCGTAAGCGGTGGAATGTTCTTCAGTACACCTGATAGCTTTACTGACATTATTGAGCGGTTGAACGAACAGCAGAGGCTAATCAATACCTTCCTGAGAGAGCGATGTTAGAGCATTGCTAAGAATTAAAATCTCACTGAATATTTGGTGTCTTATTAACCACCTATTGCCTTATTCTACGACTCAGACTGTATTTACCCCCCATCTCTGAATAAAAGTGGTACTCAGGCTTCGAGCTAACCTGTCATTCGCGGTTAACGGAGTTGTCGTCGGCATATCTTCCTATGCAAAACAGCTCACCTTACTATTATGTTGTGTATTTAAGTCATTTAATGTCAATTACATAATAAAAAGTCAAAGTTGGATATCATTAGTTCAGCCGAGAGATGAGTGCACAAATATTAAATTTAATAGTGGAGGTGAATCGACATGGCCCAAAGCGCATATATTTTGAAGAAGATGAGCGAAACAGATGAATGCCATCTGTTTAAAGGTGAATTTACAGATGAAGGATGTACGTCCCAGCGGGAATCTATTTGTAAGGGGATGAATAGAGCGGATAGTTCAGGGAACGTGTTTGCATGCAAGGACGAAAAGGCGGCGCGCCTAGCATGTGCGGAAAAAGGTCGGGTGGTTTGTGGTGTTTGCGTAAGTTCATTATATGCGACCTACTGACTTAAAAAAGCGGAGCAGCGTTCCTGTTAATCTCATCAGCCTTTAATGGCTGTAAGGCAGAGGAAATCGATATGTGGAAGAGTGGCTATTAAGCGACAATTAACCTGACCGGTCGCATTGACTCACTAAGAATCAAACTGAATCGCCACTAGTTCACTAGACATTCGGTAGCCGTTTTTAAATCGACTTTCAGTGCCATCAAATAAATTGAGAGTATCCAAGTCACTTATGATAGGTTGTAGCTACACAGTGATATGGAATGCAAATGCATTATGAAAGCGCCTAAAGTCATTTATTTCGATGTGAATGAAACGATGCTGGACATGTCGTCAGTAAAATCGACAATCGCAGATAAACTCAACGGCGATGAATCTTTAGTGCCTATTTGGTTTTCTACATTGTTGCATCATTCGTTGGTAGATTGCGCGAGCGGGCAGTTTCACCCGTTTAGTGATATTGGTGCTGCCGCTTTGGTCATGGTGGGTCAGAATCATGGAGTTGAGGTTGATTTGGAGAATGCGAAAGCGTCTATTGGCAATGCGATGTCGTCGGCTCCTCCTCACCCTGAGGTAAGTCAGGCGTTAGGGCAGCTTAAAAGTACCGATATCCGTTTAGTGGCCCTGTCGAACTCTTCGCTTACTGGGCTGAACAAACAACTGAACAATGCCGGTATCATTGATTACTTCGATAACGTGTTGAGTGTTGAATCCATTCGTACCTATAAGCCTTATCCGGCCGTCTATCATTGGGCGCTCAAGGAAATGGGGATAACCGCAGAGCAGGGCATGATGGTCGCAGCCCATGGTTGGGATGTCAATGGCGCTAAAGCAGTAGGTATGCAGACGACATTTGTTGAGCGATCGGGTAAGTGTACTTACCCTCTCGGGTTGCCGGTAGACAATCGTGTTGCTGACCTACGCGTACTGGCCGATCAGCTAATAAATTAATCAAGCTAGCAGTTTAGCCTGCGCAGCACGATAGCTGACCCACGTCTTTATCAAAGGTTTGGGCGCACAGCTTAATTGCTTCGACCATTGTCAAATAAGGAAAGAGCTCGTTGCCTATTTCTTGAACTGTTAACCGGGCTCTCATTGCAAAAACGGCTGCTTGGATAAGTTCACCGGCATTCTCTGAAGCGGCCTGAACGCCAAGCAATTCGCCTGAGTTTGCGTCGGCAACCATTTTAACAAATCCGTGAGTATCAAAATTGACCAAGGCGCGAGGAACATGTTTAAGGTCCAAAGACCGAACGCTGACCTGCCGACTTTTCAGCTTTGCGTCTTGCTCTGTTAAACCAACCGATGCAACTTGTGGCTCTGTAAACATGACTGAAGGCATTTTGCTTAAATCCAGGTTTGTATCCCCTCCGGTCATGTTAATAGCTGCGCGCGTTCCAGAAGCCGCAGCAACATAGACGAATTCAGGCAAGTGTGTGCAGTCCCCTCCGGCATAGATCCCTTTTAATGATGTCTGTAGCCGGTCATCAACGACAATAGCTCCGTCTTTGGTTGTTACACCGATTTTGTCAAGATCCAAGTCTTCCGTATTAGCGATACGACCCGTAGCTACTAGTAGTTGTTCAGAAAGTAATGCGCCGGCATTGGTTTCAACGAGAAATTGGTGATTGTAATAGCTAACCTTATCGATCTGAGTGTTTTGTAATACTCTAATTCCTTCATTTGTTAAGACATCTTTTAAGGTCTCGCCAATCTCCGGGTCTGTTTGTGACAAGAGTTTACTTCTTGCGACAATGGTGACTTTGCTGCCCAGTCGCGCGAACGCCTGGGCGAGCTCTAACGCAACATACCCGCCACCGATCACTGTCAGGCGATCAGGTGTTTTTTGCAGCGCCAGGGCTGTGGTCGAAGTTAAGTAAGGCGTATTCTCTAATCCTGGCAACGGTGGGATTGATGGTCGTGCACCGGTACCTATAAAAGCCTGTTCAAAATCGACTCGTTGTTCTTCTCCGTTATCAAGAGTGACACGTAATTGTCGATTGGATGAGAAGTGTGCTTCTCCATTTATTGTTTGAATGTCTGGATTGTCGCGCAGAATATCGGTGTATTTTGATTCACGCAGCGCGTCAACCCTTTGTTGCTGTTGTGTTAACAGCTGCCTGCGGTTGATTGTCGGTGAATGGGCAGTTATAGCATTATCAAAAGGACTGTTTCGACGAAGATGAGCAATTTGTGCAGCTCGTATCATGATCTTGGAAGGCACGCAGCCTATGTTGACGCAGGTGCCGCCTATTGTGCCACGCTCGATAAGCGTCACTCGTGCCCCCCGTTCAGCAGCCTTAATAGCCGCTGCCATTGATGCGCCGCCACTGCCTATAATTGCGATCCGCTGTTTTGAACTCATAAGGTATATCCTTGTGCGTTATAGATAAGGCAAAATGTGTGGAAAGATAATAAATAGAGCAACGAGGCATGCGATCACCCAAAAAGGCGCCTTTTTGGCCATATTTCGGTATGCAAAGTAAAGGGCAATGAGCGCAATACCAATAAATAGTGGACGAAACGGGTCCAGAGCAGAAAGACTGCTTAACCACGCACCGGATAGCCCAATTGACAGTAGAATAAACGGGATTAGGCAACAGGCTGAGGCCAGAATGGCTGCAACAACACCGGTTATGAGTGAGCTATTGCCTTTTGGGTTAGTTGGCATATGCGTTCTCCTTAAAAACGTGACTATAATTTTTCTTTTCGGTAAGCTAAGGTTAAGTCCGTAGTTAACTACGGAGTCAACGTTTTCAATGAAAAAAGTAAAATTAACCATAAGCCGGCTGGCAGGCTCTGCGGGCGTAGGCGTTGAAACGGTGCGTTATTACCAGAAGCGAGGCCTGATAACGCTTCCGGAACGACCCCTGGGTGGTCTTCGCACTTACAGCGATGGTGATGTCGAACGCTTACGATTTATTCGTAAAGCACAGGAGCTGGGCTTTAATCTAAACGAAATTGGCGAACTACTCAGCCTGGAGGATGGTGGACATTGTGAGGATATCAGTGCTTTAGCCGAGCGGAAGTTGACTGCTGTACGAGAAAAACAACAGCAGCTCGCCCTAATGGAAAGCGCTCTCGCGGATCTTGTTGAGCAATGTCAACAGCAGCAAGATAAGTTGTACTGCCCACTTATTGAACGCCTTCATCAGCAGGCCAACCAAGACTAATATTTGCTAAATGAAACTCTCGCGAAGCGCCATGATTATCGCAGTCTACCATGATAGCTAAGCTGTCTATTTCAGTAATATCTATACCGTGATATCGACGAAAGTCCCGCTGAATATTGCGGCTTATTGCCTGCCACTGGCCAATTGGCGTGGTATTATCCGAGACAACGACCATGTGTGCATTTTTCGTGAATGGATTGGGCCAATGCTCGCCAATAGCGTCTTGGCTACTCCAGACATAATTAATGGCACGTGATGATAAATTGAAAAAGCCGCGTTTCACGATAACGTAAACTCGCGCACTAAAATCATCGCCTGCTTTGGTTTTTTCATTTGGGTTAGTCGGGAGTGTTGCAGGAATACGCCAACGCCAACGTAATTTGGTGGTCGGAGTTATAGGCATCTCGTCTTCAAGGAAAAGCCCTGATGCGTTGCCAGCACTGCAGGAGCCAACGAGATAAGGGGCTTGTTGACGACTTGATGACACGACGGAGTAAGAGGAGTTACCACTAAACTCTTTTGATTGCCAGTCAACGATATCTGTTGGAAAAAACGTCTGTGCATTGAGTGGTATAGTTACTAAAGCTATCGAAGTACAGGTAAACTGGTGAAATGACATTGAATTAATTACCTTATTGAGAGAATGTGTATATACGATATAATCTGGTACGAGCGAGAAAAACGATGGCTCCTCCAACGGGGCATGGGTGTTTTTGAACGAATTCGTAGCGAAGGATATTGTTGATAGCACACACATCTAATCCGACTATAAGGTTGTTGTCTCAAATAGTATTCCCAATTTCATAGTTATTAGATAACCTTTTCAGCAAAGGAAAATAGTTTTAAAGTGCTGTCATTGGGCATCAGTTCTAATGGTCTTTTTCCGGCTATTTTTGATGATGTTCTTACTGGTTGCCTATCAATAGAAATTGAAAACCTATATGTCGAATTGTCTGCTAATTGCAGGGTTGTCCGCGGAGTCCATACCACAATGGTAAGGCGACTAATAAACTACCCCCCAAAATATTTCCAATGCCTGCCGGTATGATGTTCCATAGAATAGCGTCTACCCAGCCAGGCCCCTCGCCGGTCGGCATAATCATCGAAAAGTAAGCCATGTTGGCAGGGCTGTGCTGGAAATTTCCAGCCACAAATAGGCTGACCATCAGGGCGATGGGGATAAACTTGTCAATGATAGTGCGTCCCATAACAGCAAGAAACGCAGCCATTCCTACCATCCAATTACCGAGCATACCCGATACGACTAGAGTAAGCCAGCCCTCAACACCGCCTACCTGCTGGTAGTGCATTTTTTTGGCCACCACTTCACTTAACAGCTGGTAGTGGTCTGCGGAGTAGTGTTGAGCAACATAAAGAATGAAACCGAAAAGTAGGGTTCCAAACAAGTTACCGAACCAAGACAGTATCCAGAACTTCCCCCCTCGGCGAATCAGGTCGATTCCTGAACAGTTTAGCGCGCTCATGGGCAGAATGACATTGGCTTCGGTAAAAAGCACTGCCCCGGTGAGAATGACCAGAAAAAAGCCGACTGAAAAGCCGAGTCCTTGCAACACCAGCTGTATGCCTTCCGTTTCTATTCCTGTCGAAAGAAGGATGGAGAATAGGGCGCCCAAAGAAATAAATCCCCCTCCCAGTATCGCTAGAGCCAGGATACGTAGAGCTGATAGTGTATGAATGTTTTCACACGTCTCTCTGCAGATTTCTTGTGCGACATTACGTGATGCAATGAATTGCGAAGGAGGTTGAGACGGACTTTGCATAGAATTTGACCTCGATAAGTGAATGTGTACTTCCATGAACGTCGAGTAAGTTCCATTCTTTGTCGGCTGAAGGCTATCCTTGCCTAATTACTTCAATATTGTGCGTAGTGTCTCCAGTGATGGGCAATACTCGGATCTTCAGTATGCTCCAATAGACTAAAGCCAATGAAGTCAACGGGAATTCCCCTCGTTACCTGGTTTGAACTGTCCTAGCCGAAGGGAGTTGGTTACCACGAAGACACTGGAAAGGCTCATGGCACCCGCTGCCAGCATGGGATTGAGCAGGTAGCCGGTAAACGGGAAAAGGACACCTGCCGCTACCGGAATAAGTGACAGGTTGTAGCCATAGGCCCAGACAAAATTGCCCAGGATCGTTGTGCGGGTGCGCCGGGAAAGCGCTGTAGCATCCACGATGCCACGCAGATCGCCGCGCATCAGAACCACGTCCCCGGCCTCGATAGCAATGTCGGTACCGGTGCCGATGGCTATACCCACATCCGCCTGAGCCAGAGCCGGTGCGTCATTGATGCCGTCCCCCACGAACGCAACCCGTGCGCCCTCTTCCTGTAAGCGCTTGACTTCAGCCGCTTTCTGGTCCGGCAATACCTCGGCAAGCACCCGTTCAATACCCGCCTGCCGCGCTATAGCTCCGGCGGTGGCGCGATTATCACCGGTGAGCATGGCCACGCTTAACCCTGAAGCTGTGAGCGCGGAAATCGCTTCCATCGAACCATCCTTAAGCGGGTCGGACACGGCAACCAATGCCGCGAGGCGACCATTGACAGCTACATACAGCGGGGATTTGGCTTTTTCAGCGAGAGACTTCGCATCGTCGGCGACACCGGCCAGGTCGATACCGAGACGACGCATATAACGGTCCGCACCCACATTGATCCGGTGTCCGGCCACCAGTGCCTGGATGCCGTAGCCCGGCTCGGCCTGGAATTCACTGACTGAAGGCAACGTGAGACCTCGCTCCCTGGCACCCTTGACGATGGCTTTCCCAATGGGATGCTCGCTCTCGGTCTCCACCGCCGCGACCCAGGCCAGGACCTCATCCTCGCGGCCTTCCACCAGGATGAAGTCCGTCAGCTCGGGCCGGCCCCGTGTCAGGGTGCCGGTTTTATCGAGAACGATGGTACCCATTTGAGCCAGTGTCTCCAAGGCCGCGCCCTTGCGGAACAGCACACCCAGTTCCGCGCCTTTGCCGGTTCCAACCATAATGGCTGTCGGCGTCGCCAGCCCCATCGCGCAGGGGCAGGCAATCAGCAATACGCTGACCGTGGTGACGAAGGCAAAGGACAATGCCGGCGCAGGGCCGAAGCTGAACCACGTAATGAATGTCAGGATTGCAAGCAAGATCACAACCGGCACGAAGACTCCGGCAATCTTGTCGGCCAGTTCCTGGATCGGAGGTTTATCGGCCTGTGCCGACTCCACCATCTTGATGATCTGTGACAGAACGGTATCCGCGCCCACGCGGGTAGCCCGGAACGTCAGTGAACCATTCTTATTGATGGTCCCGCCTACCAGTTCGGCCTCTTTCTGTTTGACAACCGGCACCGGCTCGCCGCTAATCATGGATTCATCCACGTAGGACTCGCCTTCTTCCACCACGCCATCAACAGGAACCCGCTCGCCCGGCCGAACCCGGATACGGTCGCCAGGCACCACCGCCTCGATGGGTACCTCGACAGCTTCCCCGTTCCGAATGACACGGGCGGTTTTGGCCTGCAGCTGAAGAAGTTTCTTGATCGCCTCAGACGTGCGGCCCTTGGCAATGTGCTCGAAATACCGTCCCAGCAAAATGAGCGTCACGATGACCGCAGATGCCTCGAAATAACTTTCGGCGGTGCCGGCGGGAAAGAATCCGGGAACCAGCAGTGCCGCAACCGAGTAGAAATAGGCAGCGCTGGAACCAATCATCACCAGGCTGTTCATACCGGGGTTGGCATGACGCAATTCAACATAGCCGGAGCGGAAGAACCGCGACCCGGCATAGAACAGCACCGGCGTGGTCAGGAGCCATTCGATAGTCATCCAGCCACGGTGGGACAAGGCGCTGGTGTAAAACGCCTCAAGAGCAGGAACCATCTTACCCATGGCAATCAGAACCACCGGAATGGTCAGCGCCGCGGCGAAGATCACTTTCCGGCGAAGGTCGATACCCTCCTTGTCCTGTTCTTCGGTTTCGCCCCTGACGTCCGACTCCTGAGGTTCATACCCCGCGTCCCGGATAGCCTGATGAATTCGCGGCACTGACAGGGTGTCAGAGAGGAACTCCACAAACGCTTTCTGGGTGGTCAGATTGACACTGGCCTTGATCATGCCGGGCATCTTGTTCAATGACCGTTCAATACGGGAGACGCAGGATCCGCAGGTCATGCCGCTGACCGGAATGTCGGCTGATTTTGCCCGCGGCTGATAGCCTGCATCTGTAATCGAGTCCACCAGCAGGACTGACGTGGCTGGCTGATCGAATTCCACGCTGGCCTTTCCAGTCGCAAGATTCACCTGGGCTGACCGAACGCCCTGCTGCCCTTTAAGCGCCTTTTCAATCCTGCCGACGCATGATGCGCAGGACATTCCGTCAATGCCAATCTCTATTGTCTGCATAACAATTACTCCCTGGCACGGCCCATCCCGTGCCTTTTTAATCAATCCATCCCACAAACGAGAGGCAGCCCTAGCCTTTGTGGGCGATAGCTTCGACAATTGGGCAGCCGTCCACTGATCCTTCACCAGAACATTTCTCCTGGGTTTCTGCCAGAACAGCCTCAATATTGGACAGGCTGCGGATCTGGTGCCGGATCTTTGCCAGTTGCTTGCCGGCAATACGCCTGACTTCGGCACGGTCACCATTGGCATCCTGCAGCATCAGGAGCTCCCGGATCTCATCCAGGGTAAAGCCCCACTCCTTGGCGTGGACAATGAACTGCAACCTAGTGATCGCATCCTCGGGGTAACGGCGATAGTTAGCCTGGGTCCGGGCAGGTTCAGGCATGAGATTTTCCCGCTCGTAAAAGCGGATGGCATGACTGGCCACACCGCTTTTCTCGGAAAGTTCGCCGATATTGAAGGTTTTCATTCATGCACCTCAAACCAAGTGGTCGATAACTGAACCTAACTATAACCTTAAAGTGAACTTTAAGGTCAAGTTTTTCGCTTTACTAGTTAACTTAAAAGAAGCTTATATTGACTAGCTATAGAATTTATATGTTGAGCAGCCTCCCTGGACTTAGGGGGTTCTCAACGGCCAAGAAACAGTATGGCCTAAATAGGTATAGTGAAAGATAAAACAAGATTTTCCGAGCCGGGATTGTTATTTGCCAATCCCCGTTTGACATATGAAATAAAGCTAAGCCAATACGGCAATTATTGCCAGCTATATAAGATACTTCAATGCCCGATCGAAACTCTAATGATTGACCCAACCGAAAATCAGTAGATTCATTTAAGACGCCAAATCCAAAGCTCGGTGTCAATATTATATTTTCCGATAAATAAATGTCGCGTTTAAGATCTCCGTAGAGAAAATTAGCGCCATTATTGACTTGGAAAGCTCCTATGGCAGGAATAAGCTGATAATCCCCAATAGGTTGCATGCGATACTCTAAGCCATAACGCCAAGGTTTTTGGGTATGTCTCTCGATACTGACTTGACCAATATTTAGATTAAGCATGGACGGATGACTGATCTCATCGGCTATTGCAGAGTGTTGATAAAGTAATATCAACATTATTATTAAAGCTAATAAACAACGCCAAGCTAAGCAATTGATCTTACGGCGCACGTCATAAATTATTTCTAACGTATTCATACTCATAATAATTAAATAATATAAAAAACGTCTGTGCATTGAGTGGTATGGCTACCAAAAGAACCACCCAGGCACAGACGAACTGCCGCAAAGACAATGTTTTTAACTACTTTTTTGTTGAGTAAGTTTGCATACGGTGTAGCCCAGCACGAACCCAAAAATGATATGAAGCACCAGTGTGGCAACGGCTGGCATTGGCCCCATTCCCATGGCTGTTGCAAAAAGGCCTTTGCCCATCATTGGCATCAACGCCACCATCATGACTAACCAGCCTAAAATACCAACAATAATACCCATTAATATTGGCTTTTCAGTCGTGATGACTTTAGCAATAACGGTGTAAGCAATTGCATAGCCGACGGTACCAATGACAAAGTGTGCAACCCAACCCATACCAGCGGTACTGTTCATTTGGCTCGCCAGCATTTTAATGACATTGAGCTCTGGCATAACACCCATGCTCGATTTAATCAGCATTAAAATCGATAAAACAACGGTTGCGATAAAGGCTGCAATAATTGAGGCGGTAAATGGTTTCATTGTGTTTCTCCTTAACATTAAAAAGATTCGGCTCTCGCCGAGTGAAAGTCACTGCGTAATAACTCGGGTATACTTCCATTGATGAAAGATTCGTTCTCTGGCTCTGGGTAAATATCGGCCAGCGAACGGATCGAATAGTCCGACATACGACGGAAAATGTGTTGTCGAGTTATGGTATCTGTATTTTCAACGGCTGCTGCTGCGAGCAGCTCTGCGGTTGCTTTCAGAGTTGCCTGTTGATAGTTATAAACGCGCTCGGCTTTATCCTGAACGACAAGGCCTTTACTCAAGCGGATGTTCTGTGTGGCAATGCCGGTTGGGCAACGGTTGGTGTTACAGGACAATGACTGAACACAGCCTAGCGCGAACATCATACCGCGAGCGCTGTTACAGAGGTCGGCTCCCAACGCCAGTGCGCGAACGATGTGAAACGACGTAAATAACTTGCCTGACGCAATAATTTTTACCTTGTCGCGCAAGCCCATGCCGACTAGAGCATCGTGTGTAAAGACAATGGCATCACGAAGTGGCATTCCAATAGAGTTAGAGAATTCGAGTGGCGCGGCGCCGGTTCCGCCTTCACCGCCATCGATAGTAATAAAGTCCGGATAAATACATGTCTCTTTCATCGCTTTTAGTATGGCAAAAAACTCTTGGCGATTTCCAACACACAGCTTTATTCCAACTGGCTTGCCGCCACTGAGGTGGCGTAATGTGTTTATAAATTGCAGTAATTCTAATGGCGATGAAAACGCTGAGTGTGTCGGTGGTGATACGACGTCTTCATCACGGCCGACATGCCGAAAACGAGCGATTTCATCGGTGATCTTTTCTTTTGGAAGGATGCCGCCATGACTTGGCTTTGCGCCCTGAGAAAGCTTAATTTCGATCATTTTTACACTGTCTTCAGCCGCTTTGTCGGCAAAACTGTCGGCATCGAAGTTGCCGTTGTTATGACGACAGCCAAAGTAACCAGTACCAATTTGCCACACCAAATCCCCACCATACTCTAAATGGTAGGGAGTAAGGCTGCCTTCGCCAGTGTTTTGATAAAAACCACCCAGCTGAGCGCCCTTATTGAGAGCTTTCACGGCGTTGGCACTAAGTGCACCAAAACTCATTGCGGAGATATTAAACAGACTGGCTGAATAAGGCCGTTTGCACTGATGATTACCTATAGTGACCCGTAGCTTTTCCGCTTTAACGTTGTTCAGGTTCGCTTTCAAAGAGTGAGATAACCACTCGTAACCGATCCGATTAGTATCAACCTTGGTACCAAACGGGTTAGTATCCAGGCTTTGTTTTGCACGTTGGTAGACAATACTGCGAAACATCCGGTGAACTGGCGCACCTTCGGTCTCTCCTTCAATTAAATATTGCCTGAAATAGGGGCGAATAGCCTCGGTCAACCAGCGCATGTGGCCAATAATTGGATAATTCCGCAGAATACTGTGCTTTGTTTGAAATCTATCGCAGAAGCCAATAATGCTGAGCGGCAGAAAAATAAGCAACAGCCAGCCAAATACGGAAAAACCAACGCCATATAAAGCCATTGAGATGAGTGTAGAGACTAATATCAGGAAAAAAATCGTCACCAAATAACCACTCAGTTCTTATTCTGAACACTGTTAAGTGCCCAGTTGTAGTCAAAAAATCTGACTGGTGTTGATGCTGTTATCTGCTGCGTACCATCTGTCAAAGCACCTGAATAGTCTTGCATGTACAGCAGCACACCTTTTTTGCCGCCCTGTTTGAAGTCTTCGGCATACCAGTCGAAAATTTTTGACAGATAAAGACCGTTATCGTCGAGACCATTTTTATCATCATCGCTTAAGAAAGTGACCATTTGGTCTTCGAGCTGCTTATTTAAACGGTTTCCAATAAAGGCTTCTTCACGTAGTTTGGGGCAACTCACTGCAGCACAGACGAGCGCAGCATGAATACGAGGCTCATCAAAGTCGACACGAATTTTTTCATGCTCCAGCCAGTCCAAGGTTCGTTTTTGACCCAGTAGTGAGAAGAAGTCTTTCTCCCAGGGCGAGCTAAAAAGGCCGCCTAAATCGCGAATGGAATCGGCGTCACCCGATTTAAACTGGTCATAATTGTTGACAATTAGCTGAAGCGTAAAACCATTGTAGGCATTGATTAAGAATGCAAGCTGCTTATCTTCAGTCCATGTCTCATATTGGGTTTGAGTTATTTGCGATAATGATGACAGGTAATCATCGAGTTTCTCGCGCTGTTGATCTAGGGCTTTGTAATTAACCGCAGATTTTAAGTTGTGGTCGTAAACGATTACGTGGCGTTTCAAAATATTCGTAAAATCTTCGTGTGAGTGGTCAAATGACTGTGCGAATGCACTCACCTGAAAAAACAAAGCTACAACGATAAAATATAAGCGGATCATAGTGTAGCCTCAGAAACTCAGTTTTGTATCGTATTCGCGCAACATAAATAACGCGATACACGCTGCCAACATTGGCCACGCCGCAAAAAACAGTAGATTATTGAAGGCATCCATATATTGAGGGAATGAGGATAGCGTGGATACCGCGTGCATCACTAAAATCAACCCATAGGTGACTGTTTTCCAGGCACCGACCACAAAGGCTAAACATAACAATATCTGCAGACTTCCTAGCACAGTTGCAAGCGTTGTTGATAATCCGCCGATGCCATAAAAACCTTCAAAAATCGCAGCGGCATGACCCGGATTGACCAATTTATCGACTGCCCAGACGAACATGACAATAAAGATACCAACGCGTAAAGTTAGCAATGCCCACGGCAATTTTTGTTCAAGTGTATTACTCATAACTTGTGCTCCGAAGCTCGTGCCATAGGCACGAGCATTGAGACATAAATCGCGTATAACGCGATTTACTTAAACTTTTTAAATGGCTCATCAACGGGGGTTCCGGTGATAGCGTTTGTATAGTTACTCATCGTTTTTTGCGCAATACCGAGCACGACTTCCAGCGCTTGACGGTTGCCATAACCCGCATCAAAAAACGCTTGCAGGTCACTGGTTGACGCTTCACCACGTTTATCCAGCATGGTTTGCGTAAATTCACGCAATGCCTGTAATTTACTGTCATCTAACGGCTTACCACTGCGAATATTTTCGGTGATGGAATCATCTGCACCCATTTGTTTTGCAATAGCCGTGTGCGCAGGCACACAATAATGGCAGTCGTGATACACATTAACTGTCTGCCACACAACGGTGAGTTCATTTTTGTCAAAGCTACTGTTAACGAACAGCTCATGAATATCCTGATACGCCTTTAATAGGCCAGGTGCTTCAGCCATAACGGCATGCAAGTTTGGGATCATACCGAACGACTTTTCGGAGCCTTCCAATAGGGATTTGCTATCTTCTGGCGCTGACGATTGATCGTGTAACGTAAAGTCTGTCATGCTACTTCTCCTACGTGTTTAAAATTTAAGCTTGTGTTAAAGGTGAAATGGTTTGTTCAATAAAACGCCTAATTAAGGCGGTATCTTCTCTGGGCTGATTATCAGCCGCACTCATATATACGCCTGTTGGCTGAGCATCCCAGCCCTTGTCGGTTTTAACCAATTGCATTTGTGCGTTACATAATGGACAGGCGATAAGTTGACTCACTTCAGCATCGCTGGGCTGTGTCACTACCGGTCCGCAGCTGGGACATTCGTGCAATGGGATACCATCATCACTATGCATCAGAATCAGATCTAACAGCCCTTGCTCGTCGAGCTTAAACATGACGTCAACCCATTTGCTATCAAATTGCTTAGCGCTATTTTCTTGCAGAACCGTTAATGCTTTTTCTTTGGGCATTGGCGCTCTGTAGGGGCGAGCACTGGTCATTGCGTCGAATGCATCTGCAACACCGATAATGGCGGCTTCTACCGGAATATCATTGTCACTCAGTCCATGTGGGTAACCTTTACCGTCAGGTCTTTCGTGATGTAACTCAACGGCTTTAATGACCAAATTCGACAATGGATGCGCAGCTAAAAGGCGCGCTCCGTTGGAGGGGTGAGCCTTGATGATTGCAAACTCATCATCCGTCAACTTATCGGGTTTGCGTAGCACTTGGTCGGCGATCGACACTTTTCCGATATCGTGTAAGAAACCACCTAAACCGATACGTGCAACATCTGCTTCGGAGAAATCTTCATGTCTCGCCATGAGTTTCGAGTATTGTGAAACTCGCCACAAATGGCCGCCAGTGTACGGGTCTTTAGCTTCCACAAACCATGCCATAACTGCGAGACTCGTGAGCAATTCGGTTTGAGCTTCGCGTGACAGGGTAGATGAAGCTGTATCACCAGACAGTAATGATTTAAGCCGTTTAAACATAACGCTGCCCTCCTAAGTGTTGAACTCATCTTAGAAGCAAAACGACCAATCAGGAAAGCGTAAATAGTGCGGTATGTTGTTTTGGTTGTGTCATCCGGCGTTTTGGATAACACACCAGGAAAGTTTTAGGTCTAGGCTTAATAATGCAACAACAACCGAAGGAGTGTTTATTATGAAAAAAACAAATGTACAAGCGGCCTTAATGACTGGTGTCGCAATGGCGTCGCTAGCGAGTGGTGGTGCGTTGGCTGCGGGTAATTCACAGCTCAGCCTTGAAAACGGCGCACCACAAGAAGTGCAGGAGAAGTTTAATCAATGGATGAGTGGCGAGCAAGTCGACGGCCGAATGGAGCGTTGCTATGGCATCGCATTGGCAGGCGAAAATGATTGTCGAGCCGGTGCGGGTACCAGTTGTGAAGGTACCTCGACGGTCGACTTTCAGGGGAACGCCTGGACGTTTACACCAAAAGGCACATGCAGCTATATCATGACGCCTGAAGGGGAAGCCTCTTTACAGCCGCTCGAGCGAAATACGGCGTAAGCGATGTCTTTGCAAAACTCAAATCCAGTCCATCCCCCCGTTGAAGGGGTTGGACTGAGCTTTAAGCCTGATTTTTTTGAGGCAATTAATGATCTGAGCAGGCCCGATATTTGGTTTGAAGTGCACACTGAGAATTATTGTGCTGTCGGTGGTCCGAGAAAGCAGTTGCTAACCCAGCTGGCTGAGCGTTTTCCAGTTAGCTTCCACGGTGTGGGTGGGTCACTGGGGAGTCAATCCCATGATCTTACTCATCATTTAACCTTGGTGAGCAACTTAGTAAAACAGGTCAATCCCGCCTTAGTATCTGAGCACGTGGCCTGGTCAGTGCGTGAGCAAGAGTATTTTGCCGACCTATTGCCCATTAGACGAACAGAGGCTGCGATAACGACATTGGTCGATAACATTGACCGCTATCAAAGCGCAATCGGGCGACCTATTTTGATTGAGAACCCGACTCACTATGTTGATTTATCGCATGATGTCGCTGAACCCGATTTTTTAGAAGAAGTAGCAAAGCGCAGCGGCTGTGGCTTATTGCTTGATATTACTAACCTTTATCTCAGTGAAGTCAATTGCGGGGTTAGTGCGTCTCAGTTTATTGATCAAATTCCTGCTCATTTGGTGGGTGAAATCCATGTCGCCGGCTTTGATCGTGATCCAGGTCTTCAGGGCAGGTTGATTGATAGCCATAGCCAGCCCGTCCCTTTATGTGTGCAAGAGTTGCTTGGTGCGGCTTATAAAAAATGGGGAAGTAAGCCTACATTACTTGAGCGCGACGCCAATCTCCCAGTGTTTTCTGACTTATTGCGTGAATCTGAGCAGCTGAAACGTATCATGCAGGAGCATAATCAGAATGTCGCTTGAGTCGCAAATTATTCATGACTGCCGCTGCAGCAATTCGATAAGCCCATTTGCGATTTATGCAAATAATCGTATGGTCGGGCTACGCAGTGCACTCGAGCAAAACTTCCCCTCGTTAGTCAAATACAGTGGCACTGAGAATATTCGCCCATTACTGCGTGAGTTCTGCCAATGTCATCCACCAACATCTCCGTATCTTGTTTTTTACGGGGAGGCGCTAGCTAGATTTTTACGCGAAAGAAAATTATTGGTCGAGGCTGATTTAGCGGCTCTTGATCGTGCTTGGCTGTCGACGTTGATGGCGCCCGATAATCATAGTGTAAGCGCCGATGAACTGACTGGCTCCGAGGAGCTTGCGAAGCTGAGATTACATCCTGGGCTTCATGTCTGTGCCGTGCGCCAAGAGCACTTATCGCTCTGGAACTCGTTGAATCAACGTAGCATTGACGTTACTAATGGAGATGGGCAATCACAAATTGATTTACTGTTTTATCGAGATGTCGGCATGCGTGTTCGAAATATGCCACTAACCGATCCAGAGTCGCTTTTTATTGAGTGTCTATTACATAGGTTAACAATAGAGACGGCGGCTGAGCGCATTGCAAACGAATACCCTGATTTCTCGATAAGCAATTGGTTTGCGCGCCTTATTGTGATTGGAGCATTAAGCCATGACGGTCCTTAATACTTTTCACCACCTATTTAAGGATACTTTGCTGTTCGCTTGTCGTCTTTTGCTAGGTCACGTATTTTTAAGATCGGGTCTATCGAAATGGGACGGGTGGTTTGACTTTGATGAGTCGAAACTGACACTTTTTAAATACGAATTTTTTTGTCCGGATCCGCCGCGTGAAAATGCTCTCCAGCTGTGTGATGTTAATTCATTGAGTTATTCCGCCGATAGTATGGGTCTGTGGGTGGCTGAAACAATGGCTTACTTAGCGGGAGTGACTGAAGTGCTGTTACCCATTTTACTCATTATGGGCTTGTTAAGCCGCTCTGCGGCCGCTGGCCTATTGGGAATGACGCTATTTATTCAACTGGCTGTTTACCCCAGCTGGGAACATTTTATCAACCCTGCGGCGTGGTGGATGCTGGCTGCCGGAACTGTAATAGCTTTTGGCCCCGGTCGTTTTAGTTGCGATTATTTCTTCCGTCGATTATGGCTTAGTAAAAAAGGTACTTTATGAAGTTAGTTCATAAAATCGCGTTAGCGTTTGCTGCGGTGGCGCTGGTATTCATTATTTTTATCACGTTGATGGTTTTTACATTGGATGTGAACCAACAAAGTATCAAAAAAATTGAGCAGTATAATGGGCAGTTAGAGCAGGCGGGGGTAGCGCAACGCGCTTTGTTGGCTATGGAAAATGGTCAACGAGGATTTGTTATCACCGGTTACGAAGACTTCATGGATCCTTATAAGAAGTCTCTCACTTTGTTTAACGACAGCCTTGCCAAGTTGCGTAACTCAGAAAGAAGTGAAGCTGGACAAACAGCACTACAGGATATTCGAGACATATTCGACGGCTGGCATGACATTGCGTTACTTCCCACCATCGACATGGCGAAAAAAGGTAATCTGGAGCAGGCTCGGCGTTATATAGGGCAGGCACGGGGTGAAATGCTGCTGCAGGATTTGAGAGCGTTATTTTCCGACTACCGTGAATTAAAAAAACAAGCGATACGAAAACAGCAATCAAAGGCCGAGTTTTATGACTCGCTTAGCGTTTGGGTGATGTTCGGTGGTGCTGGATTGTTACTCGCGGTGATTATCATAGCAGCGCTTTCTATCCGGAGACAGTTAGTAACACGACTGAAACACGTCACTGATGTAGCTGAGGCAATTGGCGAAGGAAACTTATCGGTATCCGTTGCGATTGATAATAACGACGAAGTGAATACGGTCATGCTGGCGCTAGACACCATGAGGCAGCAGTTACAGGTTATTCTAGGCGACGTGAGACGTGCCAGTGACGAAATACACCAAGTGGGTACCAATCTGGTTGCAACGTCTGGTGATTTGAGTCAGACCGTAGTTAGGGAGCGCGCTACCAGCGACGAGGTTTTACAAGCGATACAGGCATTAAACGATCATATTGACCATGTTGTTACGCAGTCCTCACAAGCTGGCGAGGTAGCTTCGAGTGCCGGTAAGCGTGTTCACGAGAGTGCGGCGACCGTCGAGAACGCAGTTGGAACGATGCAGTCGATTGCAACATCGGTCAATGACGCTTCAAGTGACGTGCATAGCCTAGGAGAGCAGTCGCAACAAATTACTGAAATTATAGATACTATAAAGATTATCGCTGATCAAACCAATTTGTTGGCACTCAATGCCGCGATTGAGGCTGCTCGGGCCGGAGAGCATGGACGAGGGTTTGCTGTGGTTGCTGACGAAGTTCGGGCACTGGCGACCCGCACAAGCAAGTCGACAGGCGAGATAGAGACTATGATTGAGCAAATACAACGGGTCGCTGAACGCTCGGTCGAGCAAATGAACTCAGGCGTTGAACGCGTAAACCAGGGTGTTGAGGAAGGTCAGGCTGCTAAAGAAGCAATGCACACGATTCAGACCAACTTTGACGACGTGGTATCGCTCGTGAAAGACATTTCTGTCGCGCTCGATGAGCAAAAACAAACGAGTGAACGACTCGCTGGAAGTAGCGATCAGTTTCAACGTAGCGTGGATGACACGGCGAGCGCAAGCCAAACAACCAGTGCGGCCGCGGAGCAACTTGAACGCTTATCAGCGCAGCTACAGCAATCTTTGTCGAAATTCCAAATTAGCCCAACAACAAACGAGGGTTAATGAGACGTGCGATACTCGCTTGCTGATAATCCTGCGTAGCGTTTGAAAAACCGGCTGAAAGCAGTCGCTGATTGGTAACCTAACTGCTCTGCGATCAAATCAAGCGGGAGCTCTGTGCTGCTCAATAACATCCGGGCACGCTGCAAACGCAATTGGTCGACGAGCTTTTTAGGTGATAGGCCCGTTTGTTTGTGGCATCTATCAGCGAGTGCGCTCGGCGATAAGAAAACTTTTTTGGCCATTTCTTCAACTGACCAGTCGCCGGCGGGCTCGTCAATAATGGCAAGCACCAGGTTTTTCAAATACTTGTCCTGCAGTGCGGCAAGTGGACCGGTGAGTTCTTGGTGGCCCTCAATTACCGCTCTTAATAGATGAATCGCCAATACGTCACTGAGTCGTTGAATAATTGCCTGACTTCCTGGTTCGCCGTGTTTAGTCTCTGCTCGGATCATACTGATGAGAGACTGCATTTCACTGGCCTGACATCTTTGACTTAAAATCACCCATGGGGGTAATAGCCGAAAAACCGTATCCGTTATTTGAGAAGGGCTATTAATATCGTAGCAGACGATGCCATTTTGTTGATGCTCTGGCTCACAAAAAGAGGGTATTTCGCTTTCTGTAATGTTCTTTGGAATGGGAGTGTAGCTGAGGAAATGTGACACCCCTTGATTAACAAAAATGACATCGCCGGCATGTAGTTCGGTGATTTCAGTTTCTTTTGAAGGAAAGCCGAACCAACAGTCTCCTTCGGTGATTAGGTGCAAAGCTGATTTTTGTGGCATTTCCGCCATCAGTGTCCAGTCTCCGCAAAGCCCTGACTGAAAGTGAAATTCGGTTCCCTGAGCAACCTGATTAAGCAGCGCATCGACCGCATCTGTTGTTTTAGTTATTTGTTCAGGTGTTTCGGTCATGTTGTTTTCTTGGGTGGGGTGAAACAATGTCAATAGTAAATCACTCTGTAGACTCAAGGTAAAGAGGCATTAGCCGTTGACTCTCAAAACAGTTACGCTTGCACGCCCACATCCTGCCATTGTCGGTGAAATGGTGCCTTTCTTGGAAGAGCTCGGCATGCTGGTAGAGCAAGTGACTCAGATAAGTCAGTTAAAACATCAAATAACGGCAACAACGGATGCTGTTGTTATTTCGCTCGCGGTGACATCAACGATACGTGCCTCGGTTGAGCGTGTGCTGGCTGAGGTCATGCAGTTAAATCCTCATGTGGTTTTGATCTTTTCGAGTGAGCTACCGCTGTCAAAAAAACAAAAAAACCTTTGTTACCTGCTTTCAAAATACTTTTCAAAACCTTGTATCGCGAGTTATGACAATCAATGCTTAGAAGTTCGCAATGGTCGTTGTTTATATATTTGTGCTAACGACTTAACTGATGCGTCTCGTCGTAGCCAACTCACCCAGTTAATTCGTAACTGGTGACGCACTTACGAATCATCGTTAAATGCACAGCTAACCCAGCTGGTATAACCGCATTGTGATTGTGTTGAGACAGAGGTGTATAAACAAATAATATATTACAGTGGGTGACAGAGGTTAGTTGAGGTCAAATTTTACTTTTATTGTCACTTTCTGGATTATTCGCGCCGAACTCTCATTAAGGTAAGTTTTACTTAAAAAAAATGTCAATTTTAACGGTTTTCTTTTTTAATTTGACGCCACCCTAGAGCGCCTTACTAACCATAAACGCTCAATATAACGAGGCGCTTCGGTTTATTAAACAACCGCCAGCTGACTGTAAAGTCAATGTGATTGCGCCACCGGTTAACTTTAAAGTCGGTCGTTTTACGCGTAACCCAGTTCGTTTAGAACAAGGTTACGAATCCGGGGTTATGTCAGGAGAGTATTTCATTACGAACTACTCGTTAGACTCCATACAGTCAATACAGCGTGTCTGAGTCGGGTCAAACTCTAGACGTTTTATACCGATGTCGTCACCACATATAAAACATTCGCCGAACTCGCCAGACTCAATTCGGCGCAACGTGCCTTCAATTTTTTGCAGGTGAACTTTGCGGCGTCGCGCCCGCTCCTGATACATCTGTTGCTGTTGCATCGCGTCCATAATTCACTCTACTTTAAGTTTGCTCTCGCTCTGGCTTTTTCTCATGCATATGCTAATCGTAAAACGACTTTGCTGTAATTTAAAATACATCATACGAGCTAACTTTATTAATTTAACCGGATAGTTGCGATTTATTCTCGTAACCTGGATGCTCCGCTTGAGTCCCGAAACCCATGTTTAAGCCCAGACATCATTTTCAACGTAACGTTTTTTTGCGCCATCGTATCGTGCTGAAGATACTCTGAGAGAGAGTTATCTCGTTCGCGAGCAGCGTACGGTAAGCTGTCGTCGATGTCGTATTCTTCGATGCTCAGTAGCGTTTAAAAACGTTAAAACGACGATGAGTAAGTGGGCTTTCATCATGACATAACTTGTTATCTTATGAATTCAGTTAATGGCGGGCAGACAATAAAAGTTCCCACACGAGGAGCCGGGAGGGGGCCATGCGGTCTGAGGGTAAGTCAGTTTTTGTCTTTTGGTTGCCTTTGAAAAGTATTATAGCACATCGAATCAGGGGGGCTGAACGGTGATTTTTGGAGTTTAAACAGGTTTGAATGAGTTTCGGAGCCCGTGCTATTGGTAATTTTTCTGGCTAAAGGTCCATTTTGGCATAGTAAAATGTGGCAAGTTTTGCAGCGTTTTGAATTGTTATGTGCGGTAATTGGCTTGCTATCTGGCTAAATGGCCTCGTTAAAATCGGCCTGCAGGCCTCGTCATACCTAATAACACCGATTTTTGGGGTTTACTCCAATTTAATCCAGTTTCGTGGTCGTAGACTCCGGAGGCGGAGGTCACAGGTTCGACTCCTGTCGGGCGCGCCATTTCCCTAGCCTGCAGAGATTTTCCTCCTTTCGTATCTACTCTAAATTCTTTTCTTTGCTGATTTTTCGGCGTGACCGTTAGCTATTGTGGCTGATTTGGCGCTGGATCAGGGCTGTGTCCATTCTGTGTCCAGATTGTGGCCGCGGTTGCGGGTGACAAATTAGCGGATGTAAATTTTGACCTTTGCCTAATCTAATAATAAAACGAACTCCTCCAGAGAAAAAGTAATCGGCTCACTACATGCTTTATTTAGCAGGTGGAGCTGTGTAGTAATTTCCGTTATCGCTCCAGAACTATAACCAGCCTGAGTCGTTCATAACGAAATATTCGCCAAACGTGTTTTCTTCAACATTCTCAATTTTTGTTCCGTGTTTTATATCGCTTAATGTTACTTCATGCTTGCTAATTTCACCTGGCCCGAATACTTGGGCAATATAATGCTTTCCGTTTTCGCTATACAAATACATCGTTGTCTCCAAACCGTTTTTGGCATCCCACTTCCCTATTATTTCACCTACTATTCCGGGATCTACTGATTCAAGAGCGTCCTTTTCTGCAGTAGTTTTGCCCATAATATTTACATTCAATATTGGAGCGTAGTCGGTTCTTGCCCAGTAAACAGAAGTGCTCAACCTTTAATCGAGTTTAAGGGGCTGGAAAGACTGAAAATTCGTGTAGTTATAACCTAATCCTTGTTAAACCATAGCTTTCTGGTTTTTAGCGAAACTATTTATGATT
>CENV01041261.1_pt1 | contig 38398 bp, 33 predicted proteins | sample 530231 | NCBI WGS metagenome assembly CENV01 (sample SAMEA2619815, study PRJEB7988) | marine metagenome | biome: marine biome (ENVO:00000447); feature: surface water layer (ENVO:00002042); material: "saline water (ENVO:00002010), including plankton (ENVO:xxxxxxxx)" | depth 5 m
GCGGCACTCGGGCGTATAAAGCGGGATCACGTGGTCACCCGGCTTTACCGAAGTGACCCCGGCGCCGACCTCGCGCACGATCCCCGCGCCCTCGTGGCCGAGCACCGAGGGGAAGATGCCCTCACTATCGAACCCGTCGAGCGTATAGGCGTCGGTGTGACAGATGCCGGTCGCCATGATCTCGATCAGCACCTCGCCCGCCTTCGGGCCTTCGAGGTCAAGTTCCACGATTTCGAGCGGCTTCTTCGCCTCAAAGGCTACGGCGGCGCGGGTCTTCATTTTCAAACAACTCCTGCAATATATGAGCCCCTCTAGCCATCCCACCCGGAGGTGATAAAGCAGCGATTACGCAATGCATTAAACCACCTGAGGGATAATTGAAGGAAGGCTCACCATGATCGGTGGATGGGATGGCATCGAAGAATTCGTCGCCATCGCGCGCGCCGGAAGCTTTGCCAGCGGTGCCAAGGCTTTCGGGGCTTCGACAACGCATATGAGCCGTGCGGTAGCCCGTTTGGAAGCGCGCCTCGACGTGCAATTGATGGTTCGCACCACCCGCTCGCTGCACCTCACGGACACCGGGCGACTGTTCCTCGAACAATGTCAGCGGCTGGTAGACGAACGTGAGGAAGCAATTGCCGGGATCGGCGCCAAGGGCGAACCGCGAGGCGCTCTAAGCTTGACCTGCTCTTATGCGCTGGGCGAGCAGTTCGTCGCCCCGTTGGTGCGCGAATTTGCCCAGGCCCACCCAGCCATTTCGGTCACTGTCGATCTCGACAACGACATCGTCGATATCATCACTCGCAGGTTCGATCTTGCCATTCGCACCGGGCATCTTGAAGACTCGCGCCTGATCGCCACGCGCATCGCTGAGCGAACGATGATTACGGTCGCGAGCCGCGACTACCTTGCCCGACATGGTACGCCCCGCGATATCGAAGATCTGCGCGGACACGATTGTCTCGTCGGCTCAGCGACCAAATGGCATTTCCAAAACGAACAGACATTCCGGCCGCGAGGACGATGGAAATGTAATAGCGGGACCGCCGTTCTTGAAGCCTGCCTGGCCGGAATGGGGATATGCCAGCTCCCCACCTTCTATATGAAGGACCATCTCGCTGCCGGGCGCCTGCAGGAGGTTCTGCCCGCAGAAAAACCCGACAACGAAGCTATCTGGGCGGTGTACCCTACCCGGCGCCATCTCTCGCCCAAGGTCAGCCTGCTGGTGAAGCACTTGAAGTCCAACCTGCAGGGCCTGCTCGACCGAGTGAACTCTCGTTAGGCGCTTTTGCTCGCGCTCAAGGATCTCATCCGGCAGCGCTGCGAGCCATAACCCCCAACCTGTTTGACACTGCGGACAAGCGTCTTTATGCGCCCGACTCGCTAATGCGAACTAATCGCATATCGCTTGATAGCAGGGGGCAATTTTGAAGTTTGAACGTTGGGCCGCAAACACATCTATCATTGCGATATTGGGAATGGCGGCACAGCCTGCCCATGCGCAAACCGACACCCAATCCGCAGTGACATCTTCCAACCGCCCTGCTGGAACGGCCATTTCCGCCCAGCGTGACGACGAAGGGCAGCGCCCAAGCTCCACCGAATCGCAAGCGACAGATGCGCCGTCCAACAAGCGCGAAACCATCATCGTGATGGGGCAACGCACCTATTACGATGCCAACGCCTCCACCGCGACGCGCATCGACCTGCCGATCCTCGAAACGCCGCAGGCGATCTTCGTCATCAACTCCGACCTGATCGCCGACCAGCAGGCCTTTCGTCTCGATCAGGTTCTGCAGAACGATTCCAGTGTGCAGAAGGCGAACAACTTTCTCGGTGCCTATTCGTCCTATCAGATTCGCGGCTTCCAGCTCAAAAACCAGACCAACTACCTGCGCAATGGCCGCACGTTTTACCACCTCGCCTCCTCGCCGGTGGAAGTGCTCGACCGTGTGGAAGTGCTGAAAGGGCCGTCCTCCGTCCTATACGGCACGCTGACGCCCGGCGGCCTGATCAACATGATTCCCAAGCGCCCCACCGACATGCCGCTGACCTCGCTCAAGGCGACCGTGGGGATGTACGATCTCTATCACGCCCATCTCGATCATGGCGGGCCGCTGAACGCCGATGGCACTGTGCGATACCGTGTGAATGCCGTCTATGAGAATTCGAAATCCTTCCGCCATTATGCCGATGGCACCCCGTTCCAGACCGAGCGGGTAGTCCTGTCGGCCGCGCTCGACTGGGACATCGACGATGCCACCAGCTTCACCTTCAATTCCGACTTCACCGACGACCAGCGGCCGCAGGATCTGGGCCTCGCCAGCCTGACGGGCGACTTTTCCCAGCTAGATTACGACACAATCTTCACTCAGCCCTGGTCCCGTTACGATTCCGACGTGTTCAACGCCTATGGCGAGCTGAACCACCGCCTGTCCGACAATCTTCGGGTGCGCACGGGTGTCAGCTACCAGAACTATATTCGCGACCGGTACGACAATCAGACGCGCGGCTTGCCCGATGCGAACGGTGACATCACCATCCGCGCCCGGCACCGGATCAACCGCTATGAATATACCACGCTCTACGCAGACCTGATTGCCGAGGTCGAAACCGGCTTCCTCAAGCATCAACTGCTGTTCGGCGCTGACTATGTCATCGTGGGCCGGGACGACAACGAGACCTCGCGCAATTTCGACTTCGTCACCAACCTGTTCGATCCCCAGATCATCCCCGATCCGCAAATCGACACCAGACCGGAGAAGAACCTCGGATCGGAAGACAGATTCGGGATTACCGCGCATGACGTCATCTCGATTGGCGACCAATGGCGGGTGCTGGTTGGCCTGCGGTACAACGACTACAAGTCGGAGCTTCGCGAAATCGATGGTACGAACAAACGCTCGGCGTCGGCGCAGAATGTGACCCCGCGTCTGGGCGCGGTATTCCTGCCCGATCCCAACCTGTCGCTCTATGTGTCTTACAGCCAGAGCTTCGAGCCCAATTCACCGGTCGGCGGCGGCTACGCCAATGCCGGAGAGCAACTCGATCCCACGCTCGGCGAACAGTACGAGGTCGGGGTGAAATGGGAGGCTCTCGATGGCAAGCTGCTGGCCACCGGCACGCTGTTCACGACTGACCGCAAGGATGACCCCATCACCGACCTTGTCACGAACACCGTCGTCCAGCGCGGCTTGCAGACGCATCGCGGCGCGGAACTTTCCCTTGTCGGCCTGCTGACGAAGAATATCACCCTGTCGGGCTCGGCGACCTATCTCGATGCCGAGTTCAAGGAAAGCGACGACCCCGAGATCCTCGGCAACACTTCGGCGGGTGTGCCCGACCTCGCGCTCAGCGTCAGCGGCGAATACGAATTTATCGATGGTCCGCTCAGTGGTCTCGCGCTGCAGGCGGGGCTGTTCTACGAATCGGACCGCTTCGTCGATGATGCCAACACCTATAAGCTGGACGCCTATGCGCGCCTCGATGCAGGCATCAAGTATCAGCAGGATCGTCCGGGCGATAAGGCCGACTTGGTCTATCGCCTGACCGTGCACAACCTGACCGATACACGGTACTTCAAGGGCAGCTCACCCTTGGCGGTGAACCCGGAGCGTCCATTGGAGGTTCGCGCATCGATAGAGGTGTTGTTCTGAACACCTCGTCCCCTCGCCTGGCCGTGCCTGTCGCGACGCCCCCGCCGATGCAAAAGGCGGCTGCGCTCAGGAAACAGTCCGGCGGCAAGAGAAGGTACTACGAGTGGCACAGCTGGCTCGGCATTCTGCCGGGCCTGCTGCTGTTCATCATCTGCTGGAGCGGCAGCTTTGCCGCGATCTCGCACGAGCTGGACTGGCTGACGACACCGGCCATGCGGGTCACGCCGTCAACCACTACCGGCGATATCGTGGCGATCCACGATGCCGCCGCCAGGGCGATGCCCGATGCAAAAATCCTCGACGTAACGCAGCCGTTGGAGCCGAGCTTTGCGGCGGACGTGCTCGTCAGGGCGGCGGACGGCACGCGCCGCCATGTCTATGTCGATCCAGCGACCATGGCCGTGACGGGCAGCACGTCATTTTTCAATCTCCATCGCTTCTTCCGCGATTTTCACATGTATTTCTTCGGGCTGTTCGGCCTGGGGAAATATGCGGTCTGCATCTTTGCGCTGCCGCTGATTGCCTCGCTCGTGACGGCGCTGGTCTTTTACAAGCGCTGGTGGCGGCGGTTCTTCAAGGTCCAGCTGGGCAAAGGCAGCAAGGCCTTCTGGAGCAGCCTGCACAAGACCGCGGGCCTGTGGAGCCTTTGGTTCGTGCTGGTGATTGGCCTTACGGGCACCTGGTATCTGTTCGAGGCCAGCCGGATGGATTTCCTCGACGGGAAGTTCTCCTATGCCGATTCCAATCCCAAGGCCGTCAATCCGCTGCCGAAACTGGACGTCGAGACATCGCAGCGGCTTTCCCTTGGCGAACTGCTGGCACGGACGCGCGCAGCGGCGCCGGGCCTGAAGATCACTTCCATCAGCCTCGATCGCGGCGGCTATTTCTATGCCGAGGGGGAGACAGACGCGCTGCTGGTGCGAGACCGGGCCAACAAGATCTATCTCGATCCGCGCGACGGGCGGGTGGCTCACTACCAAACCGCACGGGACCTGAGCGCCTACTGGCGTTGGTCGCATATGGCGGACCCGATCCATTTCGGCAGCTTTGGCGGACTGACCACGAAGCTCATCTGGTTCGCCTTCGGCATTTTCCTTGCCGGCCTGTCGTTATCGGGCGGGTGGCTCCACCTGAAGCGGCTGCAGAGAGACACGACGGGCCAGACATATTGGCGCGGCACGGTTGGCGCGAGCATGGCTGGCATGTCTATATTCCTCTTTTGCGTTGCCGCAGCCATACTGCGCGTCACGGAAGGCGGGCTTGCGATAACAGCCGGGGCCGCGACGGTTGCCATTCTCTGGTGTCTGACAACCTTCGCAGTGTGTACGATCTGGGTGAAAGCCTTGGCGCGGAAATCTTCGAACGGGCAGCTCAAACCGCTCACGCGCAAGCAGCCCGCTTGAACTGACCCGGCTTCCGGATTGCGGGCTTCCAGCTTTCGCGCCGGTACGAAATCACCGATATGCGCGGCCGTGTTGGTGGCCGATGCCCCTGACCTCGCCCCGAATCTTTGCGCCGCAAAAAGAGCGATAGCAATGGGCCTACAATTTCGTTGCGCGCTACTGAAATAGAGCATCCCAGATAGGTCGTAAAAGGCCTGCGCGCGAACCTCTCTATTACAGGAAATATCTCGACCACTTGGCAACGCGAAAGAACCGCGCTGGCAGCGCACCCATCTGGACAATTCGTTACAGTCTGCCGGTTGGCTTGCCGAGGGAAACCCGGTAAGTTGCAAATTGAACCTTGTGCCCCACCGCGGGCAGACGCCTCATCGGGAGATTAGCAACATGGCCTTCACGGTCACCATCAACGAAGAAACGCGCGAGATTGACGCGCCGGGCGACATGCCCCTGCTCTGGGCGCTGCGCCAGGAACTCGGCATGGTCGGCACCAAGTTCGGCTGCGGGATCGGCATGTGCGGTGCCTGCACCGTCCACCTCGATGGGCAGGCCGTGCGCTCGTGCTCGCTGCCGCTGTCGGCAATCGGCGACAAGAAGGTCTCCACCATCGAGCACCTCGCACAGTCCGAAGTCGGTCAGGCGCTGCAACAGGCGTGGCTCGATGACGACGTGATGCAGTGCGGCTATTGCCAGGCAGGCCAGCTGATGAGCGCCACCGCGCTTCTGAACAACAACGCCACCCCGTCGGACGATGAGATCGACGCCGCCATGCAAGGCAACATCTGCCGCTGCGCCTGCTACAAGCGGATCAAGACCGCCATCGCCCAGGTCTCGCGCAACGAGGAGGACACGGCTAATGTCTGAGGCAACCACCCTTTCGCGGCGTACCCTGCTCAAGGTCTCGGCTCTTGCCGGAGGCGGCTTTGCGCTGAGCGCCACCATGCCGATGGTCGCCCGCGCCGTGGGCGCAGACGCGGCGGCTCCGGCCGAGCTGACGGCCTTCGTCACCATCGCGCCTGACAACACCGTCACCATCATCGGCAAGAACCCCGAGATCGGCCAGGGCATCAAGACCTCGCTGCCGATGATCGTGGCCGAGGAACTCGATGCCGACTGGGATCTGGTGAAGATCGAGATGGCCGATACCAACATGGCCAAATATGGCCCGCAGCTCGCGGGCGGCTCGTTCTCGACCCCGATGAACTGGATGCCGATGCGCCAGACCGGCGCCACCGCGCGCGCCATGCTGATCGCTGCCGCCGCCCAGCAGTGGGGCGTCCCCGCCGCTTCGCTCAGCACCGAGCCGGGCAAGGTGGTCGAGAAGGCCTCGGGCCGTTCGGCGACCTATGGCGAACTGGCCAGCCTTGCCGCGACGATGCCGGTGCCCGATCCTGAAAGCCTGGTGCTGAAGGATCAGGACGATTTCCGCATCATCGGCCGGGCCATCGGTGGGATCGACAGCCCCAAAATCGTGCGCGGCGAACCGATCTTCGGCCTCGACACCCAGCTTCCGGGCATGGTCTATGCTGCCTATGAGCGTTCGCCCGTGTTCGGTGCCACGCTCGTCAGTGCCGATATCGATGCCGCCAAGGCCCAGCCGGGGGTGATCGATGCCTTCACGGTGAAGGGCAATGGCAATCCTGAGGAACTGGTCGACGGCGTGGCGGTGATCGCCTCGAACTGGTGGCTGGCCAACCGTGCCCGCAGCGCGCTCAAGCCCGAGTGGGACAACGGCGAGTGGGCCAGTCACTCCACCGCAGGCTATGCCGCCAAGGCCAAGGAGCTGATGGACGGCGGCCAGTCTGCCCAGACCTTCGGCGAACGCGGCGATATGGCAGCGGCGCTTGCCTCGGCGGCCAAGGTCGTCACGGCGGACTATTCCTATCCGTTCCTCGCCCACGTGCCGATGGAGCCGATGAACTGCACCGCGCTGATGCGCGAAGACGGTGTGATGGAAATGTGGGCGCCCTCGCAGACCCCGCAGGGCGGCCTCGCTTCGGTGGCCACCTATCTCGGCCTGCCGCCAGAGAAAGTGATCGTCCACATCACCCGCATGGGCGGCGGCTTCGGGCGGCGGCTCAACAACGACTACATGGTGCAGGTCGCGGCCATCGCGAAGGAGATGCCCGGCACCCCGGTGCAGCTGATCTGGAGCCGCGAAGACGACGTCCGGACCGACTTCTATCGCCCCGCCGGCTGGCACCGCTTCACGGCCTCGATCGATGCGGACGGCAAGATGACCGGCCTCAAGGACCACTTCGTCACCTTTGATCTGGGCGAAAGCCCGTTCAATCCGGCACTGATGGCCCCCGACACCTTCCCGGCCAAGCTCATGGACAACCTGCTGCTGCAGCAGGACATGATGCGCACCGCGATCCCGATGGGAGCCCTGCGCGCTCCCAACAGCAATGCGCTGGCCTTCGTGACGCAGAGCTTCCTTGACGAAGTCGCGCAGGAAACGGGCAAGGACCTGCCGACGCTGATCATGGAAATCGTCGAAGGCGTCGAGCCTGAGCCGACCACCATGGGCTTCACTGGCCCCACCCCCGGCTTCAACCCCAATCGCCTGCGGGCGGTAACGGAAAAGGTCATGGATATGGCCAACTGGGGCCAGCCAGTGGCAGACGGCCGTGCACTCGGCTTCGGCTACTACTGGAGCCATCAGGGCTACTTCGCCGAGGTGGTCGAGGTCTCGCTCTCCGACAGCAAGCAGGTCCAGGTGCACAATGTCTGGTGCGCAGGCGATGTCGGCAACCAGATCATCAACCCATTTGGCGCATTGAACCAGGTCGAAGGGGCCATCATCGACGGCATCGGACAGGCCTTGCAGCTCGCGGTCGAAGTGGAGAACGGCGCGGTCAAGCAGTCGAACTTCCACAATTACCTGCTGCCGCGCATGCCGATGACGCCGCAGATTCACGTCGAATGGGTCAAGTCGGACAATTCGCCGACCGGGCTCGGCGAACCGGCCCTGCCGCCGGTGATCCCGGCGCTGACCAATGCGCTGTTCGCCCTCACCGGCAAGCGCGTGCGCAGCCTGCCGATCGACACCAGCCTGTTTGGCTAAGCCTGAGGCGCTCCTCCCTTCGCGGGTGGAGCGCCTTACGCCATTTCTACGATCTGCCCGGCCAGCCGCTCCACTTCGGCGCGGCTGTGGCTGACGAGCAGGATCGGCACCTCCATCGCATCGCGAATACGCTCGATCAGGCCGAGCAGCGCTTCCGCGCGGGCCGCGTCGAGCGAAGCGGTCGGCTCATCGAGCAGGAGGAAGCGCGGCGCCGCCAGCAGCGCGCGAGCAATCGCGACGCGGCGCACCTCGCCGCCCGACAGGTTCGTCGTCCGCCGGTCGAGCAAGTCCCCGATGTCGAGCAAGTCCGATACCTCTGCGCATGTAATCCAGCGCTCGGCAGGCGGGGCGAGCCGCTCGCCATAGGCAAGGTTCTTGCGCACGCTCATGTGGGGGAACAGCCGCCCATCCTGAAACACATATCCTGCCCGGCGTGCTTCAGGCGACAAGTCGATCCCGCGCTCACTGTCGAACAGCACCCGCCCGGCCGCCAGCAAGCGTCCTTCGCGCGGGTGCAACAGTCCCGCAATGGCGTTGAGCACGCTGGTCTTGCCCGCACCGGAAGGCCCGACAAGCGCGGTCAGCCTCGCATCGGAGGCAAAGTCGGCGCGCACCTCCGCCTCGCCCAATCGCAGCGTCAGCCGCACCTCAAAGGACATGGGCGCGGCTCCCGCCCGAACGACGCACCAGCCACTCTGACACCATCAGCGCCCCCAGTGACAGCACGATGGCCATGATCGCCAGCCGCGCCACCGCACTCTCACCGCCGGGAACCTGCAACCCGGTGTAGATTGCCAGCGGCAAGGTGCGGGTCTTCCCCTCGATATTGGCGGCAAAGGTGATGGTCGCGCCGAACTCGCCCAGCGAGCGCGCAAACCCAAGCATCGCGCCCGCCGCTATTCCAGGCAGGCTGAGCGGCAGTGTGATCGTGGCAAAGGCGCGCAGCGGCGAAGCTCCAAGCGATCGGGCGGCCTCGACGAGCTTGCGGTCAACCGCCTCGATCGAAAGCCGCATGGCGCGCACCATCAGCGGCAGAGCCATCACCGCCGCCGCCAGTGCTGCTCCCACCCAGGTAAACACCAGCGTGATCCCAAAGGTCTGTTCGAGCCAGCCGCCAATCGGCCCGTTGCGCCCGAAGGCGAGCAGGAGCAGCCATCCCGTCACCACCGGCGGCAGCACCAGCGGCAGGTGCACCGCGGCATCAAGCAGCATCCGCCCCGGGAACCGTCGCCGCGCGATCAGCCAGGCCAGCGCATAGGCAAACGGCAGACTGGCCAGCACGGCCACAAGGCTCACCTTGAGTGACAGGCCGATCACCGCCCATTCGGCTGCTGACAACCAACCACTCATCGGCTTGCGGAAAATCCGTGTCGGGCAAGAATCGCCTGCCCTGCTGGTGACGCGACATAGTCTGCAAAGGCTTCGGCATCGGGATGGGTCGAACCTGCCAGCACGCTCAGCGGGTAGCGGATTGGCGGGTGCATCTCCGGATCGAGCGATGCCAGCACCACCACCCTGTCCGATGCCAGTGCATCGGTGGCATAGACAATGCCCAGTTCGACCTCGCCGCGCTCAACCAGAGCCAGCGCCGAGCGCACATTCTCGGCTGGAACGATCGTGTCGGCCAGCCGATCGGCAAGGCCCATCTGCTTCAATGCCGCCACAGCATAGCGCCCGGCCGGCACGGTTTCCGGTTCAGCGATGGCAAGGCGCCCGGAAAATTCACTCAGCAGGGCAGACGCATCGCCCTCCCCACCGGAAGGCGCTTCACCAGGTACACCCGGCGCGACCAGAACCAGCCTGTTGCCCGCAATGTTTCGCCGCGTTCCGGGCCGAAGCAACTGTTGCTGCTCCATCCAGTCCATCCATTGCTCGTCAGCGGTCACCACCAGATCGGCCGGCGCCCCCTCGGACGCCTGACGCGCGACAACGGCGCTCGAAGCAAAGGAAATAAGCGGGCGCGCGTGGCCAGCGGCCGCCCAGCCATCGGCAGTGGCCTCCATCGCCTCCTGCATGCTTGCCGCCGCCAGCAGCACCGGCCCTTCACTGGCATCGCGCTCACCCTGACAGGCCGCCAGCAGCAAGCTGCCGAGCACCAGAAACAGGAAGGAAAAAGGTGAAAGTCTGCGCATGAAGCGTCACGCTATATACGCTTGTATATAGCGGGTCCATGGCCATCGCAGGCTAGCAGCGTGCGTTAGCGCTCCTGCGCTTCGACCCGCGCCGCGAGACGCCCTTTGCGCGCCCGCTTGCCACTGCTCTTCAGCGCCCCCGCACGCAGGGAAAATTCGCGCGGACGGCGGATTGGCACGCACAGCACACAGCGCACGCCTTCCGGCTCGAATACCAGTTCGACCGGCTGGTTCAGCTCGTGGGCGACGATGCGTTGGATCAGATCGGTGCCGAAGCCACGCCCACGCTCCTCTTTCACCGGAGGCCCGCCGCGTTCGAGCCACTCGATCCGCACAATTGCCCCTTCAACAACCTCCCAGGTTACCCGCAGGTTGCCGTCCGGCACGCTCAGCGCGCCATATTTGGCAGCATTGGTGGCCAGCTCGTGCATGGCAAGACCAAGCGACAAGGCCTCGTTGGGGGCGAGATTGACCGCATCGCCTTCGAAAACCAGCGTATGGTCCCCGTTGGAAACATAGGGCAGCAGTTCGGCCTCGATCACGGCGCGGACCGGGGTCGAGCCCCAGTCAGACTGGGTCAGCAGGTCGTGCGTGGCCGAGAGCGCCCGAATCCGTCCAGTGAGCGAATCCGCAAAGCTATCGAGATCGCTGCTGCGGCGGCGGGTAAGCGAAATGATCGAGAGAACATTGGCGAGCGTGTTCTTGACCCGATGATTCAGCTCGCGCGTGAGCGAATTGCGGATCGACGCCTGCTCGCCGTACCAGATGAGAGCGGCCTCATCCTCCTCCGCCTGCTGGGTGAGCAGACGCACGACCACTGCCAGCAGGCTCGCCACCAGCAGGCCGAAAATCAGCGTCGCCAGGGCCAGGCCAGACAGCAAGCCATCGCCACTGCGGCTAACCACCAGCAGCCAGGTGTTGTTGGCAATGGTTACCTCGCGCCGGTTGAACCGAGCATTGGCAGCCTCCTCATCGATCGTGCCCGCGAGAAGCGAGCCAGGTTCGGCACGGTCACCATCGAACAGTTCGACACCGTATTGCCCCGCCTCTTCCAGCTCGAGCGCGGCGCTAAGAAACTGGTCTGCATTGAAGGGACTATAGATATAGCCCTTGAGCGCCCGTCCACCCGGCGCCGGAGCATAGACCGGCATGTAGATGAGGAAACCGGGTGCGTCGGCGCCTGCCTCCTGCTGGAGAACCACCACGTCGCTCGCCGTGGGGCTGGCCGAGACGGCCGCTTCGATCATGGCCGAGCGGCGCACGGCTTCCGAATACATGTCGAACCCCAGCGCGCGCCGCGAACGATCATTCTCGGGCTGAAGGTAAGTTACCGGGACGGCAAAGGGTTGGCTGCCGTTGGGGCGCGGAAAGAGGGGATGCGGCACGCCATAGTCGCGCTCCATCAGGGCATCGAACGCTTCCTCTTCGCCCGGCCGCACCACCATGGCCCAGCCGATACCGTCGTTGCCGCGAAAATCTGAATCAAGCCGCAGTTCGGATACGAAGCGACGGAATTCGCCTTCGGGAATCTCGCCAAGGGTCGAAAGCAGCGCAGCGCCAGCGCGCAGGTAAGCGCTCGATGCATTGGCGCGCCGTTCGAGGGCGGAAGCGATCGCATCGGTGCGCGCACTCAGTTCCGCTGATGCCCGCTGCGCCTCGCCGCGTTCGATGGCGAAGGCGCTGAGCACAGCGATGGCGCTTATCAGCAGGAAGATGCCAATCGGAAGAGCACGCGGAAATCGTACCAGCCACCGCTTCGCATCCTTGCGTCTGCCCTGCTGTTGCTGACGAGAATTCACCCAAAACCCTTTATGATCGGGATGCACGCAAAGCCACCGAGATGGCTGCGCATGCCCATAGCCAGATCAGCCCTGTAGGCAATTTCCCCGGCTCATTTTACGACATAATCAATTCGGGGAACCACATGCGGGCCATTTCGTTCCAACAAAGCGAATTCATTTGCCCAATCAGCTCCGGGCATAGACATAGACACGGGAAAGTGCGGATAAGTGATGACGAATGGCCAGCCCGGCAAGGACAAGACCATGGACGAACCAGAATGGGCCAATGGCCTGAAACAGCTATATAATTCCGTCGTGGACGAACCCCTGCCCGACTCCTTCCGTGACCTTCTGGCCCAGCTCGATGGAGACGCACAAGGAGAAAGCGGCGCACGCAAATGAGCGGCTCGGCACAGGAGAAGCCTTCTCGACCCGAGCGCAGCGACGCTGATCGCAGCGATTTCAAACGCGAACTTACCGAAGTAATCCCGCATCTGCGTGCATTCGCGCGTGGCCTATGCGGCCGCCCGGACATGGCCGACGATCTCGTCCAGGAGGCTCTGATGAAAGCCTGGGCCGCGCAGGAGCGGTTCGAACCCGGCACGTCAATGCGCGCCTGGACCTTCGTGATCTTGCGTAACGCCTATCTCACTGACATGCGCCGCAATCGGTTTAGGGGCGAATATGATGAAGGCGTTGCGGAACGCACGCTGACCGAGCCTGCCGGACAGGAAGAGCCGCTGCACCTCAGCGACATGCACCGCGCCTTGTTGACTCTGCCCGCCGAACGGCGCGAGGCCTTGCTGTTGGTTGGTGCTGGCGGCTTCTCCTACGAGGAAGCAGCCGAGATCTGCGGCTGCGCCGTGGGCACCATCAAGAGCCGCGTGGGCCGTGCCCGTGCCGCGCTCTCGGCCATGCTGGAAAGTGGCGATATTCCTGATCGCTCAAGCGAAGACCCCGCGGCCCACCGCGCCATTCTCGATGAGCTTGGGCAGGTAGCCGCTGGACTGGGCGTGGCAGAACCGACCCGATGACGAGCGCCGGGTGAGCGTCGATCCCACGGGCCTCACTGAGGAGCCCGCCCCTGAGCCGGCGCCGGGCCAGCAACTGAGTTTTGCGGCCCAGGAACTGCGCCTGATTTCGGCGCTGGTGTTCCTCATGGCACTGGGGCTTTTCCTCGCCCTGCCCTTTGTCCTGTCGATCGGATCGGTGGTGTTCCTGCCGTTGGTTTCGGCGGTGATCCTGACCATCATCCTGTCCCCTCTGGCAGACAAGCTGGCGAGCTGGGGGCTGCCCAATTTCCTGGCTTCGCTGCTCGCGCTTTTGGCGTTCCTGGGGGTGCTGGCCGTTGCCCTCACCGTGGTTTTGCAACCGGCGGTATCGCTGTTCGACGATGTCCCCGCGATGATCACTCAGGTGCAGAAGCACTTTGCCGAGCTGCGCACGATGTTCAGCTGGATCACCGACCTCAACCAGCAACTCGGCGGGTTCGACGGAGGCGAGGAAGTCCGCGAGGTGGTGGTGGCGACACCAAGCTTCCTCGAACAGCTGGCCTTTGCCACGCCAACCGTGCTGCTCGAAGTCCTGCTGACCTTCATGATGGCCTTCTTCATGATCGAGGCGCGCATCCGCCTGCGCCGCCGCCTGTTGCTCGATCGCCAACAGGTCGGAGCGAGCCTGAAGGCCGCACGCGCCATGCGCGAGGTGCAGGACCGGGTGGCGGCCTATATCCTCACCGTAGGCCTGATAAACACCGGCGTCGGCATTGTTGTGGCGCTGGGGGCCTGGATCATGGGTCTGGAGGCACCGATGATGTGGGGCGGCCTTGCCGCGCTGCTCAATTTCGTGCCTTATGTCGGCCCCTTGGCGATGATCGGCCTGCTCTCGCTGTTCGGGATCGGTTCGGCGGACCATCTGCTGGTGGGCCTTATTCCCGCCGCTGCCTATCTTGGCCTCCACACCATCGAGGCCAATATCGTGACCCCGGCCGTGCTCGGCGCGCGCTTCACGATGAACCCGGTGCTGATCCTGCTCGCGCTGACCTACTTCGGGTGGATCTGGGGCGTTGCCGGGGCCTTGCTCTCGGTGCCGATCCTGCTGACGCTGACTGCGCTGATCGATCACCTCGGGCGGCCCAACTTCATCGGCTTCCTGTTTGGCGAACCGCTGTTCGCCGCCAACGTGCTCGATCTGCAACACGAAGACTGAACCACATACGAAAAGACCCGCCCCGGCCTGATGCCGGAGCGGGTCTTTGCAATCTTTATCCGGTCAGTCGGATCAGGCCGGATAGGTCCAGGCCGAACCGCGCGCGAGGTTGTCCGCCGCGAAGTCCCAGTTGAGGTGACCATCGACCACTGCCGAGAGATAGCTCGGACGAGCGTTCTGATGGTCGAGGTAGTAGGCGTGCTCCCACACGTCGATGGTCAGCAGCGGGTTGAAGCCGCTGTCGGCCAGCGTATCGCCATCGTGGGTCTCTTCGATCGAGAGCTTGCCGTCCTTCTCGGCCAGCCAGACCCAGCCGCTGGCGAAGTGGCCTGCACCGCGGTCCTTGAGCTTCGTCTTCAGCTCGTCAAACGAACCGAAAGCTTCGTCGATCTTGGCAGCGAGGTCGCCCGAGGGGCCGCTGGTCGAAGCAGCGAGCGAGAGCCAGTAGAAACCGTGGTTGTAGCTCTGCGCCGCGTTGTTGAAGAGGCCCTGGTTCGAGCCGCGCGCGGCCACGATCACATCTTCGAGCGGCTTGCCATCAAGTTCGCCACCCTCGATCGCGGCGTTGGTCTTGTCGATATAGGCCTTGTGGTGCTTGCCGTGGTGATAGCTCAGCGTTTCGGCGCTGATCGCCGGGGCGAGTGCTTCGCTGTCATAGGGCAGGTCAATGAGCGTAAATGCCATGTCGAGGGTCCTTCCTGTATCTCGGGTCGTCAATAATACCCCAACGGCTGAAGCGCGGCTGGGTTGCATAAGCAAGACAATAGGCCATCTCGGGCGTGACAAGGCCGATTTCAAGCGGCAAAGCGTGAGACCGGAGCCCAATTCGACAAGTTCAGGGATTTCAATGGGACGAACCTACTTCGGAACCGACGGCATTCGCGGCCGCGCCAACGGAAAAAAACTGACGGCATCGCTGGCCATGAAGGTTGGCATGGCGGCCGGGCAGCACTTCCTGCGCGGCGATCACCGGCACCGCGTGGTGATCGGCAAGGACACGCGGCTTTCCGGCTACATGATGGAGAACGCGCTGGTGGCCGGGTTCACCAGCGTGGGCATGGACGTAATCATGACCGGCCCGCTGCCCACCCCGGCCGTGGCCCTGCTCGCGCGCGAGATGCGCGCCGACCTTGGCGTGATGATCTCGGCCAGCCACAACCCGTTCGGTGACAACGGCATCAAGCTGTTCGGGCCCGACGGGTTCAAGCTCTCCGACGAGGACGAGCGGCAGATCGAACAGCTGATAGGCGAGGAACAGGTGCTCGCCGAAGGCGCGGAGATTGGCCGCGCCCGGCGGATCGACGACGCGCGCGGACGCTATATCCACGCGGTGAAGCAATCTCTGCCCAGCAATGTGCGGCTCGACGGCCTCAAGATCGTCGTCGATTGCGCCCACGGCGCGGCCTATCAGGTTGCCCCCACCGCGATCTGGGAACTTGGTGCCAAGGTGATCGCCATGGGCGTCACACCCAACGGCCTCAACATCAACGATGGCGTCGGCTCGACCTCGCTCGATGCGGTCAAGGCGCGAGTGATCGAGGAAGGCGCGGATCTCGGCATTGCGCTCGATGGCGATGCCGACCGGCTGATCGTGATCGACGAAAAGGGCGAGGCGGTCGACGGTGACCAGATCATGGCGCTGATCGGATCGCGGCTTGCAGAACAGGGCCAGCTCAAGGGCGGCGGCGTGGTCGCCACGGTGATGAGCAACCTCGGCCTCGAGCGCTTCCTCGATGCACGCGGACTGTCACTGGTGCGCGCGAAGGTGGGTGACCGCTACGTGCTCGAAGCGATGAAGGCGGGCGGCTACAACGTCGGCGGCGAGCAATCGGGGCACATGATCCTGCTCGACCACGCCACCACCGGCGATGGCACCGTGGCCGCGCTGCAGGTGCTTGCCGCGCTGGTGCAGAGCGGCAAGCCCGCCAGCGAGTTGCTCCACCTGTTCGATCCCGTGCCGCAGCTTTTGAAGAACGTTCGCTACGACGGCGGCGATCCGCTTGCTGCGGACAGCGTGAAAGCAGTGATCGCCGAGGCCGAAAGCGAGCTGGCTGGCAAGGGCCGCCTCGTCATCCGCAAATCGGGCACCGAGCCACTGGTGCGGGTGATGGCTGAAGGCGACGATGGCCAGCAGGTCGAAACGGTGGTCGATCGCATTTGCGACGCGGTGAAGGCAGCAACCTGATGCTTGAGATGCGCCCCGATTGCGAGGCCTGCGGGGTCGACCTCTATGCCAACAGCCTTGGCGCATACATTTGCAGCTTCGAGTGCACATATTGCGAGGAATGCGCCTTGGCCCATGCCAACCTGTGCCCGAATTGCGGCGGTGAACTGTTGGCGCGTCCCACGCGTACGGGCGAGATGCTGATGCAGTATCCCGCGTCCACCACCCGCCATCATCGCCCCGAATGAGCCCGCGCCCTCCCCGCGTGCTGGTGATCGCCGGATCGGACAGTTCCGGCGGCGCTGGCATTCAGGCCGACATCAAGACCATCACCATGCTTGGCGGCTATGCGATGACGGCGATCACCGCTGTCACCGCGCAAAACACCCGCGGCGTGCGCGGGGTGGAAACGCTGAGCCCCGATTTCGTGGCCGCGCAGATCGATGCCTGCATGGAGGACATCGGCGTGGAGGCAGTGAAAATCGGGATGCTGGGCAACGCCGACATCGCCGAAGTCGTGGCCGACCGGCTGGAGGACCTGGCCTGCCCGATCGTGTTCGACCCTGTTATGATCGCCACCAGCGGCTCGGTGCTGGCTGACGAGGCGACCATCGAGGTGTTCGAATGGTTGATGGAACTCGCCACACTCACGACGCCCAACGTGCCCGAACTCGCAGCGCTTGGCGGCGCGGCGGCCTTGACGGACAAGGGGATCGGCTTCCTTGCCAAGGGCGGCGATGCCGACGGACCGATGGTGGAAGACCGGCTCATGCTCCCCGGCAGGCCGGACAAGGTCTGGAACGAAGCGCGCATCGTCACCCGTCACACCCACGGCACCGGCTGCACGCTCTCCAGCGCCATCGCCACCCACCTCGCGCGCGGCCTGCCTCTGGAGGAAGCCGTGGCGAAAGCCCGCCAATTCGTGCGCGCGGCGCTGATGGCTGCGCCCGGATATGGCGGCGGCGCAGGGCCGATGGGCCACCAGGCCGTGCGCGCCGACTAGGCTGGCAGTTCGTAGAACTTGGCGATGTGCTTCCACGCCTGATCGGCCGTTTCGACCCGATGAAACAGGTCGAGATCGGCAGCGTTGATCGTGCCTTCCTCCACCAGCGCCTCGAAGTTGATCACCCGATCCCAGAAATTCTTGCCGAACAGCAACACGGGGATTGGTTTCATCTTTCCGGTCTGGATCAGGGTGAGCAGTTCAAACAGCTCATCGCAGGTGCCAAAGCCGCCGGGGAACACCGCCACGGCCCGTGCCCGGATCAGGAAGTGCATCTTGCGCAGGGCAAAGTAGTGGAAGTTCAGCGACAGATAGGGCGTCACATAGGGATTGGGCGCCTGCTCGTGCGGCAACACGATGTTCAGCCCGACGCTTTCCGCCCCGGCCTCGCTCGCACCGCGATTGGCCGCTTCCATGATCGAAGGCCCGCCGCCCGAGCAGATCACGAACTGGCGCAAGCCATCCTCGATGATGCTCTTTTCGCTCACCATCTTCGCGAGCTTGTGCGCTTCGACGTAGTAGCGTGACTTCTCCGCCAGCTTCTCGGCGATTTTCTTCTCTTCCGGCGTCTTGGCCCGCGCCATCACATCGTCGATCTGCTCGGGCGCGGGAATGCGGGCCGAGCCATACATCACCAGCGTCGACCCTACCCGGGCCTCTTCCAGCACCATCTCGGGCTTCAGCAGCTCAAGCTGGAAGCGGATTGGACGCAGCTCCTCGCGCAGCAGGAACTCGGTGTCGCGGAAGGCGAGCTTGTAGCTGGGGTGGCGCGTCTGCGGGGTATCGTCGGGCGCATTTTCAGCGAACCCGGCTTCGGCATCGGCATGATAGAACTTGTGATCGACCAAATCGCGGTCGCGCGGCTTATCGCTCACTGGCGGTCCTCTCCTCGCTTGGGGCCTGCCGGGCCTAGAGGTTCGGCGGGCAAGACGAAAGAGGAGATGACTACGAAGGGGCAAGTGGCTCCGATAAGCACTGTTCAGGACCAGCCCCCTTATGAGTGCCAGCTTGAGTCCCCCTCAAACGCCAATCGCGGGAATGGCCACAAACCATCCCCGCGATCAATTGACGATGCCTAGGTTGGGCTTGCCCGACCTTAGTCGGTCGGAGCGATCTTCACGCTCACGCCGTCGAGCGTTGCTGCCAGAGGCACCTGGCAGGCAAGACGCGAGCCCGCCTCGCGGTGGTCAGAGCCATCGAGCAAGGAGCTTTCATCGTCCGATACTGGCGACAGCTGCGGCAGGACGGCCTCGTCGAGGACCACATGGCAGGTGGCGCACGAGCAGTGGCCGCCGCACAGGGCAAATTCATCGGTAAGCCCGAAGTCCCGGATCGCCTCCATCAAGGTGCCCTCGGGGGCCGTCTTGATGGCATGGGAAAGGCCTTCGCGGTCTGTGACATTAAGCGTAATCATTCGACAATGCTCCTGCTGGCGCGGTTTGCGCCGGGTATGGTTGGATAGGAAAGGGTAATGCTGGGGGCGGGCCTAGCTTGCGCGACCCGGCTCGGCCTCGCTCGGCGAGACTTCCATCGTCTCGGCCAACTCCAGATTAATGGCCCGCTTGAGGGTCCGCCTGAACAGGTAGGGTTCGAGGAAGCGGCCAACGATATAAAGGACCAGAAACAGGCCAGCGAGAACATAGGTGGGAGTCGTCGGGAGCTTCTCCTTCTTCTTATCCCCCTCCTTCTCCATCCGTTCTTTCTTCTGCTCCAGGGTTTCAGGAGCAGGAGCGCCCAGCGCCTCGTCAATCCAGTGATGCGGGGCGGGCTCCTTCTCCTCCTCTTCTTCCTCGTCTGCCGCGCCCGTGGCCTTGAGCGCCTCGGCCTTGCGATCTTCCCACTTGTTGATGGCGACTGCCACCTGGGCAAACCCCACGAAGAACAGTGGTGCCAGCAGGACCAGAGCCAGTGCGTTGCTCTTCACGTCATAGAGGAGCTTGGTCAGCCCGCCCTGCTGTTCGACGGTAAGAGTGCCTTGGGAGAAGGTTGCCAGCCGATCCTGCGCCGCCGGATTGCCCTTCACGTAGGTCAGCGTGTTATCGCCAAAGTCGCACTCGGTGGTCTTCTCGTCGACCAGCGGCTTGAGCCGCTCGAACGTCTCTTCTGTCGTCAGTGGCGGGTCGATTTCGATCGCGCCCCGGCTACGCCAGGCCCAGTCGATGAAAGGCAGGTTCACTGTGGCAATCTCCGGCTCTTGGCGAGCAGGCACCAGCCCTCGCGCCCGCCCCAAGGGGGCAAGCTGGCGACTTGGTGCTTGCGACGAAGGGGTGCCCCCGGCCCGCGTGTCAGGCCGGGGGCGGGGTAGCTATTCAGCGGGCACTGCGCTCGGCTTGTTGGACTTCGAGCGGAACCACTCCCGGGTCGTCTTGTAGCCCTCGGAGAACGGGTAGTGCATGGCTTCCTTGATCGTCATCCGGCGGCCACCTTCCATGCCGAGGTGCTCGGCCTCGCCGTCGATGCAGGTCCCGAAGATGCGGTCGAAGATGATCCAGGTCGAGCCGTAGTTGCTCCGGCTGGCCTCGTAGTCCTGCGAGTGGTGGACACTGTGGTGCTCGGTGGTGTTGAAGAAGAACCTCCACCAGCGCGGCGTGTTGAAGCGCACGTTGATGTGCTGATAGGTGCCGATGGCGAGGCCAAAGGTGCCCGCCAGCAGGGCCGCACGCGGCAGGAAGTCGAAGAAGCCGCCAACGCCCAGACCAATCAGGAACAGCTCCACCGGGTTGCCGACCGCACCCTTGTTGATGTTGAGCTGCGTGATGTAGTGATGCGGAGCGTGGGTCAGCCACAGCGGATACCAGTTGTGCATCCCGCGGTGCATCCAGTACTGGCCGAAGTCGAACAGCAGCGAGATCGCCAGCGCCTGGATCAGCAGCGGCAGCCCGGAAAACCAGTCCAGCTTACCCCAGTCGAACGAGCCCTGCACCGCATCAATGATGACATCATCGCCGAAATAGGCGCCCAGCATCCGCACGACAGTGTAGCCCAGTCCGACGTAGAACAGGTCGGTAACGGCCTCTTTCCAGGTCAATTGCCAGCTGCGGTGACGCGGAGCCATGAACTCCAGCGCAATCAGGAAGACCTTGAAGGAGAGACTGATGATGATCGCGGTCTGCGCCGTCGCGATGGAGTTCGGCGCGTAATACCAGAAGGCCAGCAAGGCCAGCAGGCTCACGGGCTGGAAATAGGTGAAGAAGGCGACCTTCCACGGTCCGCCCTGAACCTTGGGGATATTCTCCCAACCCACCGTTACCGGTGCGTCAGCGCCAATAATCCTGTTTCCTACTCGAACCCCGGCCATGTGCATTCTCCATTGGCCGGGCCTTTGCGGCCCGGGCGATTGCAGAATCTCTCCCGGCGAACTTTATGCTCTAATGGCTTCAAGGGAGAGGCTATAGGTATTAACGATCAGGTCAAGAGTAATAACGAAAGAAAAATGAGTTTCTGTGATTCAACCCGGCACGCCTGAGGTTCAACCGCGCGCGATATAAGCGCGCCAGCCTCCCAGAGCTGTAATATCCTCCGCTCCATCGGTGGCGCGCGGTTCGGCGACGAATCCTTTTACGCTGGTTCCGTCGGCAAGCGTCACCGTGCCGATGGCAAGCGGCGCGGGCACTTCGGCGGTGAAGCTGCCGAAGGCGGCAACATCCAGCTCGTAAACCTCGACCGCGATCGCTGCCCCGTCCTCGCTGTAAACCAGCGCGGGCTTGGGCGGCACCGAATCGGCCATGGCATAGAGACGATAGGTGGGCGCGGTTTCGGTCGCGCAGACGAACTTCGCCTCGCGCGAGGTCAGCTGCCAGTGCAGCGGCATATCCTTGAGGTGCGCGCCGACGACGGCCAGTTTCACGGTTTCCATCTTTCCCTCCATGTCGAGCGGCGGCGGAGCAGGCAGCTCCGCTCCGGCGAGATAGGTCTTGCCCGCTTCAACCAGCGCCAGATCGCTGCCCGCCGGGCCGATCAGCGTGATGCCGAAGCCGGTGCCATTGGCACGCTGGCCCGCCGGCAGCGCGAGCGCCGCCATGTCGAGCAGATTCACGAAATTGGTATAGGCGCCGAGGTTCGAGTTGAGCGCCACCGGCGCGGCGGCCAGTTCGCTCACCCGGTAGGTCGTGCCCGTGGTGGGAAAGGCGAGCATGCCGATGCCTTGCCACATCTCCTCGGCTTGGCGCTGCAGTGCGGCCAGACGGTACATACCGTTGAACAGCGCGACCGCCGAAATGTCGTCACCCGGCGCGACCACGGTGCGCACGGTGGGGTCGATGGCCTCGGGATCGCTCTTGAGCAGGTCTTCGATGGCGGCCGTGCGCTCGGCCACCCACGGCCCCGAATAGAGCAAGGCCGCCGCTTCGGAGAGGAAGGCGGTGTCGATCTCGACGACCTCGCCCTGCTCCGCGAGCCGCTCCAGAGCCTGATCGTACAGATATTCCGAGCGGGCATCACCGAAGAACTGGCGCTGGTGGCGCAGCGGCACCCCGATCCGCGTCGAGGGCAGCGAACGGTCGACCAGCGGTTTCGAATAGGGATCGACCGGATCGAACCCGGCAATGACCTGATCGACCAGCGCAGCATCTTCGAGCTTGTCGGTGAACACCGAGATACAGTCGAGCGTGCGGCAGGCGGGGACGAGGCCCTGCGTGCTCCAACGGCCCTTGCTCGGCTTCATCCCGATCAAGTGGTTGAAGGCAGCAGGCACCCGGCCCGAACCGGCGGTATCGGTACCGAGCGCAAAGGCCACCAGCCCCGCCGCCACGGCCACCGCCGAGCCCGAACTCGACCCGCCGCTGACATAGGCAAGGTTCGAAGTGTTGCGCGGAATGCCATAGGGGCTGCGCGTGCCGACAAGACCGGTAGCGAACTGGTCGAGGTTGGTCTTGCCGACGCAGATCGCACCCGCCGCCAGCAGCTGGCGCACCACCGTAGCAGAATCGTCCGGGTCGTAGGCGAAGGCCGGACAGCCAGCCGTGGTCATGAAGCCGAGAACGTCGATGTTGTCTTTCACCGCGAAGGGCACGCCCGCCAGCGGCAGGCTTTGCCCGGAGGCGATGCGGGCATCGACAGCCTGTGCCGCAGCCAGCAGCGCCGACGGCTCGGCCCGGCTGATCCAGGCCTGCGGCTGCACCTTGTCGTAAACGGCGAGCCGTTCAAGCACGTCGGCGATGATGTCCTGCGCGGAGGTTTCCCCGGCATTGACCGCAGCGGCAATCGCTCCCGCGCTCTGGCGTTCGAGCGCGCTCATGCGTCGGCCGCCAGCGCCAGCAGCGGCGCACCGGGCGTGATACTCTGGCGCTCTTCAATATAGAGCGCGGCGATTGTGCCTGCGGCAGGGCTTTCGAGCGGGCATTCCATCTTCATCGCCTCGATTACGGCGATGGTCTGCCCTTCCTCGACCGTGTCGCCCTGCTTGACCAGCAGCTTCCACACGCTGCCACCGAACGGCGCTTCGACCACCTCGGCACCTTCGGGCACCTCGACAGCGGGCTCCTCCAGAGCCCCACCTTCCGCGTCTTCAACCAGTTCGGACACACGGTCGAACTCACCGTTGCGCTCCCACTCGGCGCGCTCGGCGTCGAAGGCGGCCTGGCGATGGTCCTGAAAGGCAGTGATCGATTCGGCATTGTCGGCAAGGAACTGGCGATAGTCAGCCAGCCGGAACTCCGAATGCTCGACCTCGATGCTGCGGCGCCCGGCAGGGAAGTCGCGTCGCCACTCCTCCAGCTCCTCTGCGCTCACTTCATAGAAGCGGATCTGGTCGAAGAAGCGCAGCAGCCACGGCTTGCCATCGACGAAAGCGTCGGTCTGGCGATAGGTATTCCACACTTGGATCGTGCGCCCGAACAGCTGATAGCCGCCCGGCCCCTCCATCCCGTAGATGCACATATAGGCCCCGCCGATGCCCACCACGTTGGGCGGCGTCCATGTGCGCGCGGGGTTGTACTTCGTCGTCACCAGCCGGTGGCGCGGATCGACCGGGGTCGCAACCGGCGCGCCGAGATATACGTCACCCAGCCCCATCACCAGATAGCTGGCGTCGAACACGATGGAGCGCACCGCGTCCTCGTCCTCCAGCCCGTTGATGCGGCGGATGAACTCGATGTTGTCGGGGCACCAAGGCGCATCGTCACGCACGGCGGCAATGTACTTCTCGACCGTCTCAAGCGTGGCGGGATCCCGCCAGCTGAGCGGCAGATGCACAATGCGCGAGGGAATGGTGAAATCGTCGAGTTCGCCCAGTTCCTCTTCCGCCGCGATCAGCGCCGCTAGAGCGGAGGCCTGATCGAGCTGACGGCCATCGAAATGCAGCTGCAGCGAGCGGATACCGGGCACGATGTCGATCACGCCCGCCAGCCCCTTGGCCTCAAGCACCGTCATCAGCGCGTGAACGCGGATGCGCAGTTCCAGATCGAGCACGATGGGGCCGTACTCCACGAGGATATTGCGGTCGCCCTGCTGACGATAGACGGTGCGCGGACGGTGCCCACTCGCCTCGGTCTGTGCGAGCACCGGGGACAGGTCGGCCACGGCCTTCCCGCTCTCGGCCACCACGGGCTTACCGAAGGCAAGCGCCTCGCGGTTGGCCGCCTCGGCAGTTTCGATATCGACCGGAACGAAGCGCAGCCGGTTGCCCGGTGCCAACTGGCCGATCTTCCACCGGTCCGCCGCGATCACCACGAAGGGACAGACGAACCCGCCGAGCGAAGGGCCGTCCGGTCCGAGGATGATCGGCATGTCGCCAGTGAAGTCGACCGCGCCGATGGCGTAGGGATTGTCGTGGATGTTGGAGGGGTGCAGGCCCGCCTCGCCGCCATCCTTGCGTGCCCATTCGGGCTTGGGGCCGACCAGCCGCACACCGGTGCGGTTGGAGTTGTAGTGCACCTTCCACTCGGCCTCGACCACGCTGGCGATATCGCCATCGGTGAAGAAATCGGGCGCGCCGTGCGGGCCGTACATGACCCGGATTTCCCAGCGTTGGCCGAAGTCTTCGGGCGCGCCAACACCTTCTGCCAGCGCCGGATCGACCGGAGCGCTGCCAAGATGCAGCGTATCGCCTGCCAGCAGACGCCGCGCGGCATGGCCGCCGAACTGGCCCAGCTCGAAGGTCGCATGGCTATCGAGATAGGGCGCGATGTCGAGGCCGCCCGCAAACAGGATATAACCGCGCATGCCCCCGCCGCTCACGCGGCCAAGCGCCAGCGTCTGCCCGGCGGCGACCGTAAACGGCACCCCGAGAGCAACCGGCTCACCATCAAGCTTGGCGCCGAAATCGGCCCCGGTCAGGCACAGCGTTGCGGGTGCGTTGAACTGCAGCGTCGGGCCGGTGAAGGTCACTTCGAGCCCGGCCGTGCCTTCAGGATTGCCCAGTGCCAGATTGCCCATGCGGAACGAGTTATCGTCCATCGGGCCTGACGGCGGCACCCCGATCGACCACAGCCCTTCGCGGCCCGGCCAATCCTGTACGGTGGTCGCCGTGCCGCCCGAGACAACGCGGATCGAGCGCGGGTGGTAGCCGACCGTGTCGAGCATCCGGGTATAGACCTCGCCCGACACAAATCGTTCGTCGCGGACCACTTCGCGCAGCCAGCGCAGGTTGGTCTCGATGCCGTCGATCCGGCTCTCGTCGAGCGCGGACTGCATGGCCGTGATGGCGGCCTCGCGGTTATCGGCATGGGTGATCAGCTTGGCGATCATCGGATCGTACCAGGCGCTGACCGTGCTCCCTGCCTCGCACCAGGTGTCGGCGCGGATATCTGACGGGAATTGCAGCGCGGTGAGTGTGCCGGTGGTGGGGCGATAGTCGAGCGCTGGGTCTTCGGCATAGACCCGCACCTGCACCGCGTGGCCCTTGGGCTCGGGCGCGGGGCCATCGAGGAAGGCATAGTCGCCCATCCCGCCGCGGACCATCCATTCGACCAGATCGATCCCCATCACCTCTTCGGTGACGCCGTGCTCAACCTGAAGCCGGGTGTTCATTTCGAGGAAGTAGAATTCCTGACGCTCGGCATCGTAGAGGAACTCCACCGTCCCCGCCGAACGATAGTTGGCAGCCTCGGCCAGCCGCACTGCTGCGGCGAGCAGATCCTGCCGCACCTCTTGTGGCAGCAGCGGCGCAGGCGCTTCCTCGACCACCTTCTGGTTGCGCCGTTGCAGCGAGCAGTCTCGCTCGCCCAGCGCCATGACGCGGCCTTCGCCGTCGCCGAAAATCTGCACCTCGATATGGCGCGCCCGGGCGATATAGCGTTCGAGGAACACGCCCGCATCGCCAAAGCTGGCCCCGCCCTGCCGCGCGACCCCGGCAAAGCCTTCGCGCACGTCGCCCTCGCTCTCGCAGATGCGCATGCCGATGCCGCCGCCGCCCGCGGTGGCCTTGAGGATAACGGGGTAGCCGATGGCATTGGCCGCTGCCGCCGCCTCGTCCTCGTCGGTGAGGAGATTGGTGCCGGGAGCAAGCGGGATCGCATGCTCCTCGGCCAGCGCGCGGGCGCTGTGCTTGAGGCCGAACACGCGGATATGGTCGGGGCGCGGTCCGACGAAGGCAATGCCCGCCGCCTCGCAGGCCTCGGCAAACTCGGCATTCTCGGCGAGGAAGCCATAACCCGGATGGATCATCGTCGCGCCGGTTTCCCTGGCCGCAGCGATGATCGCGGGCACGTTGAGATAGCTCTCCGCCGCCGGAGCCGGGCCGATGCACACGGCTTCGTCGGCCTGCGCCACGTGGAGCGATTCCGCGTCAGCCTCGGAATAGACCGCGACCGAGCGCAGCCCCATCTGGCGGACAGTGCGAATGATACGGGTGGCGATCGCTCCACGGTTGGCGATCAGAACCGTGCCTGTTGTCATGCTGAAATGATCATCCGAACCGGAGAAGGATTGAAGCCGTTGCACGGATTGTTGATCTGCGGGCAGTTCGAAACCATCACCACCACATCCATTTCCGCGCGCACGTCGACAGACAGGCCGGGGGCCGAAATGCCATCGACGATGCCGAGCGTGCCGTCCTGTTCGACCGGCACGTTCATGAAGAAATTGATGTTGGAGACAATGTCGCGCTTGGTCCGCCCGGCGGGCAGGCTGCCCTTCAGGTAGTTCTCGACACAGGCATGCTGCGGCTTGGTGTGGTGGCCATAACGCAGCGTGTTCGATTCGACCGAGCAGGCCCCGCCGATGGTGTCATGATAGGCGACCGAGGTAGCCATGATCGTCATCATCGCGCGCCCTTCGTTCGAGCGCAGCACGCTGCCTTCGCGCAGGAACAGGTTGCCCTGCGCCGTCACGGTGTCCTGCGCGCTGTAGCGTTCGGCATCGTCCTCGGCAGAGTAGATCAGCAGATCCACCGCCTGGTTGCCTTCGAGATCGACGATCCGCAGCGTCTCGCCCTTCTTGACGGGATGGACCCAGACATGCCGGGCGGCGACGACTTCATCATGAACGATCGTGCCGGGGAGATCGGCGACGTGGGGATCGGCCAGCTGGTTTTCGGCGGACAAGGCAATCGCTCCTTTTAGCGACGGTAGTAATCTTCGACGTTGAGGTAGGCGCGCAGCCCCTCAGGCGTCGCATTGCGGATGGAGTCGTCTTCCGGCGTGATCGGACCGCGCCAGGCGGTCGCGCGCAGCGGCGTTGAGATCCACTCGTCGCGCGGGTCCATCACATGCGGGCAGTTTGCCACCACCAGCATCAGGTCCATCTCGACGCGCAGCAGCACGCTGCGCCCCGGCTCGAACGGACCAATCTCGGGGGTAATCGCGCCGTCGTCCTCGATCCGCGCGCCCTTGAACAGGTTGACGCAGGGGTGAACGTCCTTGCGCGACAAGCCATGCTTGCCAACACCCTGCAGCAAACGATCACGGCCATTGAGGAAGTAGCGCGGCTCGTCCTTGGAGTACTTGGCGGTGCTCAGTTCCTCGTTGGAGGTGCCGCAGAAGCAATCGTGCGTTCCAGCATCGTCTTCCAGAATGCTCATCAGCACGCGGCCCATATCGCTGAGCAGCAGCTTGCCTTCGCCGAGATAGCCGTTCCACTGCACCTTCACCGTATCGGCCACGTTGAGGCGCTCGGTCGGCATCTCGGCGTTGAACAGCTGCAACGAGGCGCAGGCATCGCCCTTGAGGTCGATCAGACGCAGGCGCGCACCGCGATTCAGGCGATGGACGGAATAGCCACCCCCGGCGATCGTCTCTTCCCAGATCAGGGCCTCGGGTGCGACGCCATCGGGCAGATCATCGGCCTTCGGGGGCAGCACCGGCATCGTTTCGACGACGGTGCCGCCCTGCTTACGGGCGTGATCGCGGGCTGCAAACGGATTGGCGAGAACATCGGTCATGCGGCGGCAGTCTTTCCCTTTTTGACCTTCTGCAATGCAGGGTGCGGAACAGGCTTTGCAGGCTTGTCTGCATCGGCGAGTTCGTCTTCGACATGGTCGTGAAGCGGCGGGAGCAGCGCGGTGGTCGAGACCAGCTGCAACTGATGCACGCCGCGAATGCTACGCAAGGCGTCGCACAGCTCTTTAAGTCGCACCGCCGGGCCCTGCACCAGCAAGACTTCCAGCGACTGATCCTCTTCAAGGAACACGTGCTGCGAGGAGATGACCTCTTTGAGGTAATCGGTCTGCGTCTTCGCCAACTGCTGGCGAATGGAGCCGCGATCACCGCGGTAAACCAATGTAATCGTTCCCGCTATTGTCTCGTCGGGGCGCGTATGTGCCTCGTGCGCCACCAGTGCATGGCGGATCAGTTCGGCAATCAGCTGCGAGCGCGAAGGAAGCCCGCGCTCTTCCACCATCGCATCGAGCTGGCGGAACAGTTCGGCGGGGAGACTCATGCTCAGACGGGCAAGGCTGGTCGGTTCGGTAGCCATCAACTCGTACTCTCAGTTATTATCTATTCTGTCAATCGTAATACCGCCCTCATCCGACGGGTTTGTCGGGGCAGTTGCGGCGATGCCGTCTTCGGACGTTTCCTCGCGCTTACGCGTGAGCGGAATGTCATAGACAACCTTGGCTCCGTAGCGGTGCGGAGCATGTGGGTCATGCCGCCATTTGTCTAACGTGAGCACACGGGTGCCGAGCTTGAAGGCCTCGCCAATATCGTGCGTGACCATGATCACGGTGAGCTCATAATCGCTCCACAAGCGCGTGATCAGCTGGTGCATATCGTTCCGGATACCCGGATCGAGCGCCCCGAACGGCTCATCGAGCAGGAGGATGCGCGGCCGCTTGATCAGCGCCTGCGCAATGGCAAGGCGCTGCTGCATGCCGCCCGACATCTGCGCCGGGTAGGCATGCATGTTGTCCTGCAGCCCCACCTCTTCGAGCATCTGGCTGGCTTCTTCGCGCGCCTGCCGCCGCGCCGCGCCCGAAAGCTTCGCCAGCAGGGGAGACTGCGCGCATTCAAGCCCGAACATCACATTGCCGAGCGCGCTGAGGTGCGGGAACACCGAATAGTGCTGGAACACCACCCCGCGATCCGGCCCGCATTCGGGTGGCAGCGGAACGCCGTCGAGCATGATCTTGCCGCGCGAGGGCGCTTCCTGTCCGAGCGCCAGCCGCAGCAGGCTGCTCTTGCCCGCACCCGAAGGCCCGATCACCGAGACGAAGGCCCCCTCCTCGATGGTGAGGTTGATCTGTTCGAGCACGATCTTGTCGCCATACTCAACCCACACGTCGCTTAGCTTGAGCAGCTCAGTCATCGGCGGCCTCCATGCGCCCAGGGGAAGGCCTTGCGGTTGGTCCACACCAGGATGAAGTCAATCGTCGCGGCCAGCAGCGCAATCCAGGCGACGTAAGGCAGGATAACGTCCATCGCCAGATAACGCCGCACGAGGAAGATGCGGTAGCCGAGCCCGATATCGGCAGCGATCGCCTCCGCCGAGATCAGGAACACCCAGGCCGGGCCGAGCGACAGCCGCACTGCCTCGATCAGCCGCGGCAAGACCTGCGGCAAGGCCACCCGAATCATCAATTGCCAGGTACTCGCACCGAGCGTCTGCGCCTTGAGGATTTGCTCACGCGGCAGGGCCGCCACATGGCCCGCGATATCGCGGATCATGAACGGCGCGATGCCGATCACGATCAGCGCCACCTTGGCCGTCTCGCCCAGCCCGAAAGCAATGAACAGGATCGGTAGCAGCGCAATCGGCGGGATCACCGCAATGCCCGTCACCAACATGCCAAAGGTCGCGCGCACCGGGGGCAGAAGCCCGAGCAACAGCCCCACCAGCAGGGCGCTCAGCGTGGAAATGCCCAGCCCCAGGAACAGCCGCTGCAGGCTGGCTGCGGTGTCGGCCCAGAACAGCAGCCGTCCGGAAAGCTGATCGGGTACGAACAGCAGGCCCCACATGGCATCAACCATGGCCCCGGGCAGCGGCAGGATCTTATCGCTGGGATTGATCGCATGCCGTTCTGCTGCGGCCACAAGGTAGAGCAGCACCAGCAGGATGATCGGGATAGCGCCCATCATCAACCCACGGCTGCGGCTCACATGGCGGTTTACCCAGCGCATTGGAACTCCTGATTGCTTGCCCACATCGTGCGATGGAACGGCTTAGAGCGCACCTTCGGCTGCCATCTGCATGAAGCTGTCGTCAAAGCGGAGCGTGATGTTGTTGGTATCACCCAGCGTCTTGCCACCGGGGAATGACATCCCGATCGCATCGGCCGAGGTAGCCCCCTGCCCGAACAGCCCCTGCGCAAAGCTGAAGTCGCGCACGCGGGTCATGTTCTCGATCAGCGTCGGCGAGCGCGTTGCCTCAACGGCCGCCTTCGGATCGACATAGAGGAAGGTGGTGGCGAGCTGCTGGTCGAACATCTCGGGAGTCGTTCCCGCCAGCTCAGCCATGGCAGCGCGGGCCGCCGCACCGGCGTCGTCCTGCTGCTCCATCAGGGCCAGCGTCTCGTACCAGATACCCGCCAGCGCCTTGCCCAGATCGGGGTTGGCCTCGATCATCTTGGTGTCGACCACGAGCAGGTCGAGAATTTCACCGGGAATATCGCGCGAGCTGAACACGAGATGTGCGTCAGGCACCTGCATCATCGTGGTGAGCTGCGGGTTCCATGCCACTGCCGCGGTCACATCGGGCGACGTGAACGCACCAGCAATATCAGCATCGGCAGTGTTGACGGTCCGCACGTCGGTAAGCGCGAGGTCCACGCTCTCGAGCGCGCGTGCAAGCAGGTAGTGCGACACCGACAGCTCAACCAGATTGACCTGCCGCCCCTTGATCGCGGGCAGCGAATCGCTGCCCTTGAGCAGAACGCCGTCGTTACCGTTGGAATAGTCACCCACGATGATCGCGGTGGTGTCATGCCCCTGTGCGGCAGGAATGGTAAGCGCATCCATATTGGCCACGGTCACGCCATCAAGCTGACCGGCGGCATACTGGGTGACCGATTCGACATAGTCGTTGACCTGCACGATCTCGATATCGATGCCGTACTTGTCGGCCCACTTCTTCACGATTCCCGCCTGATCGGCATAGGGCCAGGGCATCCACCCGGCATAGATCGACCATCCGATCTTGAACGAGGTCTTCGGCTCGGCCGCCTCTTCGGCTGACGGAGAACAAGAAGCCAGCGCCAAGGCACAAGCCATCACGGCGATTGATCCAAGGCGGCGAACAGCACTCATCATCAACAGAACTCCTTTTTCGCACGTGCAGCATTGCCGCAAACGCATGCCATGTCCAGCGCAATTTATTACTATTGTCATCTTGCGTAATATCCATATGCTCGCGGCCATTCAGACGTGAGGGCGACGAACTCTCCGCAGGATGAGGGGATGCATCGAAAGCACAGGCACGGTCGCACCAGCAGCGACCCAAGCAGGAGTGTTCGATGCCGCAGACGCCGAATTCCAACTCAACCTACAATCCGGCCCTATCGGGAAATCCGCAGTCGACGACCTTGCGAAGCTATCCCAATGGCAACCCGGATGCGAGCTATAACCCGCCCGGTGTGCGCAACACGGATTCGGCGCTTCCGCTCCATCCCACAGAACCGGTTATGCACGACTACAATGCGGAAGGCCCTGCCGCTGGCCGGCTCGGCTTCCGCTGGATCTATGGCAGCAACGTCGCTGCCAAGAACCGCGATCCGCGCGTACAAGTGATTCAATACAATGAAGACACCTTCGTTCTGCGCCAGAACGTCTGCATCAATTGGACCGCGCCCTTCACCCACCTCCTGTTCGGCAACGAGGGCGCGCTGCTGATTGACACCGGGGCGACCGCGAATGCCGATTACTACCCCTTGCGCGAAACGGTCGATGCGGTGATTGGACGCTGGGCCGATGCGCGCGGTCGCAAGACCGTGCCGCTGACCATCGCCCTGACCAGCGGCGAGGACGTGGCGCAAAATCAGGGTCTGGTGCAGTTCATGGACAGGCCCGACACCACCTTCGTGCCCAAGCCACTAGAGGTGATGAAACAGCACTACGGGTTTGCCGCGAGCTGGCCCAACGGCACCGGCAGCATCGACCTTGGCGACCGCGTGATCACCGTCATTCCGACGCCGGGGACGCATAAGGATGGGGTCTCTTTCTACGATCCCTATTGCGATATCCTGTTCACCGGCGACCTGCTGTTTCCCGGCTGCATCAACATCAGCAACGATGGCGATTTTGTCACTTCGCTCGAGCGGTTGCAGAGCTTTGCGGCGGCCAATCCGGTCGAATGGATTCTCGGCGGGCACATCGACATGATGTTCGTGCCGGGCAAGCATTACCCCCGCTTTGCCACCTACCGGCCCTATGAGCGGGTGCTCGAAATGACCCCTGCGATCATCGACGATGCGCTGACCAGTGCACGCGAAGTGCAGGGGCGCGAGGTCAAGTTCATCCGGCCCGATTTCGTTCTGTTCAACGGGGTCAGCCCCGATGCGCGCGCTGGCGAATGGCCAGAGGGCGTGCCGGACATCACCGCGCCCCGGCCCTACTAAGACATTCGCAGGAGACATAAGCAGATGGATCGTCGCACCTTCCTGTCATACAATGCTGCCGCAGTCGCCGTGCCAACGGCGCTGACCACGTTCAGCACTGCGGCGCAGGCCGCCACCAGCCCCGAGCCGATCGACTTCACCAGCAACCTGCCCGCGCCGGGCGGATTTCCGGATAAGTGGATTTGCGGTTCGGAATCCTTGATGGATAACACCGACCCGCCGGTGCAGGTCCATTGGTACAATGCCCATACCGCGATCCTGCGGCAGAATAAGGCCTACAGCTACGAAGCGCCCTTTGCCCCGCTCTATTTCGGCAATGACCGGGTGCTGCTGCTGGACGAAGGCTTTACCACCTTGCGCAACGACTGGGACCTGCGCGGCGTGGTGGATGAGTGCATCAACGATTGGTGCGCGCGCAACGGGCGTAATCCCGCAGATATGGAGCTGCTGGTCGCATTCAGCCACCTGCATGCCGACCACTATGCGGCCGTCAACCAGTTCGCCGACCGTCCCAAGACCCGTTATATGGGGCTGACGCATGAAGAGATGGTCGGCTTCTGGGGCATGACCAACTTTCCCGAAGAGCGGGTCACGCTCGATCTGGGCGGACGCGACATCCTGATCTGGGGCTCGCCCGGCCATGTGATCTCCGAATTCGCCTATTACGATAGCTACACCCAGATTCTCTACACCGGCGACATGTTCTATCGCGGCCGCTGCTACATCAGCTTCTGGGAGCCGTGGTTCGAGAGCATGGGCCGGCTGATCGACTTCGTGGACACGCACCCGGTCACGCACGTGATGGGCTGCCACGTGGAGATCAGCAAGGATGGCCAGGACTACCCTTACGGCCTGACCTGGCAACCCAACGAAGCCCCGGTGCAAATGACGGTCGAGCAACTGCGCGAGACCTACGAATTTGCCAAGACCATCACCGAACCGGGCATCTATTTCACCGGCACCGTGTTCCTGTGCAACCAGACGCGCGGGACCACCACCATCGACGAGAATCCCTACCGTTACAGCTGAGCCGCGCTCGGCTCGTTTGAGGAGCTTACCAATGAAGAAGTCCGTTGCCCTCGCCGCCCTGCTGCTGGGTGCCTGTTCCACCGCCGAGGCCGATCCCACCGATGGCCCGAGTGACGGCGGCTACGTCGAGAACGTGATCGAAGTGCCCGACTTTGCCGACTTCCTTCTGGTTGACGGGAACACGGTCTGGGCCACGAACCAGGGCCGGATCGAACAGTGGTCGACCATGGGCAAGGTGACTTCGGTCGAAGTGCCCCGCCCCTGCGGCACCATGGCGATGGCGGCGGAATCGCTGTGGGTCGGCAACTGCGACGGCGGTGAGCTGTATCGGGTGGACCCGCGCACCGCCGAGGTGCTCGAGAAGATCCCCGCCGGCATCGGCCCGAGCGGCGAGCAGAACGTAGTAGCAGGCGCCGGCTCGGTCTGGGCGCCGAACCAGGCCGATGGCACCATCTCGCGGATCGATCCGGAAACCAACGCCATCATCGCCACCGTCCCGGTCGCACCGGGCACCACCTATCTCGCCTTCGGTTTCGACGCACTGTGGGCAGCGAGCGGCGAAGGCGGCACCATGCAGCGCATCGACCCGGAGACCAACACCGTCACCGACACCATCCAACTGGGCGATACGCCCGGCTTCCTCGTCGCGGGCGAAGGCATGGTGTGGATTCAGGAACAGGGTGACGGCACGCTGGCGCGGATCGATCCCGAAACGCGCGAAGTGGTTGGCCGCACCAAGGTGGGCGACAACCTCAAGTGGGGCGATATCGACGTGGGCGACGGCAAGGTCTTCCTGCGCACGACCGATGATCAGACCTTCGTGGTGATCGATGCAGCCAGCGCCGAAGTGGTCTCGCGCGTCGGCCGGCCCGAAGGCAGCGGCGCACTGCGCTATACTCCTGAGGGGATCTGGACCAGCGCACACGACGTGCACACCATCACCTGGTGGACGGCGTCCAAGGACTAGGTCCCGACGCCCTCAATCACCTGTGAAGACAAGCCGGTGGGCCGCTTTCCTTGCGAGGATGGCGGCCCATCGTCGTATTGTCCGGTGCAGCGGCACAACGGCCGCCCTTGGGGAAAGTCCAGCAGGGCCGCACTGATTCGCGCGCGCCCAGGCAAGACCTGTGGCATCTTGATTACACTTCAAACGGATTGCGGCGGAACCCGACAGAAAGCGCTCCCATACCTCTTCAACAAGGCCTTAATTCACAACGGTTTTCCGAGGGCGTGAAGGATTTTCAACCTATGTTGCATAGCAGCATTAATACTCTTGACCGATTAAGTAATATCTATAGCCTGTATCGCATCGCAGCATAGAACTGCGGAGAAGTTCGGAGCGGAGGATCTGCAACTGGAGGCCAACTGGCTGCCAATTTTGGAGATTGTCTATGGAGCAAGCGACGAACAACCAAGCCGGTGGCGAAGCCACCTTGGCGGCGGTTTCGCTCGACGCTGAAGCTCCTGCATCGCCGGACACTTTTGCCAGCCGCCTCAAACTCTCGCTGATCAATGCTGTGCCGCTGGCGACGCTGCTCGCCGTGACCGCCTTCTGGTTGCTGGCACCCCGCTCCATGACCACCAGCGAGTGGAGCCTGGTGGTGGTCACCACGGCAATCACCTTCTTCATCCTCGGCCTCGAATTCGTGCTCGAACGGCATTCGGGCTGGCGGCTGACCTGGAAAGAATTCCTCACCGACCTGTTCTACGTCATCCTGATGGCAACCGTGATCGGCTGGCTGGTCGAAAACTTTGCCGACGGCCCGCTGGCGGCGTTCAAGGACAAGATCGGGATCTCCACCCCATGGCTGCTTGGCTTGCCGATCGTTGTGCAGGCGCTGATGGTCATGTTCCTGATCGAGTTCGGCCAATACTGGATGCACCGCTGGATGCACAACTGGATGCCGCTGTGGCTCACCCACGCCCCGCATCACCACGTGACCCAGCTCAACGCGATGAAGGGCGCGGTCGGCAATCCGATCGAGCTGTTCCTGATCAGCCTTTCGGTGGTGGCGCTGTTCGATTTCGACATCGTGGCGATCTTCTGCGGCCTGTCGATGATGACGGTGATCTCGACCTTCGCCCATGCCAACGTCCGCTCGGACCCTCCGCTTGCTTACGGCTACCTGTTCACCACGATCCGCAACCACAGCCTGCACCACACCGCGCTCAGCTATGAAGACACGCGCTGCAACTACGGCAATTCGGTGATCGTGTTCGATCGCATCTTCGGCACCTACCGCGACGGCGAATCCGCCATCGTCGGGCAGGACGATCGCCGGCGCCTGACCATCTACGAGCAATTCATGTTCCCGTTTCAGCCCCTGATCGACAAGACCAGGGCTACGCGGGCGAAAACCGCCGACGCAGACGGCTAAGCGCAGCAGGCCAAGGGAGCACACTTCTCCACCAGAGCAGGATTACACAATAATACCGGCAAGCGACGATCAGGCAGAGTTCCAGCAGGGAAGAACCAGCGGTCGAAGCGAATGCTCTTCAATTTGAAAAACTTCAGGTTTCGGCGCGCTCCGGAGCCCGGGAAAACACAACCATAGCATGAGGGATTGCACGATGAAAAAATGCTCCACCGTAAAGCTGCACCTGATGGTGGCGACCGCCATCACGGGCACTGCGGCCTTCGCCACACCGGCCGTCGCGCAAGAGGTTGCGACGATGCCGGACAACGATGCGATCGTGGTGACCGCCACCCGCCGCGCGACCACGCTGATGGACACCCCGATCAACATCACCGCGCTCTCCAGCGCCGAGCTTGAGCGGGAACAGATCAAAGACATCCGCGACATTGCCGACTTCACCCCCGGCATGACCGTCTCCGACACCGGCGCGGGTTCGACCGGCACGATCGTGCTGCGCGGCCTGCGCGCCTCCGACGTCGGCGCCGGCGGTTCGATCTACGACAATGCCATGGGCATCTACCTCGGCGAAGTGCCGATGTATTACGACTTCAAGTTCCTCGACATCGAACGCGTCGAAACGCTGCTCGGCCCGCAGGGCACGCTCTATGGCCTCGGCACGCTGGCCGGCGCGATCCGCTACATTCCCAAGCGCCCCAACCTCGATCGCTTCGAAGGCGAAGTCCACGGAGGCCTCTCGATGAAGGCCCACGGCGACGACGTCGGCTTCGAAGTGGACGGCGTGATCAACGTTCCGATCATGCGCGATCACATCGCCTTCCGGTCCTCCACCGGATACACCTACGATCCCGGCTTCATCGACTATCCGCTGCTGGTGCAGGAACCGGGCATCTCGCTCCCGCAGCCCGGTGGCCTGAACACCGAGACATATACGCCGGAACAGTACGACGCGAACCTCTACCGCCGCGACAACCTCAACTACGAACGCACGGTCACCACGCGTAACCAGCTGCTGGTCGCCCCGAACGACGATCTCAGCTTCAACTTCACCTACGCCTTCCAGCAGACGAAGACCGAAGGTTCGCAGACCAACAGCTTCGGCGTGATGGGCACCGGCCTCTACGAGAGCGCCAGCCGCTTCGCCGAGCCGGTTGATCGCTACGCGCACCTGGCCAGCCTCGAGGTCAACGCCAACATTGCCGACGTCGTCGATCTGGTGGCAACGGCCGCCTATACCGTGAGCAAGTACACCGACAGCGGCGAGAACACCGACCTGTTGCTTGACCTTGACTACGGCTACGAAAGCTATCCGGCCTTCGCTTCCTTCAGCGAGTCCGACCGGGTGCGCAAGCAGCACAATGTGGAAGTTCGCTTCGTCTCCACCCACGGCGGCCCGGTCAACTGGGTGCTCGGCGGCTTCTTCAACAAGAACAACTACCAGAGCGACTACGCAGAACACACTCCGAACCACCCGTGGTGCGACGAGGCTACCAACCCCGAGTGCCTCGAATACGTGAGCTTCATCACGTCCGAGGTGAAGGAAAAGGCGGTGTTCGGCGAAGCCACCCTGCAGATCATCCCGCAGTGGCAGGTTACCGCCGGTGCACGCTACTTCGACTACAACTCGGAAATCCTCGGCGCGGCGACCCTTCCGCTGCTCGGTCAGCCCCTCAGCCCCTATGACCGCAACGCCAGCGGCGGCGAGGGCGGCCAGGACGGCTGGGTGTGGAAGTTCAACTCCTCGATCGACATCTCCGACGAGCTGATGGTCTACGCGACCTACTCGAAGGGCTATCGTATCGGCGGACCCAACAGGGTTGCACCCTGCCCCGAAGGCACGCCGACGGACGCCACGCAGTACAACGGCCCGCAGCTCATCTGCGCCCTGCCGAATGAGATCCAGTATGGGCCGGACGAGACCAAGAACCTCGAAATCGGCACCCGTCTGGAGCTGTTCGATCGCCGCCTGAACTTCAACCTGGCCTACTACCACATCGACTGGGAGGGCATCCAGGTGGCCTCGGCCACGACCTATGGTGTGACCGGCATCACGATCAACGGCGGTAAGGCCCTCTCGGAAGGCTTCGAAGCCACCTTCCAGGCGCGGCCGATCCCCGAACTGAGCATCCAGGGCAGCTTCTCCTACGTCGATGCTCACCTGACCGAGGACGTTCCGGGAATCATCACCGTCAACAGCCCGGCCGGCCAGTATCCCAGCGCACCGATCAAGCTCGATGCGCTGGCCGGCGATCGCCTGCCCGGTTCGGCCAAGCACTCCGGCTCGATCGGCGCCACCTATATCGCCCCGATCGGCGACAACGATCTGGTGCTGAACTGGACCACCACCTACCGTGGCAACGTGGTTTCGCGGCTTGGCTGGGATCGCGCCTCGGGCACGGTCATCCCGAGCTACACCGTGCACCGCGCATCGATCGCCTACGAGATGGAAAACTACACCTTCCGCCTCTACGCCAACAACATCTTCGACAAGTACGCGGTGGTCTCGACCGCCAACGACCTGTCGCAGACGGGCTACAACGATGGCATCCGGTTGCGTTACTATCGCCAGGCCGTGCTCAACCCGCGCACGGTTGGGATCGAGGCCCGCATGAAGTTCTGATTGTAAGCTAACGTTTCCTCGCGGGCGGGGCGCCTGT
>CENV01041747.1_pt1 | contig 37855 bp, 26 predicted proteins | sample 530231 | NCBI WGS metagenome assembly CENV01 (sample SAMEA2619815, study PRJEB7988) | marine metagenome | biome: marine biome (ENVO:00000447); feature: surface water layer (ENVO:00002042); material: "saline water (ENVO:00002010), including plankton (ENVO:xxxxxxxx)" | depth 5 m
GAAGTAACCGACGAATCTATGATTCCGCAGTTGTTCAACTCTGCAATGTGTCTTGCTTGCTGATGTTGTACCTCCTCTCTATTGTTGTTATCATCATTTCACTTTTCTCATGACTGACTTCATTTGTGCTTACTTTGGTAAAGGTTCTGATGGTAAAGAATGGACCATCACTGCCCGTGGGTTTGCATCACTTAGGCAGGCAGAAAAGCATGGTCTTTACATGATGCCAACTGCTGGAGTTTTAGGGTTTGCTGTTATTTCAGAGAATGAAGAAGCATGGATTCTTTACACTGATTACAGTATTCTTCCCCCGAATACTTCTGTGACACAAGATCTAAACGGTTTTAATGTTACAATGGCACCTCAACTTCAGTATATCTGATTCATGTTCAATTTTACACCTGAAACCACCGAAACCACTGAAACCATGACTTCTGCATCAAATCAAATTTTCTTTGTTCCTTTATCTGAGTGTAAGAATAAAGTTATCACAATTTCTTGGAAATTTCCATATCATAAGATCACAAAAGCAGGTGAAGATTATGGGTTCTTTGTTGCCACCAAATCTCAACCTTCGGCACCTGCAATACTTAAGAATCGTACATGGGGATATAAACGTGCTCAGTACAAAGGTTTGAATGGATGGTATGTTTATGTGAAGCAATTTACAAATGGATTTATTCCTGAAGACTATGTTTATATTGAAGCATCAAAATGATTAGTTCTGCATCTTCTACTGATTGGGATGACTTTTGGAGTGGTCCCAATCCCGACAACATTCCCTCTATTTTCTCTGACAAAATGACTGCTTCCACTGTGAAAGAAAATGTGATCGATCGTGATGAACTTCAGTCTAATTTGATCAATCAAGTTTTAGATGATATGGATCTAAAGACAATGTATGCGTGTTTGTATGATTATATGAGTGAAAGTTATGACAAGTATAGTGTGGATGAACTGATCGAAGAAGTGGAGGAGTATTATCCTGATTTGCTTGAATGAGTGTTAAATAGTAAGGTTACAGTTATTATTGTTTTTTTCTAATTAAATTATGACACTTTCTGAATTGCGTTCTCAAATTGACAATGATGAAGTCTTTAGTGATTTCATTGAAGTTATTGAAGAGGAAGCAAGCAAATATGAGGTAACGGTTGATTACTATGTCGAAGAATTTATGCTATAATCTTTAACAGAGCACTATACTTTTTCCCGGAGTTTCTCATGACAATCAACAAAAAGGACAAAGATTTTATGACTGCGAGTGATGTTTATGATCTAATTGTTGAATTACGTCGTGAGGAAAGGTTCAATCGTGATGATGATTATGAGTGTGTGAATGTTGAAGAGGAGGAATATATTGCAAACTAAATATCAACATAATGATGAATTGATGGGGAGTCAGACTGGATGATTACATATGAGCAAAGTATCAAGGAAATGAAATTCCTTGCAAGTAATCGTAATTTTTTCCTTGAAGGAAAAGGTGGAATTGAATTATTTGGGTATCCATATAGTTCTTATTGGTCAATGCGATCTCAACAAAATTCGATTGAAACATATTGGCCCAATAATGTTTACGGGGTAGCAAAGAATATAAAGAAGTATATTACGGATGGAACTGGTATCGACGTGAATCAAATGTCTTTACCTGCTGTTACCCGTCATGGAATACATTTTGAGATGTTTACACATAAGGACCTACATCCTTATGAGTTTCCAGAAGGTGATCCAAACGTAGAATTCAACACAGTGTTATCGTGGCCCTCATTTATGGACCCGATTTATGAAAGAAATGTAGGTAAAGATAAAGTATTACCAACTGCTGCACCTTTTGTGTATTCTTATCATAATTGGAAGAAAGCAAGAGAAGAAGATGGAACACTGGATAAAGTAAAAAGAAAGGGAACAATCTTCTTCCCTCGTCATTCAACAACGTCTAGGACTGTTGTAACTGATTATAAGAAGATGTGGAGAGATCTAGAGAATCTCCCTGAAGAAATGAAACCGGTTAAAGTATGTGTATTCCATGCAGATGTTGATCTAGGTGTTGCTGATGATGCTATTGCTAGAGGTTATGAAACCTTCTGTTGTGGTCTTACAGTAGATCAGAACTTTCACTGGAGAATGATGGATTTATTCGCAGGTGCAAAGTATGCATGTAGTCAGAAGATTACCAGCAATGCAATGTATGCAACTCTATGTGGAGTTAATTATTTCTTATTAGATGCAAAGATGAGATATATCAATCAAGATCAATTTACTATCTTAAGAATGAAAGATGGAGAAGATCCTGAGAAAGCATTACAACATAAGAGAGAAGTAACTGAACAGTTTAGAGCAATAGATTTAGATGCATTTCCTGAACGATTGAAGACTGCTAGGAGATTATTATCAGCAGATCGTAAAGTATCACCAGAGAAGTATCTTACACAGTTGTTAGATCTTTCAGGAAAACATTATTCAGAGAGAACAGCAAAGAGATATGATCTTATTCATCCTAGTAGAGTACCTTATCCTACTTGTGTGAATCGTATGAAAATGGACGCGGAAAGATTAAAAATGACTTAAAAATACGAGTTTACTTGGATCTGAAGGATTGTTGTTCTTTGTTATACTAAACCCCTGCTTTTCTTAGTAATAATGGGGGTTTTGATGTTTTTGTTCTATGTGATACTTGTGTTATGAATTGATTAAAAAAGGTATAAAAAACATACTTTGAAATGTTGTATAAATATCGTGTTTTTTTGTCTTTAATGTACTCAGAAGGTGCTGTGAAGTTACTGTAAAGGTGCTCTGAAGTGTCTGTTTAATTATTCTCTTAATGTCTTATAAATGTGCGGAGTTCTTGTGAGTTTTGCCTGCGAGCAACCGATTGTCAACCCCCTTGACATCAGACCCGAAAAATATTATAATATCAGGGAATCGCATAAAACTCTGATGAACTCCCAGATCATTGATTACACCTATCAACTATCATTCACCCCAGAAGAATCATCATGTATTTGTGATCTTGCGATGGATTATGATCAGGGGATCTTATCAGTGTCGTTTCACAGTTCTCCCGATAAAGTATATTTTTATGATGTAAAAGACAGCAGTGTTTTTGAGTGTTTAGAAGAGGCATCTAAGGACCTGGAAAGATTTTCGATTGGTAAGATTTTCAACTATTATATCACTGATGAAAGTATTGTGCCAATCGTATAAGTGTCACACAATATAGGCACAGGGTCTCAGATCGTGTATTGTATATGAGTTGAGACAATTAACAACATGTTTGAAGAACTCTGGTCTGAGATCAATGATGCACCCGGTGAGATTTTTGACATTCCTGAGATGAAAGAATTCAACCAAGATAAGGAGGAGGAAAGCTTCGATAAGATGCTAGAATCTTCTGTGGAATTCTAAAGAGAAATCAGACGGTTCTGGAAGTGTCCACTAATCCCACACAGACCCCCAGAATCGTGTATCTTATAGGAGTGGAGGGGACAGCACCCCGACACACTACAAACCCTCTCAAATCGTCTCTCATGCGTAAGATCGAACAGCAGATGAACAACGCAGTTTCCAACAACAAAGATTGGCAATCTGCTAACACTTCTGTTCACTTTGATCCTGAAACTGGTGTCTCTGTGATTCGTCTCCATGGCAATAAGATTGCTGAGGTTGGTGACACTTGGATGCAAATCTGGGATGGTGGTTGGCAATCTAACACCACAAAGTCCCGTCTGAATGCACTACTTTCTGCCTTCGGAATTGATGGTGAGAAAGTATTTCAAAAGGACTTTCAGTGGTTCCTGATGCAAGATGGGGGAGCAATTCCTTTCTTCTCCGGTATGCGTCTTGCCTGATGTTTGCTGCCTTAAGTAAGAAACGTTCTTTTCTTCTTCAAACAATGTTCAAGACCATCTGTAAAACTTGCACTCTTATTCTCATTGCCTCTCTTCTCTGGAATAGCAATGATGCCCGAACTTTCACTGCTGACGTTCTCACTGATGCAGCAGAGATTGTCCGACCCGAATCTGAAGCATCTCTGAAGATTATCTTCTGATTCTTATCACTCACTGTTCACCCCTTAATTAACAACAACTCTAATGCAACTCACTGACACTGCCAAGCAACAACTTCAACTGCAATTCTTTGTATCTTATCTGAACACCTTCGGTGATACTGGTAATGATATTCTGACTGCCCTGGATGACATCGCATCTGGTGAGGTTGTATGGTTTGACCCTGAGACTATCTGAGGTTCACTGATACTAACCCCTTCGGGGGTTAGTGTTACTTACAGCAGTTATTATTGTTATATTAAAAACAATGGGTCCCCCTAAGCTATAAACGACCCAAATCGACCTTTAAATATCTTTCTCTTTAAAAATTTTTTTATGAGAAATTTCTCCACAAATAGTTGGTTCACAATAAAGGTTTGCTGTCTCTTGATAGTATAACACAACCTCTTCATATTTGCAAGGGGGCACAGAGATTGCTAGGTCTCTAGAATTAAATGGTCGTTGATTATTTTCAGAGATACTCATAGTTTGTTTTAAACCCAACAGAGTCATTCTACAGGTGAAAACGGAAAGTGTCAAGCCTTGACTTTAAAAAAATTTCCCAGTAAAATTTTATGTCAAAAGGTTTAATGTTAAATATGTCGTTCGAGTTACTCTCACAAATGGACAGCAACAACTGGTTTCATGTATATGACAAAAGAACTAAAGAATGCATTTACCACTGCTTGACAACAGATCAATTAGAGGTTAAAATCGTAGAGAATCTAGTTAGGTTCAGTGATCATGAAATTGAAAAAGTAACAAACAATAGTTGTATCAACATTGACACATCCCAATAAATACACAGGAGTTGAATTTTAAACAATGGCTAAAGGATTTACAGTAAAGGCAGCAAAACCTAAAAGTTCTGATAATGGACTTACTGAAGAAGAACTTGTACAGAAAGGTAGAGAAGTTCTTAAAGGAAAGACTGTAGTATTTTGTCTACCTGGACGAGGAGTTTCTTATGTCTATCTGAAGAACTTTGTACAGTTATGTTTTGATCTTGTACAGAATCAGACACAGATTCAGATTTCACAAGACTATAGTTCAATGGTAAACTTTGCAAGATGTAAGTGTCTTGGTGCAAATGTATTACGTGGACCTGATCAAATTCCTTGGGATGGAAAACTAAATTACGATTTCCAACTATGGATTGATAGTGACATTGTGTTTAACACAAACAAGTTGTATCGTATCGCAGCACTTGACAAGGACATTGCATGTGGGTGGTATATGACCGAAGATGGTCGTACTACCAGTGTTGCCCATTGGTTGGAGGAAGACGATTTCCGTAACAATGGTGGTGTGATGAATCATGAGACTGGAGAGTCCATGAGCAAACGTAAGAAACCTTTTACAGTTGATTACACTGGTTTTGGATGGACACTGATCAAGAAGGGTGTCTTTGAGAATGAGGGAATGAAGTATCCCTGGTTTGCTCCCAAGATGCAAGTATTTGAATCAGGAGAGGTCCAAGACATGTGTGGAGAGGATGTAAGTTTTTGTCTTGATGCTATTGAGAGTGGTTTTGAGATTTGGTGTGATCCTCAGTGTCGTGTAGGGCACGAAAAATCTCGGGTTATCTGATGAACTATGAAATTCGGATTCGTGGTCGTCAGATTTACTCGGGCGACTCGGAGAATGATTTTTTAGATGTACTTGAAGAATTAGCAGAAGAGTACTACAATACTGGAGATCCTTCTCCAGAGGACATTGAAACTAACATTACGGAGTAACTAATTATGGCAATGCGCGCACTTAAGAAGGGTGATATTCAAATTGAATCCCTTCCCAAAAAAACTCGTCAAGGTAGTGGTAAGCACACCAAGTATGCTGCCACCAGTCGTAACGGTAAAAAGAAACCATATAGAGGTCAAGGACGATGAAGAGTGGAAAGGTATGGGGTATCACCCAATTAGTACACTCCAATAGTTCCTTTGAGTTTCATCGTATTGAAGCAAAAGCAGGTGGACAATGTTCCAAGCATAAACATAAGCATAAGTGGAATGGTTTCTTTGTAGAGAGTGGGTCACTTAAGGTTCGTATTTGGAAAGAAACTTCTTCATTACTAGCTGGTGATTCAACACACGTAGATGAGACTGAATTAGGTCCAGGAGACTTTCTAATGGTTAAACCGACCGAATACCACCAGTTTGAAGCAATAGAGGATACGGTGGCATTTGAACTGTATTGGGCAGAGTTTAATCATGATGATATTGTTCGTGAAGATCATGGACGAATGAAGTCTAATTTTATTTCTTATCAGATTCCTGAATACAGTGGTGATTATGATCTGAGTGCAGGATGTTTAACTCTGAGTGGTATGAGCATCTCCACATTTGGTAATAATAATTTTGATGTATAGATAGTATAACTATCTTAATATTATGAGTTGTCTTATCGCCAATTTGCCTGCCGTTGAGGTTTGGGTTCGCAAAGAATATTTAACTGACCATCAATCTGGTCATGGAGAGTTTGTAAAGGGCGTCTGGGTATCAGTTAAGTCGATACCTGGACGTGCTTTTTATTTTGAGACATACTTACCAGAGTATGCAGCAATGTATGATAAGCTACCTATCAGTGCTTTTGTATCATCACCAGAGACTCCAAGTCCTGATATGCCATTGAATAACCTACAGTTCTGGAACTGTATGGATTATGGTGTAGTAGCAGTTACAAAGCAGTTTATTGGTTCAATGACCTACGAGTGTCACACTAGAGATTTCGGAGCACAGAGGGGCACCTACGTGTGTACCATAGATAATTACCATCGTGATCCAGACTCTGTTGACTATGCTACGAGTGAGAATCCTGCAGAGCATAAATCTCATAACCTAGTTGAACTTGATAATGGACAATTCTGTCTATATCCAAATAATAGAACTAGAATCTTTGATAATAGTTTGACACCCAAGAATCCAAAGACTCCAGATTTCAAGGTATCCACTCAATATTATCAAGTTGAAGCAGGTTATGATTTTGATGGATTGGGAACAGAAGAGAACTATTTCTGGAAAACTGCGAAAGAAAGAGAAGAAACTAGTGATCCACAATTACTAACTGAAGAGTATGCTGATTGGAATATCTCAGATACCTAATAAATACATTAGTAAAACTGTAGATATGAATGCCAGTTCCATATCCGACAAAACAATTTAAAGATATTAGTCTCAGTTTTAAAAAACATCCTGTGACTAAAGATATCTTGGTGTTAAAAGATAATGATGCGATAAAAAAATCGGTAATGAATATTGTCAGAACTGCCATTGGTGATAGATTTTATGAACCAGCCCTTGGAACACGGATTGGAGGTCTACTATTTTCATTGAGCACCAATTCATATGATCAATCTTTATTAAAATCTGAAATATCTACTGCACTTCAGAATTGGGAACCTAGAGTTAGTGTAAACGGAATTGATGTTACTCTACAAACTAGGTCATCGGAAAATTCTTTTTTCAATGATGAAAACAGTGTTGAGGTGGTTATTGATTATGAGATTATTGGCCAACCAAATATTCCACAACAAATTCAGTTTGTTTTAGAGAGATAAAATGTCAGCAACTCAGTATTTAAGTTTAGATTTTGATCAAATAAAAGATTCGATCAAGAGTCATCTAAGAGCAAACTCAAATTTTACGGATTATGATTTTGAGGGATCAAATCTTTCAATCTTAATTGATATACTTGCATATAATACTTTTATTAACTCATACAACACCAACATGGTGGCAAATGAGGCATTTTTAGAAACTGCTAGTTTGAGAGAAAATGTTATAACTCATGCCGAAAATATTGGATATGTTCCTAGGTCTTCTAGAGCATCTAGAGCAAAGATAAGTTTTAGTATAGTTTTTCCAAATGATACAACTGCATCTTTTTTAACTCTTAAAAAAGGTCCAGTTGCAGTTTCAAATATTGTTAATTCTAACTACGTGTTTTCAGTAGTTGATGATATAACAGCACCGGTTAAAAATTTGGTGGCAGCATTTAATGAAATAGAAATAATTGAAGGTAGTGTAGTTGAGCAATCATTTACAGTAGATACTTCATTATCTAATCAAAAGTTTCAGTTAAATAATCCAAAAATTGATACTACAACTATCAGAGTCAAAGTAAAAGAATCTGCAACATCTCAAATTTATACTGATTTCAGATTAGTTGAGAATATCATCGGTGAATCTTCTTCAGAACCAATCTTCATTATTAAGGAATCTAAGGATGAAACATATGAACTCATCTTTGGTGATGGATTTATCGGTAAAAAACTTGAAAATGGCAATGTTATTGAGGTATCTTACATAGTTTGTAATGAAGATGAAACTAACGGGTTCCAAAATTTTATTTTTAACGGAAGACTTGTAGATAGTAACTTGTCATTTATTTCACCCGCAGGCATTAATATAACGGTGAATCAATCATCAATAGGTGGATCTAAGTTAGAATCAATAAAATCTATTAAAAATTATGCAAGTCGATATCTTGCGACTCAAAATAGAGCAGTGACAACTGCAGATTATGAAACATTAATACCAAAATTGTTTTCAAAAGCGGAATCTGCAGTGGCATATGGAGGAGAAACACTAACCCCTCCTCAATACGGAAAAGTTTTTGTATCAATAAAACCAGATAATTCATCATTCCTCTCTTTGTTTGATAAAACATTTATTAAAAATGAATTAAAAAAATATTCTCCGGTTGGTATTGATGTAATAATTGAAGATCTAAAATATCTTCACATTGAACTGGATGTAAATGCATATTTTGCGACAAATTTAACATCATCTGCTAGTGATATCAAATCAAAAATATTTACAATGATGTCGGCATTTGCAGATAGTGAGGATTTGACACGATTTGGGGGAAGATTTAAATATTCAAATTTTGTAAGTGCAGTGGATGATACTGATGTTGCTATTACATCAAACGTAACTAACGTTATTTTAAGAAGAGATTTAATTCCAGAGATTAATTCTTTCTTCAGTTATGAGTTATGTTATGGAAATACTTTATTTGCACCATTAAATAGTTCATATAATATAAAAAGCACTGGATTTACCATTGATAAGTATACTGATATTGTATACCTAACTGATTTTGCTACTAGTTCTACTACTGGCAGATTATTATTATTCAGAATTGATCAAAATGGTGCTCCAGAAGTTCTAGAAAGTAACGTTGGTACAATAAATTATACGACTGGTGAATTGTTTATAGATAGTTTGAATATAACTTCAACAACTTTATCAAATGGTGTAATTGAAGTTGAATGTTTACCACAATCATATGATTTAATAGGATTGCGAGATTTATTTTTAAATCTATCTGTATCCAAATCCACAGTTACAATGATTAAAGATGATATCTCTTCTGGATCAGACACATCTGGAGTTAATTTTATATCTACTCCTCAGTACAACAAATCAGGATTTTTCAGAACATAAAGTAGAATGTATATCAATCTAGAAGATCGCAAAGTATTAATTGAAGATGTAGTTTCCGGGTTTGTTCCAGATTTTATTCTGGAAGAGAATCCACTATTTTTAGAATTTTTAAAATCATATTTTAAATCCAGGGAAGCATTTGGATCTGATATTGATATAATAAGAAACATACTACAATATCAAAAATTAGAAAAACTTTTTTCTATTAAAGAAACCACTACATTATCTTCTGATGTCACTGAATTTGCCAATACTATCACAGTAGCATCCACAGAAGGATATCCTTCTAGATTTGGTTTAGTTCAAATAAATGATGAAATTATAGCATATGAGAGTAAGACTGATACTCAATTCAAAAATTGTTTTAGAGGTTTTAGTGGTGCGACGGAATTAGGAAAGTATACTGATAGGAACACATATACTTTTAAAAATACAAATGCACAAAGACATTCGTCTGGAGATGTTGTAAAAAATATTAGTATTCTATTTTTAAAAGAATTTTTATTTTATTTAAAATCAAAGTATTTACCAGGATTTGAAAATGTTGATTTCTATCCAGGAGTTAATGAAGAACTAGTAATTGCTAGCATTAAAGATTTTTATTCTTCAAAGGGAACTTTTAATTCATTTGAAATTCTTTTTAGGATTTTATATGGAGCAGATCCAATAGTCTTCTTACCAAAAGAAAAGATTTTAAAACCCTCAGCATCTGAGTATATCAACGCTACTGAATTAATTGTTGAAGTAAAAAGTGGAGATATTAATAATATTAAAGGATCAACAATTTTTCAAGAAAGTAATACTATCCTTGATGTAGAAGAATCTGAGGGTGTTGTTTTTGATGTCAATTTCTTAGAATCAATTCAAATACCTGAAAGATTTTTTGAGTCTGGAACCTCTTCTCAAAGTGGAAATATTATAACTGTTGTTTCAGCAGATCATGGATTGAGAAATGGGAATTCGGTATATATTAAATTTTCAGAAATTGATGGTGGAGGCACATCTGAAAGTAAAGTATACACCCAGGTTTTAGTTGTTGATAATGACACTTTTCAGGTTTTTAGTTCTACAAGTAAAATAGTATTAAATCAATCAGCTAATATTAATACTATTATTGAAAACACTAATGACATATACAAAATAAAATTAAGTAGAGTTGATGGAAAATTTTATTTTGCAGGAAAGACTCTTTTAAGAAAATTAGTTTCTCCAAACGATACTGCAGTTTTTGTAGACTCTACTGTTGGATTTCCTGAAAGTGGATCAATAGAAATCAATGGGGATACTGTTCAATACACTTCAAAATCAATTAATGCATTTAAAGGATGCACCGGAATAGATGTTGCTGCCAACATAGGATCTCAGGTTACTTCTAATTTGACAGTAGTATCTTATGAAAACGGTGATAAAGCAAAACCAGTTGTGATGAGAATTGTTGACTCTACTACTAATGAATTATCTAATGATAATATTATTGTAAAAAATAATACTAAACTAAAAATAAAAAGTATTGGATCTGTAGAAAGTAACTATATTGCTGATAGTTTCATCCAAAATACTCCAGTAGAGTATGAGGTTGCCGATGTAGATTTAATTAGCAATAAATTACTTTTCAAATCTCCTCATAATTTTCTTTCTGGTGATAGAGTAGATATAAAAGATTTTTTTGCAGTCAATGAAAATGGAATAAGAAATAAACTTTATTTTACTAACGTTCTTATTACAACAAATATTAATACTCCTAATCAGATAGAAATAACTCAACCAATAAATCCAACATTAGATGGTAAAAAGGTTGTAGTTTCTAAGTCACTTCAGTTTGGACAAGTTTCCCCAGATTTTCAAAACTTAGATAAAGAACCTGCTAACGTTCAAAGAATTTTAAAAGATAATAATAAAAATTATTATGCTGCAACAAGCTCTATTCCAGAGTTTTTAATTTCACTAAATCCAAGATCTAATAGTACAGTAAAAACTTTTACAACATCTGATGGAAGTTTAGTCTTTGGTTCAGATGATTCTTTAATTTTTAATGTTAATCACAATTATAATTCTGGTGATAAAGTAAAATTTATAATAACAGGATCTCAAAAATCTATTGATCAAATTGCATATGTCAAAAAAATTGATCAGCAAACACTAAAATTATCACTATCGGCATCATCAGTAGATTCTAATGATTTTATTGACATTGATTCATATAAAACCGATGCTGGTGGGAGTAATTTTACGGTAACTTTAATTAGAAATGAGTTTGCAGATAGAACTACAGAAGATCAGCAACTTATAAGACAGATCAGAAGTAATAATAACTTTGGTGAAACTTATGATTTTGATATGAAACCATATCAACCATTTGGTGTTTTGGTTGATGGAGTTGATTTATATCCACCATTTACTACAGATGAAATTAATTATGGTAAGATAGAATCAATTACAACATTAGATGGTGGATCAGGATTTGATATTATCAATAAACCAGTAGGAATTTTTACCGGAACAACAACCGGAATTGGATGTAGTGTAAAAATATTTGTTGAAGGTGAGATTCAGGATATTTTAGTTACAAACAAAGGAAAAAATATCAAAAATATTCCTAATATAAAAGTTTTAGGTGGAAATAATTCTGATGTAAAATTGACTCCAGTTTTAGTCGAAGAATTTATTAGTAAAAATTTCTCACCCACAAAAGATGTAAGTCTAATCAATGATACCATTACATTTTCAGATGGGCATGTATTTGAAACGGGAGATAGAGTAAAATATAATTTAGTTGGAATTGGTACTTCCATTGGAATTAGTGGTGGAGGATCTTTAGTAAATAACTCGGAATATTTTGTTATTGGTATAAACACCACTACAATTAAATTAGCAAATACTAAATTAGAATCTTTTAATGGTACTGCTATTAATTTTGGAAATACTTTAGGATCTGGATCACAGAAATTAACATCAGTAGATCCAAAAACAATTTTAGATAGGGTTGATATTACTAGTCCCGGTACATTCAAAAATCACGAAATAGCATTTAGCACTATTATTGAAGAGTATCCTCCAACTAAAACTTACTCAAAGATTTTAAAAGGAATAAATCAAGAATCAGATTATTTTTATTATAGAGATCACGGATTCTCTACTGGTGATTTAATTCAGTATACTTCAGCAAGCACCGTTATTGGTGGTTTAGTAAATAACAATTATTATTATATTATAAAACTTGATGAAGATGCATTCAGACTAGCACATGCAGGATCTAATATTGAATCTCTTTCAAAAACAAACTTTGATGATAATTTATTTGTAAAGATAACTTCAATTCCTGTTTCGACGGGGCATGTATTTAAAATACCTCCAATTACCTTTACCATAGAAGATTCTATGGCAACTGTAGTTCCAACCATAGAACCAATCATTCGTGGAAAAATTAAGTCTGTCACTTTAGATAGTTTTGGACAACAATATGGATCACAGGTTGTGAACTTAATTAGATCTCCTAAACTTGAAATCAGTAAAGGAACTGGAGCAATTGTCAATTTAATTATATCTAATGGAAGAATTGATAGTGCTTATGTTGCTAATGGTGGATCTGGATATTTTAATACACCCAATTTAATTGTAAATCCTGGGAATAGTTCTGGAAAATTTGCAAAGTTATTTGCAAGAGTAAGTAATGGCATCATAACTGCTGTGGATGTTATTTCTGGAGGATCAAACTACGACAATACATCTAGTGTTACGATAGAAACACCCGGATCTGGAGAAAATTTTGATATTCAACTGCAAAAATGGAAAGTAAATACCATTGCTAAAAATGTCCTGAATGCAAATGGTGATTTTACTAATAATGAATATTATATTATTCCTGGAAGAGACTCTACAAATCAGATAGTCTCTTCATATGCTCCTAAAACTCTTAGATCTAAGTTTGGTGATACTGAAAATAGATCCGATTCTGATATTGCAGGTAAATCTTTCCCACACTCAAAAATTGTTGGGTGGGCTTTTGATGGAAATCCAATTTATGCTCAGTTTGGATATAAAAATGCTACATCTACATCAGAGGGTGTCAAAAGAATAAAGAGTTGTTATACTTTAATTCCACCAGACACAATCAATGCAGATCCGAATAGACCTAATATAAATGATTATTTTATTGGATATTTTATTAATGATTATTATTACGATAATCAAATTGGTGATCTTGATGAATTTAATGGTAGATATTGCATCACTCCAGAATTTCCAGATGGAACTTATGCTTATTTCTCAACAATAGGTGCTAATGGTAAACCTGCTTTTCCATATGCGATTTATGGATTAAAAGATAGATATTCTTCATTTAATTTAGATTATCTAAAATCTAATCAATCATACCTGCAAGATATACAAGATGAATTAGTTACTTGTACTTCCACATATTCTTTTAAAAATGAAATCACTAATTATCCATTTTTAAAGAATGAAATCAATAAAGAATTGTTAGTAGTACAGGATCAAAACAAATCAATTTTAAAAAATCTTAAAGTAGTTGATGCTGGTAATAATTATAGAGTTGATGATACTGTAGTAGTAGAAAATGATGAAATATTTGGAAAAAATGCTAAGGGATTGATTACTTCAATTAAGGGAGTAGGAATCAACACAATAACTACAGTAAGAACTGGAATATCAACAGTATTTTTTGACATTAGACCCAATTTTGTTAGAGCAATTGTTGAAAAACCACATAACTTTGTTGATAGGGATAATGTTAGGGTTATTATTGCTGGAATTAATACAAGCAATTTTACCTTCCTGAACAATACTTACCCTATTAATGTAGATAAACCAACAACAACTCTTATAGAATCTATTCCAAACGCTGGAGTAACCACAGAATTAAAAATATCTGATAGTGTTGAATCTCTAGGAATATTTGTAGATGATTTTATTAAAATTGATAATGAGAAAATGAAAGTTCTCAGAGTTGACAATGATTCTAATCAAATTAGAGTTCAAAGAAATGTTGATGGAACAACGATAGCATCTCATACAGCATTTTCAAACGTAAATATTTTACCATCTACGTTTGATTTTACAACTGGAATTCAAACAAGTATTTTTACTCAAAAATACAATAAAATTTATTTTAATACATCTAACGTTGGTATAGGATCAACCACAACCACTATGATTGATTTTGTAGGAATACAAACTCAAATAAAAGTGCCATTTAAGAGATTATATGCTCCATCTCATAAATTTGAAACAAATCAAGAAGTGACTTATAATTTTGATACTGTAAATGGGATAGGATTAACTGTATCGGACACGTCAGATCTATCTCAAACTAGAACTTTGAATAATGGTGATAAATTATTTGTCGTGAAATATGATGATGATTATCTAGGGTTAAGTAGTGAAAGAGTTCTTCTTGGAGCAGGATATACTGCAATCACATATGATCCGGGATTTTATTTCCCGGTTAGCATGGTTGGAGATCCGTATGATCAATCATTAACTTTTAATAAATTGCCTGTTGGTGAAGCATCTGAATTACAAACTACAATTGATACTGCAAAGGTTCATGGACTATCTTTGAATGATAAGATCAAATTAAATGTAAAACCAAATTTCGTAAAAGAATATCAATTATTTTTTGATACAAATTACAATTCATTTAAACTTCCTAATTTATTTGTTAACTCTGGATTTTCTTCTGCACAAAATACAATTACATTTAATAATCATGGACTCAAAACAAATGATAGAGTCATTTACACTGAAGAAACGGGAGATTCATTAGGACCAGATTTTGTTGATGGGGACTTCTATTTTGTTAAAGTATTCTCTGAAAATACTTTCTCTCTAGGTAATACTAAGAATTCTATTTTAAGGGATGATGTTTTAAATATAACTGCAAATAGTGGATCCTATTCCCTGTCACCATTAGATCCAAAAATAACTGCGGTTAGAGGATCTAAAGTAAAATTTGTTGGTGTTGCTACTTTACCGGCCTCATTGCAATTCTTTGATGTAAATGAACCTAAGTTAGGTAAAGATATTAACACTTCATCCTTTAGTTTTACAAACGATAGTATAGAGATTGACACTACAGATTTACCTTCAGAGATCTTCATTTATCCTAAACAAAATGGATTTTCTCTAGGTAAGTCTGGAGCATCTATAGAAGTAATTGAATCTGTATATAATAATGAGTATAAAGTAACTGGAATATCTTCTAATACTCAATTTAATATTGAACTTTTTTCTGATCCTTCCATCTTATCATATGGATCAACAAATTCTTCTCTTGAATATAGTACAACTTCAAATACTGCTTTGGGTCCTATTAATGACATCAAGATAATTAATCGTGGATCACTATTTTTATTCCCTACAGGCATTGCCACAGTAAAATCCAAAACTGGAAATAATTCTATTATCAATTATGAACTAGAAAAAAGTGATGAGGGAACAAATGTAACTCGTCTAATAAATTCGGTTTATGATTTTACATCTGATAAAACATATACATTAAATGCAGATGTTCCTTCAATTGTATCTGTAAGATCTAATAACAAAATCGTAGGAATAAGAGTAACTGATTCTGGTCGTGGATATATTGAACCTCCTAAAGTTAAGATTTTGAATCAACCAGATATCTATTCAATATCTAATTTATCTGGAAATTCTGTGGGGTCTGTTAATCTAATTTCAAAGAATAATGGAATTCTATCAGATTCTGTTACTGTCTTTGCAGATTTTCATACCAATGGTGTACAAGTCACTAGGGTAACAGTAGAAGCAGATAATACCAGTATTAATTTATTCATAAAAGAACCAAATAATGGATTTTCTGAATTTCCATTCGCATTAAATGATGAAATCTATGTTGATGGAATTGTAGCAGAATCGGATAGCGGAACTGGATTTAATTCAAGTGATTATGATTTTAGATTCTTTAAAGTAATTGGAATAACAACAACTCCAGGATCTGCTAATGTAAGATATTCAATTGCAGGGACAGCACAGACTGCAGGAACTTTTGATTCTCTTAAATCTTATGGTAGAGTAATTAAAAAAGAAGATCTTGCAAAATTTGAAGCCTTGTTAGAGTCTTCAAATTACACTCCCGGTGAAATTATTACCAGCAATAGTGGATTTTCTGGAAAAATTGCTAATGATGGATGGAACTCTAAAAATAAAATTTTATCCATAATTGAACAAAATGGTGAATTATCTGTCGGAGATGTATTAACGGGAGCAGAATCTGGTGCAAAATCCATAATTAATTCTACAACCGATTACCAGTCAACTATAGTTAGAAACTCATTATCAAAAAATGAAATTGATGTCGAAGATGGAATAGGTAATTTAAATGAGGAGGATCAAGTTCTTCCCGATAACTTCTACCATCAATCTTTTGCATATGATATTATTTCTGATGTATCTCTAGACAAATGGGAAAGTACGGTAAGTAGTATTAATCATATTTCAGGATTTGAAAAATTCGGAACTTTTGTTGTAAATAATGACGTTGGTATAGGAGTTAGTTTTGGTGAGGGAAGCGCACAATCTAGTATTGTTGTCGTAAATGAATTAGTTAATCTTAATACAACATATCAATTTGATTTAGCAAGTGAAAATATTATAGACACAGGACTATTTTCATTATCCAACGAAATTGCATTTAATTCTAGGAGAATAACAGATAGTATCGAAGCAAAAACTAATCGTGCTGTACTGATTGATGATATATCACCAAATTTTACAGGTGAGTATGATGCAGATGATGGAGGACAATTTGTTGGTGTAACTTCATTTAGACTGACTACTAGTGAAACTGGAATTACTACATCGTTATTCGTCAAATATTTTGATTCTGCTGCAACTACTGTTGTTAGTGTTAGTGATGATAAGATTACTATTCCATCTCATAACTTTAGTACAGGTGAACTTCTTGAATATAGTGTAGAAGGTGGAACACTTATTTCTATCGGTTCTACTGATAAAACTCTAGCAGGAGTTACAACTACTAAATTACCAAGTCAAGTATTTGCTATTAGAATTGATGATGATAATATCAGACTTGCAGGTTTATCATCTGATGCTAAGAGTCAAAGATATTTTGATATTAGTGCTGTTGGATCTGGATTACAAAAACTTACATCTACAACTCAAAATACTAGATGTATGCTTCTAATTGATGGTATTATTCAGAGTCCATTATCAACATCAGACATCAGTGCATCTATAGCAGGTTTTGTTACATCTAGTACAGAAACTTCTATTCCTTTAGTTGGAATTACATCTATTAACACTAATAGTTTGATTCAGATTGAGGATGAAATAATCCGAGTAGATGTTGTGGGGTCTAACACTGTACAGAACTTGCTTACGTACAGTGAGCGTCTTGATGAGTGGACAGCTGGTAATAATACAACGGTGACTCCTAATGCAGTTACTGCACCTGACGGGACCCGTACCGCTGATCGTGTTTACAACCTAAACGCAGGTTCAACTTTTGTAGGTATTGGAACAATCGATATTGGTACTACTTACACAGCTTCTGTGTATGCAAAAGCAGTGACATCTGGGACCAACAATAAGTTTACTTTTAACATAGGTGGGGGTGTAGACAATGCTTCATCTCAGTTCACTACGACTGATGAATGGCAGAGGTTTACTTTTACACATACGCCCACATCAGTGTCAGCTGCGCCAACTAACAGGCTATATATCAATAACGAAGGTGACGGTTTTGTCTCTGACATCTACGTTTGGGGAGCCCAACTTGAAGAATCTTCAACTGCAAGTAGATACATTCAGTCCGTAGAATCTTTTGTTTCCCGTGCATCTACTGCAACGTATGTGGATGATACGACTGGGTTGGTCACTACTGCTGCTGTAGATACTGCACGTTACGAGGATGGTAAACTGATTCTAGAAGATGCTAGTACGAACTATGCTCTAAATTCTGACTCTGCCCTAGGGAGCACAATAGGATCAACTCTCGTCGCTACTACGGAGAATATTGTTTCTCCACGAGGTATTGTTGAGACAGTAAGGAAGATTACAAAGGGTGGAGGACTTAGTGTTTATAGAATAGGTAATGCAAGTGCTAGTGCCCCTGATGCAGTATATGCAATTAGTTTTTGGGTTAAGATGGCTTCCACCGGTACACCTGGTTTTAATATTGACATTAATGATGTAGCTCCAACATCACATCCCGAATTTTCACCCGACCAAACTACTACTGAGTGGAAACGTATTGTTGCAATTGGTGGGTTTAGGGATGATGGTGGTGCAGCTGGGCACAGGTTCTTCGACATTAACCTCACCGCATCCAACGATGTACCCCTTTACATATGGGGTACTCAGATTGAACAAGCTGAATTTGCAAGTTCTTACATTCCAACCACCAGCAGTGCCGTAACCCGTGCTGCGGATGTATCGACCAGCACAACCGGTTCTGCAAGTATTGTTACTGCTGAGAGGGGTGTATTAGGTTCTGTTGCTGGAGAACATGCTGTAGGTTCTGCTACGACCGTTAGAGAGGGTCAGTATATCATTAGAGATGATGTTGTTTTCTTTGATAGTCCTCCTCTAAGTGGAGTGAATACAGTATTTAATTTTGAGCAAACTGGAATTCCCACAAGTTTCTCAAGAATGAGATTTCATGGAAGAGTATTCAGTAGATTAAGTTATGAAAATAATAAAATCTTTGACGATATTTCTCAACAGTTTGATGGTACTGAAAGTGTATTTGAATTACTTTCAAATGGAGACTCTACGGAGGATATCTTCTCATCTGCTGCAGGTATTTTAACTGGTACAGATGTTAGTAGTGGTGTAATTCTACTGAATAATATTTTCCAAGTTCCAAGTATAGATTATGATCTAGTTGAAAATGTTGGAGTTGGTGCATCCGTTGAATTTACAGGAACTTCTGCCAAAGAAGATCTTCCTAAAGGTGGTAGAATTTCAGAATTTACTATTGAGAGAGGTGGTGGATATCAACCCCTCACTAGAGCAAGTGCAATTATTGATACGTCTGCCGGACAATTATCAGGTGGTTCTATTACAGGACTAACATTAGTTGAAAGGGGAAGTGGATATCGTGAAGATACATTAGTAACGATTCACAATTCAAATCCAGGAACTGGTGCTACAATTCATGCTTTAGTTGGAACTGGAACATACACTGGAAATAGTGTAGGAGTTCAAACTTTTACCTATGATAATTCAATTGGAATAGCCACAGTAGGAACAAATTCTGCACATGGATTACTGATTGGAGAACTGCCAAACGTAAATCTGACAGGTATAATTACTAATATATTCCCAGGTGAAAATAGAATTGAAGCATTTGGAGTATTAGATATTATTGATACTCAAACTTTCATTATAAGTATTGGGACAAGTTCTACAAGTTATTCATATTCTAGTGGAGGAAACGTTTCTCCAGGATCTAATGTCGGATTTATAACAGGATTTAGAATTGATAGTGGTGGATCTAATTATACCTCAGGAAATAGTCTTCTTCCCATTATTCCATCACCAAAATCATACTCTCAACTATCTTTACAGGGTGGTTCTGGAAGTGGAGCTGTTGGTGATTTAGTCATCATTGGTGCAGGAGGAACAACCTTTACATTTGAACTTACTGATAGTGGAATTGGATATAGGGAAAATGACGTATTGACTATTTCTGGAATTCCAACTTCACCATACTATAGTGGAACTCACACAGATTTTAGTTTAACTGTAGATAGTACACTTAGAGATAAATTCTCCGCATTCACATTTGGTGAGATGCTTTTATTTGATGATATATCTTCACAGGCAAATGGTGGAAGAGTTTCATTTAGTTTGACAAGAACTGTTGATGGAACTAAGTCCTTAGTAAGTTTAGATGCCGTAGATGGGGCAACATTTGATATTAGAAATAATTTACTCGTATTTGTCAATGATATTTTACAAATACCTGGAGTTGCTTATAAATTTAATGGCGGAACGAAGATTACTTTCACTGAGCCACCAAAAAAAGGATCTAAAATTGCTATCCTATACTATAAGGGATCTGATGAGGATATTATCGAAATTGACATCTTAGAGACTGTTAAAAAGGGTGATTTACTTAGATTAGATAAGTATGACCCACTTAATCTTGATCAACAAAATCAAAGACGTGTATTTGATATTTTATCATCTGATGTTGCTGAAACAAATAATTACAGCAATGTTGGACTTGGAACTGATCCAGAATTATTGAGACCGATTGATTGGACTAAACAATCTAGAGATTTAATTATTAACGCTGAGATAATTTATAAAACAAGACCTGAATTAATTACCAAACCAATACCAAATACTAATATTATTAAATCAATAACAACATCAGATTCGGAGATTTTTGTTGATACTGTTAAAAATTTTGAGATAGATTCTTTATCTGAAATTGATAATGATTTATTATTAGTTGATAATAGTTTTGGTCAATATGTTGGTGCATCCGCAACAATTACAGTTTCTGAAAAAATTGTTCAAACTATTTCTGTGTCTGCTGGTGGATCTGGATATTATGATGCTCCAAATGTTAGTATATTCAGTCCTGTACCTCAGGAAAAAATTACTGGAATTGCCTGGGATGGAGATGATAATGTTGGTATTATAACTTACTCTACAGATACCAATATTGGAGTTAATCCTCTAGCAGTGGAGACCGCTTCTATTGATGCCGGTGTCGTTGTAACTGTTGAAGATGGAAGTTCATTATCAATTAATGGAGTTCAGTTTATTGGCAGAGAGTTTAATTCTATCCAATACTCAACATCCGATCAACGATATGTCGTTGTGGGTGATAATGGAATTGTTGGATATAGCACCGTTACTGAAAAAATTAATCACTTAGTTCAACCTGCAGGATCCGAATTATTCAATGAAAAACTCAACGGAAGTGCTGCTGGTGTCAAAGGATATGGTGAAGTGTATTACATTGTTGGTGATGGTGTTGTTGGATTTGCATCTGACATTAAAGGAGTTTATAGTAGAGTTGATACTGCGTTCCCACCTGTTGTTGGAGGTATTGTAGGATCTTCAAATCTCGATCCCAATACTAAAGTATCATTTACGGATATCAATTTACGTGATATTAAGTATTTTAATACTATTGATAAAGCAGTTGCAGTTGGTGGAACAATCATGGTCAACTCTTTTGCAGATCCCGGTGAAGATTGGCAAATGGTTAACATTGACAGCACTCTAGGTGGACCTGGAGGACAGTATCTAAATGCAATTGCATATTATAATAGACAGGATGCCTCTAATCCAGGAGCACCACTTTCTGCGGGATATGTTGCTGTTGGACATACAAATTATATCTTCAAGAGTCATAGTGGAACAAAATGGAATGAAGATGGAACTTCACTATCCTTCCAAGTTCCTCAATCATCTTTACCATCTCAAGCATTAAATAAAAATTTCCTTGGAGTTGCTGCAAATAATGATGAAATTGTTGTTGTTGGAACTGAAGGTCTAATTATTAGAGCAACTACTTTGAAATCTAATTCAGATTCCTGGACATATGTTGGAGTAAGTACGACTGAAGATTTTATTGACGTTGTAAGAACTTCTAATGCTTTTGTTGCTATTTCAACAACCGGAAAAACCTTTACCTCTACTCAAGGAATTACTTGGACAGAACAAAGTTCGGAACTTTATGGAATCGGTAAAACAATTAATGATTTACTATATGTTGAAAGTTTGGACAAAGTTGTTGCTGTTGGTGCATCTAGTGGAACTTCTGCCTTGATAGCAGAAAGTGATAATTCCACTGTAGTTGCAACATTTACTGCTGGAGTTGCCAATGGAATTGTTACTAGTATAACTATTAATAATCCTGGATATGGATATAGTGAAACTAATCCCCCAATTATTCAGGTTGCTCCTCCAATTGCTAAATATGAAAATATAGAAAATGTTAAAGTTGAAGGTGATTATGGTATTGTAGTTTCTATTTCTACAGTAGCAGGAATTAATACTGACATTGGAATTGAATTTCAATTAAAAACTGATCCTTTATTAAATTCTCCTTTGTATGATGCTTTCACTATCACTAGCAGTGGTATTGAAACTGGATATTACTTTAGCATTACTGATTCCATTTTTGCATCTTCTGAGGAATTTGCTGGTGTAGATGAATCCAATAATAATATTGTTCTTTCTGATGGACTTGAAAAAATCTATAGAGCATCCTCAGTAATAACTGATACTGTGGTAGGTATAACGACTGTTGTCTCTGACATCAATTTAACTGAGTTTGCAGACTTAGATTCTGTTATTTCTGCCGTTGGATCTGCATATACTGAATATTCTCATGTTGCTAGGTATAGTTGGGGAAGAATATTTGATTTTGATAGACCAAATCCAAAATCCTATTCAATTAAGGTTGGTTTTGGTTCAGATCATAATAATACTGGGTTATCTTCTAATCCAATTGTTATCAGAAATAAGCAAATAAAGGAAAATTACTAAAATAAATAATAAAAAAGTCTTGTCACTTCAGAAATAATGCCAGCCCACATAACTGATCAATTTAAAATTATTAATGCGAATAATTTTGTGGAGTCTGTTAAAAGGACTACAGAAAATTATTATACCTGGTTAGGTTTACCAGATCCAACCAACACCTTAATAGGTGGTGTTTCAAATTGGAATAGTTCCACTCCAAATCCCATTGATAATTTTAAAAATCAAAATGATTATCATGACACAATGCTTTTCTTTAAGAAAATAACTGAAGGTGATGTAAAAAGAGTTATAAGAAGAATTAATTGGGTTTCTGGACAGAAATATGACATGTATAGACATGATATTTCTGTCAATAATTTGACAAATGTAACTAATAGCACAACATTATATTCATCTAATTTTTATGTAATGAATTCTGATTTCAGAGTTTATATTTGTTTAAATAATGGCACTAATCCTGAAAATCCAAATGGAAAACCTTCTCTAGATGAACCCGTCCATACTGATTTAGAACCAAAATCTGCCGGATCCAGTGGAGATGGATATATTTGGAAATATCTTTACACTATTAGCCCGATTGACATCATTAAATTCGTTACAAAGCAGTTCATACCGGTTCCTAATAATTGGGGAACTAAAGATACTCAAGAAGTAAAAAATACTTCTATTCGTGGCAGAATTGAAACTGTTTTAGTTAGTAGTTTTGGTAATAACAATTATACTCCTGGAGTATATTCAAATATTCCTATCAAAGGAGATGGAACAGGAGGATTAGTTAGTATTGTTGTTGCAAGTAATGGAAAAATTTCTTCAGTTAGTGTAATTAATGGTGGTAATGACTATAGCAGAGGAATAATAAATTTTGATAAAGATAGTGTTCCTAGTTTGAACTCCGGAACTGCAGCAACATTTGATGTAATTATTCCACCTAAAGATGGTCATGGAAACAATATCTATAGAGAATTGGGATCAAATAGAGTAATGATTAATACGGTGTTTGATAATAATTCATCTGATAATAGTTTGGATTATATTATTGGAAATAATTTTGCAAGAATTGGAATTATCTACAATCCTACAGTAACTTCCAGTGTTACTAATACAGGAACTGCTCTTGGAGCAATTAAAGTTAAGAGTACGAATGAAAATATACCAATTTCTGATACAACATACAATGTAAATAATGTAATTAAACAGTCAGTTTCTACAGGGACAACTGCTGCTGCATATGTTGCATCTTACGATGCAAACAATGGAATCATAAGGTATTATCAACCAGTAGGATTAGCAAGAAGTGATACTAATTACGAATTAAATAATTTTAAATTTGTTTCTGGTGATCAAAGTGCAATTACAATCACCGGAAATAGTTCAGGAAATTCATTGATTATTGATGATTTTACTGGAAGTTCAGTAACTGATCCAAATACTGGTGTAAATGTTCCTTTTGGAACTGAATTTGTAAATGGAATTGCGAAACCTGAAATTCAACCTAAATATAGCGGTGACATAATCTATATTGATAACAGGGCTTCTGTTCCTAGATCCAACAATCAGAAAGAAGATATCAAAATTGTACTAGAGTTTTAATAAACAATGTCCGAGACACTCAATCTTAATTCGTTTCCTTACTTTGATGATTTTGACGAATCAAAAAATTACAAGAAAGTTCTGTTTAAACCTGGAGTATCAGTTCAGGCTAGAGAGTTAACTACTCTTCAATCTTCTATTCAGAATCAACTTGAGGCATTTTCGGACACGGCATTTTTTGATGGACAGATTGTTGAGGGTGGAAGTTTAAATTATATTCCAAAACTTGATTATGTTTTATTAGAAGACACTTTTAATGGAATTCCAGTATCTTCTTATATTAATAATTTTAATAATCTTGTCTTAATTGGTGAATTAACTGGCATACAAGCAAGAGTTATTTCAGTAGTCTCTGCAGAAAAATCTGAAAAAGGAAAAACTACACTATACGTTAAATATCTCTCATCCAATTCTACCGATTTTACTGAAAAGACCTTTAGAGATTCAGAACAATTAATAACACAAACATCCGTAAACATTGGGACTACAGTATTCTTTGAGAATACACCTATGGCAAAGTGTGTCTCTACAAATGCCACTGGATTAGGATCTGCGATTAAATTAAATCCTGGAAAAACATATATTAGAGGATTTTTTGTAGATTTTGATGAAAAATTACTCATTTTAGATCAGTATGAAACAGAACCCAGCTATAAAGTTGGATTTGAAATAGATGAAAAAATTATAACCTCATTAGAAGACTCTAGTCTCAACGATAATGCTAGAGGGTTTTCAAATTTTTCTGCACCAGGAGCAGATAGACTCCAAATTTCATGTGAGTTAGGAAAAAAGACGATAGATGATTTAGATACTGATACTTTTGTAGAAATATTAAGATTTGAAAATGGAATATTAAAATATAAGAGTCCTGAAAGAAGTTATAATTTTATAGAAGATGAATTAGCTAGAAGAACATATGATGAGTCTGGAGATTATATTGTAGATGATTTTGATGTACAGATTGATGAAACTCTTAATGATCTAAAAAATTCAAATGGACTTTACTTAGATACTGAAAAAACTTATAAGAATAATGAACCTTCAGAAAGTTTAGTATCTGTTTCTATATCACCCGGAAAGGCATATGTAAGAGGATATGAGATTGAAAAAATTTCAAATACAATATTTGAAGTAGAGAAAGCAAGGGATTCAAAACTAATTGAAGATTCTACAATTCCAGTCAATTTCGGTAAAAAAGTTATAGTTAACAACATTAATGGATTACCAAACACTGGAATTACAACTTACTATGCAGAACTCAGAAATAGAAGAAAAGATGGAGATCATTTAAGTGGAAGTGGAGATATTGTTGGATATGGAAGGATTTATGATAACAAATTGAGGGAGTCTTATAGTAATAATTCTAGTGAGCAAGACCTATATCTTTATGATTTACAATTTTTATCTGAAATCACTGTTAGTTCAAATATTGTAAGCTATCAGGTAGGATCTTTATTGGAAGGTAAAAATAGTGGTGCCATTGGATATATTGCAGGAACAGATGGACTCGAAACTGATCCTACAGGAGTATCCACGTTTACTGTCTATAGAGTAAGTGGAAACTTTGTTCCCAATGAACCTTATCATATTGATGGTATTTTAGATGCAAGATTAATTAAAACTGTAACTAACTTTAGTTTTGATGACACTAAATCTATTAAAATGGTTGGATCTGGTGTTACATATACCGCAGACTTGCTGCTAACAAATGAAACCCAATTAGGTGATTTTGGTAATACTTATAATATAACTGCAAGAACTAGTGAAACTGGCATTTCTACCATTACATCAACTGACAATAGATTTACTAGAGTTAGAGTAAATGATATTATTAAATATACTCTCCCCGGAATCTCAACATCTTTTCCCACACTTAATAGAGTTGTTTCTGTAAATACTGCAGAAAATAAAATTACAGTTTCTCAAGTTGAGGACGTATCTAATTTCTGCGACGGTGATCTTCCTAGTGCAGCTACAACCGTAAATGATTTAGTTATTGCTAGACCTGGAATGGAGGTGTCTAGTGATCCTGGACTATTTGCAAGCATTCCTGAAGAATTAGTTTCTGATATTGATATTGATTCCTCCATACTTTCTGTAAGAAAAGAGTATAATGTAAATATTGCAAACTCTTCAGGAACAGTTAATGAGGGTGACCCAAATTTTGCTTTTGTTGGATATGGAATTGATAAGTATATTCTTATATACTCCGATGGAACAATAGAACCACTAACTAGCCAAAAGATTGTCCTATCAGGAAGTTCTAGGCAACTAGATTTAAAGTCTTTGACAAAGACAACCGACACTGGAGCAACTTTGATTGCTACTTTAGATAAAAGAAACTTAACCACAACAGGAAAAACTATTAGAGGTGAAAGTGCCTTTGTCTCTAGATCTACTAGCCCAATATCAGGATCTGGTAAAGACACTCTCAATGATGGACTAACACCAGATGTTCAAGGAAAGTATGGAACTAGAGTTCAAGATAGAGATATTTGTTTAAATCACCCCGATGTGATAAGAGTAAATGCCATATTTGAATCTGAAAATCTTACAGATCCTCTAACACCAACTTTAACTCTTACTAATAACACTTCTTCACTAATAGAGTCTATTCCTGGTGAAGAAATTGTTGGTGAAAGTTCTGGTGCTGTAGCAAAAGTAGTTGATAATTTACCTCTTCAAACTAATACAACCACAAAAGTTAATTTTGTATATTTAAATAGTAAAAGATTTAATATTGATGAAAAAGTAACTTTTAAATCTACTAATATATCTGGAAATATACAATCTTTAACTTTTGGTAGTAGAGATGTAACTTCCAATTTTAGTTTTGATAGTGGACAAAGAGATGATTATTATGATTTTGGAAAAATTGTAAGAAACAAAACTGGATATGTTCCAGCAAAGAGACTTTTAGTTATATTTGATAGATATGAATTATCTGCGGGAACAAATAACATTGTAAACTATGATAGCTATGCATTTACTAACTTTGAAAATGATATTGTTTCCCATAAAGGAAAAAGAAATACTGATATATTAGATTTTAGACCTAGAGTCGCAGCTTACAATATTAATACTGCTGCATACGGTCCATTTCATTTTCAAACTAGGGACTTCTCTAACAACAGTTCTGATATTACAGTTATTGATGATGAGACTATTACATTAAATTACTCATTCTATTTACCAAGAATTGATAAAATTTTCTTAGATAAAGAAGGTAATTTTAATTATAAAAAAGGCATTTCTTCCGTATCTCCTCAAGCACCATTCATTGAAAGTAATTCAATGGACCTCTTTACATTATACTATCCAGCATACACATTTGATAAGGAGGATATTAATATTGATGAAACTACTCATAAGAGATATACGATGAAAGATCTTAGAAAGATTGAGAGTAGAATCGAAAATCTTGAAAGATTTACTACATTATCTTTGTTAGAGTCTGAAATAAACACTTTAAAAGTAGTTGATGATCAAACTGGAGTAGATAAATTTAAAACAGGATTCATTGTAGATGGTTTTATTGATGAGAATTCACAGAATACTATCACACCATATAATAATATTTCAATTGATACCAGAATAGGTGAATTAAGACCAGCAACATATACTACAGCACTGGACTTAATTTGGGGATCAAAATCTTACATTGGTATTGGAACTGTTTCTGATCAAAATATCGATTTAAATACTGCTGTGGACTTAGAGTCCAACAATTTGAAAAAAACTGGAGATCTAATAACATTAGATTATACAACAACAACTTCTATTGACCAACCCTATGCAAATAGCACATTAAAAATTAATGCAACCGGTATTTCTAATTATGTTGGTAATTTGAAACTATATCCATCAACAGATAGTTGGTTTGATCAAAATAATTACAAAAAAACTACAAATTATCCTGATGATCCTTTCTATTATAAGAAATTATATGCAAAAGATGTAGAGAATAGTAATTTCTTTGAGAATAGATTCCATTCTTGGAAAGATTTTTGGACGGGTAGAAGTATTATTGAAGATAATAAAGTATATGATGGAAAAATTGATCCATATTTTTGGAAAAAAACCGAAAATCAAAGTTATTTACCACAAAAATCACCAATTCAAGCAATTACATTAAATTCTGAGGTTGAAACTCAAAATTCTAAGACGGTGGAGAAAAAATTATTTAATAAAAATGTTTCTCCTTACATGAGAAGAAGAAACTTTAGTTTTAATTGTGATTCCCTCAAACCATCCACAAAATTCTATGCATTTTTAGATAAAATTTCAGTTAAAAATTTAATTATACCAAAACTGCTTGAAATTGCCATGATTTCTGGATCATTCTCAGTAGGTGAGGATGTGGTTGGAACAATTTCTTCACAAGACAGTAAGCAATCCAATGTAAAAATTAAATTTAGACTTGCTACAACTAATCATAGAGATGGTACATATAATAATCCTGCAGGAATTTATGAAAGAAATCCATATACTGGTGAAATTTTACAATCTAATTATTCTCAAACTTCTAGTATTCTGAATATAGATTTGAGTAGTTTGTCCTCTATCACACTTCCAGAATATTATGGATATGTCGTAGCAAATATGACATTAGTCGGACAGACAAGTGGAGCAAAAGCAACAGTAAAAGAACCTAGATTAGTTAGCAATCAGAATGGATTACTTCAGGCAGCATTTTACATTTCCAAATATGAAGATGATAATAAAGTTTTCTTGACTGGAAAGAAAACTTTAAAAATAACTAGTGATGAATTTGATCAAGAATACTCTAGTGATCTTATAAGTTTTGCTGAAGTTGTTTTTTCAACATCGGGTCATATTCCCATTTATAAAAATGATATCTTATCAATTCGTAATTCTAATTTTGATAAATTATCAGATAAAACTAATACTGCTTCTGGAGATTTTGTTCTAGATGTTTATAGAAATAATGAGTTTACTAAAAATATTCTATTAAATAATGGATTTGCAAATCCATTAGCACAGTTATTTTCTGTCGATGAACCTTCAGGAATATTTGTAACTTCCATTGACATTTATTTTGCTCAAATTGACAGCAATGTGCCTGTAACTCTTGATATAAAGACAGTTAAAAATAGAATTCCAACTTCAATCTCTATTCCCTTTTCTAAAAAAACATTATATCCCAATCAAATAACTTCATCTGCAGATTCGAGTTTGCCAACTACGTTTGAATTTGATTCTCCAGTATTTTTAGAAGGTGGAAAAATATATTCCATCATGTTAAGTTCTGATTCTGAGTTATATGAAATATATGCTTCCAACTTTACTAGTGAGTCACTAGATTTCTTAACTTCCTCTGAGGTTAATAAAATATCTTCTGTTGGTGAACTTTATGTTCCTGGTAATGTTACTCAAGTGAAAAAAGATACTATGAATCTGAAATTTAAACTCAATAAAGCTAAGTTTACTAATAATTCAGGTGCTCTAACATTATACAATCCTAGATTAGATTTTGGTAATAATCAAAGACCAACATTAACAACAAATCCTTTAGTATCTAAATCTAATAAACAAATTGTTGGACTCAATACACATATTGCTACAGCAGGTATTGCTACTTTAGGTTTACAATTAACTCAAAATGATACACAAACAGGATTTATTGTAGATACTTTAGGTATTGTTGGTGTAGGAACAAGTGGACTTACAGTATCTAAAGTAGGTACAGGTCTAACTCCGACTTCGGGAATTGCAACATATAGTGGGGTTACTTTCACTTCTTTAAGTGGTAAAGGAACAGGATTAACTGGAGATGTAACAGTAGATAGTGGTTCTGTAAGTCTAATTAATATTACAAATGGTGGTGAGCAGTTCTCTCTAAATGAAGTTGTTACAGCAACATTAGGAAATACGGGCATTGACTTCCAATTCTCTGTTGGAATTAGAACATCTATTTCCTCATTAGTTTTGGATGACATTCAAGGAACATTTAACAGTGTTAATAAATTGATCACTAAGAATGTTGCTACTGGAGCAACTACTGAAATGCCCGTAGAAATTATTCCCGATACAATTAGTCAATTTGAAGATGATGAGGATGGATTACACTTCCTTGTTAACCATAAAAATCATGGACAATATTCTAGAAACACTAATAAAGTTACAATGTCTAATATTGAAAGTGACTTAGCAGTAACAACATTAGCTTCTGATATAACTGCTACTTCTACATCATTAACTATTCTTTCAACTGATACTGATTTTGGAAATTTTGAAAATATTGGTATTGGATCAACTAATCTTGGATATATTAAAATTGGTGAAGAGATTATTTCTTACGGATCTATTAACGGAAATGATTTGTCAGATTTAGTTAGAGGTGTTGATTCTACAGTTGCCACTTCTCACCCATCCGGTGATTATATCTCTAAGTATGAAGTCAATGGAGTCTCATTAAGAAGAATGAATAAGAGTTTTGTTCTTAGTGATGTAACAACAAATAAAGTTAATACTGGAAATCAGTATTATTTGAAAGTTGATATGACCTCTAATGGAACAAATAGATCCGGAACTGGTGGATATCCCAAACTATTCTTTGAAAATTCAAAAGATATTGGTGGATCAAAAGTTGAAACAACTCAAAATATAACATTCAACTCAATGACACCAAATATTCAAACTTTTATCCCAAGTTCTTGTAATATAAATGCCAGTGTAAGGACAGTAACCGGAACTTCTGAAGATGGAGCAGAAACTTCCTATATGGATAAAGGATATGAACCTATTTCTCTAAATCAAACTAATGATTTTAATACCCCAAGATTGATTGCTTCTAGAATTAATGAAAATGAATACTTAACCAATTTACCTGGAAAAAAATCATTTACATTAAGACTTGATATGTCGTCTGAAGATGAAAATCTGTCTCCTGTTGTTGATTTAGACAGATGTAGTGTAATTTTTGTTAATAATAGTATTAATAATCCTATTGAAAATTATAAAACTGATCCCAGAGTTAATTCATTAGATACTGATCCTCATGAAGCAGTTTATATTTCTAAAGTAGTTAATCTCCAAATTCCTTCAAATGGACTTAAAGTAATATTTGATGCGTATAAACCTTTAGGTACTGATATTAGAGTTCTTCATAGATTAATTGGAACTGAAGAATCTTCCGAGAGATTTACACTATTCCCCGGATATAATAATCTTGACATTATTAATAATGTGATTAATGAAAAAGATAATGATGGATCATCGGATTATTTTGTTAATTTTAGTAATACAAATGAATTTAAGGAGCATGAATTTACTATTCAAAACACAGAATCATTTTCTTCCTATGTAATTAAAATTGTCATGACTTCTACAAATTCATCTATTGTTCCTAAAATTAGGAATTTGCGTGTCATTTCTCTAACATGATAAAAGTTGAAGGTCATCCAAATTTGAGGAGAGATCCCTCCTCAAATTCTATAGTTAATGTTGATATTGAATCATATAAAAGGTATAAGGCAGAATTAAAAAGAGTGAAATCTCAAGAAGAAAGAATACAAAAATTAGAAGATAAACTCGATAATATAACTAACTTATTGACAGATCTTCTAAATAAAAATAACTAGGTAATCTGTAAGTTAAAATGGCAAAACCGTCTACTAGGCAAGGATTAATTGATTATTGTTTGCGTAGATTAGGTGCGCCGGTACTTGAAATTAATGTCGATGATGATCAAATTGATGATTTGGTCGATGATGCGTTACAATATTTTCAAGAACGCCATTTTGATGGGGTTCAAAGAGTTTATCTAAAACACCAAATAACTTCTACAGAAATTGATCAAGCAAGAAATACTGGAATCACATCAACAGCAACTTCAACTGTTGGTGTAAGTAGTTCATATACTTGGACAGAAGCAGCAAATTTCATTCAAGTTCCTGATAGTGTTATTGGAGTTGAAAAAGTATTTAAATTTGGAAAATCCACGGTTTCTAGTGGAATGTTTAATATTCAATACCAACTTTTTTTGAATGATATTTACTGGTTTGCTTCTACTGAATTACTTTCCTATGCGATGACAAAAAGTAGACTTGAAGACATTGATCATTTATTAACACCATCAAATCAAATAAGATTCAATAAGAGACAAAACAGATTATATCTTGACATTGATTGGGCAAATTATAATACAGATGATTTCATTATTTTAGAGTGTTTTAGGATTCTGAATCCTAATGATTTTACTGCAGTTTACAATGATAGTTTCTTAAAAGAATATTTGACATCATTGATTAAGAAGCAGTGGGGACAAAACTTGATTAAGTTCCAGGGAGTCAAACTTCCTGGTGGAATTGAACTCAATGGAAGACAAATTTATGATGATGCAATAAGAGAAATTGAAGATATTAAGAGTAGAATGAGCAGTTATTATGAACTACCACCACTAGATATGATTGGATAATTATCATGGCATTAAATCCCTTTTTTCAACAAGGTACGACCGCAGAACAAAATTTAATTCAGAGCTTAATAAATGAGCAACTGAAAATTTATGGTGTTGAAGTCTACTATATTCCCAGAAAGTATATAACCACTAATAATATAATTAGAGAAGTTCTACAATCCGATTTTAAAGATGCATATCCCTTAGAGGCATACGTTCAAAACTACGATGGTTTTGATGGAAATCAAGATCTAATGAGTAAATTTGGTGTAAGAGTCACTGATGAGTTAACTTTAATAATTTCAAAGGAAAGATATGAAAGCTATATTCAACCAGTACTAGAGGGACTTTATAATGCAAATGAGAGTGAATATAAACTTTATACCAGACCAAAAGAAGGAGATTTAGTATGGTTTCCATTATCAGATACAATTTTTCAAATCAAATACGTTGAACACGAAAAACCTTTCTACCAACTAAAGGAAAATTACGTTTATGAATTAAGATGTGAAATCTTTGAATATGATAATGAAGTTATTGATACTGGAATTACCGATATTGATGATAATGCAGCAGATGATGGATATATCCTATCTTTAAATCTTGCTGGAATAGGATCAACAGCAACTGCTATCACCACATTAGTAACTGGTGCCGTTAACAAATTAACTCTTATAGATAGTGGAATTGGATATACGTCAACACCACCCATAGTTGCAATAACTTCTGCACCTTCTGGTGGAATAGATGCTACTGCAGTTGCAATAACAACTCAACTCAGTGGTGGTGATTATGCTGTTGATGAACTCAGAATAATTAATCCTGGTGCAGGTTATACTCAAGCACCGGTAGTTAGATTTATTAGCAATACTGGTTCTGGTGCGATTGCAACCGCAGGAATAAGCACTCTAAGTTCTATTGGAATTGTAACAGTATCTTCTGGTGGTTCTGAATATACAACTGTCCCAACTGTAACCATAAGTGGACCTTCTGTTGGTACGACTGCCACTGGAATTGCTAAGATAGTATCTAATAGTGTAACTCAGATTCAAATAACGAATGCGGGATTTGGATATACTGCAACTCCAACAGTTACTATAAGTGATCCAGTATCAATATCTACAGGAGGATATACGTTTAATGAAATTATAACGGGAGCAGACTCCTCCACCACTGCAAGAGTTAAGAGTTGGGATCCAGATTCCAGAATTCTTAAAGTTGGAATGATTTCTGGTGATTTTACCATTGGGGAAACTATATCTGGTGCTGGTGCAACATATGCACTTAAATCAACTGGATCTCAAGTTTCCGGTGCAGCACAAGATTTTGATACCTCTGCAAGTTATGATCAAAATGTATCGATTGAGAGTGAAGCTATAAATATAATTGATTTTACAGAAAAAAATCCCTTTGGATCCTTTTAGATAAATGAGTTTTTTAAGAGTCACAAATATACAAGATCTTAATGGTAACAATACTGTTGCTATTACAAGTGCTTCTAGTGGAAATCTAATAGTAAAAAAAGAACTACTTGGTGAAAGTGGAGCAAACTTCACTGGAGTGGGTACAATTAATAACATTCAGATTGGTGCAGGGATTATAACCGCTACATCTGGAGTTGTTACTTTTTTTGGAGATATAACTCCAACAGACATTAATGTTTCTGGAGCAATGACTGCTGCAGGAGGATTCACAGGAGATTTAGTCGGTGATGTTACTGGTGATTTAACGGGAAATGTAGTTGGTTTTGGTGTAAGTATTGTTGGTGTTGGTAGTTTTGGAAGTCTAAGAGTTGCTGAAGGTGGTGAAAACGGAGTAACAATTAATGAGTCTGGAATACTTTTAGATCAACTTGCTGGAATTGTAACTTCACCAACCTTTGATGGAAATTTAACTGGAAATGTCACGGGAGATGTTGAAGGAAATATCGTAGGTCAAGGGGCAAGTATTGTAGGTGTTGGAACATTTGGAAGCGTGTTCATCACCGGAATTGGAATTACTTTAAACGAATCTGGAATTAATGTCCCTACGGGTGTTATTACTGCAACATCTTTCGATGGAAATTTTGTAGGAACTATCGATGGTAATGTTACAGGAACTGCGTCATCAGCAACGACACTAATTGATGCTGGAAATATGCTTGGAGGGACTATCAATAATGATAGATTACCTACAACAATTATTGCAAATCTTACTGGAACAGCATCAACAGCAACTAACTTGGCAGATGCTGCTAACATCACTACTGGAACTATCAGTGATGCCAGATTACCAGATTTAATTACATCTAATATTAATGTAGATTCTGGAATTTCTACTTTTTCCATAGTTGGTATTAGTACATTATCAGTAACCGAAGTTATTACTGGAATTGCTGACACTGCTAATAATCTGGCAGATGCTGCCAATATCACTACTGGAACAATTAGTGATGCTAGATTACCTACAGTAATTACTTCAAATATTGATATATCAACTGGTGATTCCACATTTAACAATGTAACTGTTGGTGGTAATTTAGTGGCAACTGCAACTACTGCCACCAATCTAGCAAATGGTGCTAATATCACTGACGGAACAATTAGTGATGCAAGATTACCTAATACGATCACTTCCAATATCAATGCCACTGATGGATCTTCATCATTTAATGAAATAACTGTTACTACTTTAACAGTATCAGGAACCTTAACAGGAACTGCCACAACTGCTACTAATTTAGCAGATGCTGCTAATATCATCACTGGAACAATTAGTGATGCAAGATTACCAGCAGTAATTACTTCAAATATTACTGCACCATCTGGAGCATCAACATTTGATAATTTAACTGTTACTGGTACATTTACTGGAACTGCAACTACCGCAACTACCGCAACTAATCTAGCAAATGCTGCCAATATCACTACTGGAACAATTGATGATGCAAGATTACCAGCAGTAATTACTTCAAATATTACCGCACCATCTGGAGCATCAACATTTGATGATTTAACTGTTACTGGTACATTAACAGGAACAGCATCATCATTAGCAAATGCTGCTAACATCAATGCTGGAACAGTTGATAATGCTAGATTACCTAATACAATCACTTCTAATATTACTGCACCAGATGGAACATCAACATTTGATAGTTTAACTGCCACTAATGTAACCGCCACTAATTTAACAGTATCAGGAACCTTAACTGGAACAGCAACAACATTAGCTGATGCTGGTAATATTACTACCGGAACACTTAATGTTAACAGACTACCTGCGACACTTCCTGTGAATATTGGCATTGGCACTCAAACACTTTCATTTTCAGTAGCCGATAGCACTCTTACACTTACTGTTGATGGAATAGGATCTACATCATTCACACTCACATCTGGATAAAATTATGTTAGGAACTTATGCATACCACGAAATTATAAGGAAAACCGTTATTGGTTTTGGTACTATTTTCAATAATATTGAAATTAGGACTAGAAATAGTGATGGAACTTATGCACAGGTAATGAAAGTACCTTTGGCATATGGTCCAATGGACAAGTTCCTTGCAATGATTGAGCAACAGTCTCAATATAAGGATAGAATGGCAATCACTCTTCCTAGAATGGCGTTTGAGATGGTTGGATTATCTTATGATCCAACAAGAAAGACTTCAGTAACTCAAACATTCAAGTCTGGCAATCAAAGTGGTGCTAAAAAAGTATACATGCCAGTTCCTTATAATGTAGATTTCATCTTATCAATTGCTGCAAAGCAGAATGATGATATTCTACAAATCGTTGAGCAGATTATTCCTTATTTCCAACCTTCTTTTAATATCACAGTAAACTTAGTTTCTTCTATTGGAGAAAAGAAGGATATTCCTATTGTTCTAAACAATATTGGAATGACTACCGACTATGAAGGTAGTTTTAACGATAGATCTACTATTATCTACAATTTATCATTCACTGCAAAGACTTATATCTTTGGTGCTATTGCAGAAAATACATCCGGACTTATTAAGAAAGTGGATGTGGATTACTATACCAGCACTCAGAAGTCCGCTAAGAGACAAGTCAGATATTCTGTTACACCTAGAGCAGTAAAAGACTATGATAGTGATGCAATTACTCAACTTGTAGAAAATATTGACTTAACAGAAACTGTATTGTCACTCAATGATGCATCTACATTCAGTGCTAAGGATTATATTGCAATCGGAAGTGAAACTATGGAAATTGTCTCCATAACTGGAAATAATATCAAAGTTAAGAGAGGTATTGAGGGAACTGGACCACAAGAACATTATACTGGAGATGCTGTCAATGCAATCACTGCTGCAGACGATGCATTGATTGCTTTCGGAGATGATTTTGGGTTCAATGAAACAACTTCATTCTTTGAAGATTTTAAAACCTATAGTCCCGTAACTGGTGAGGATGTTTAACATATGTCAAAATTTTCTGAAATAGACAATGCTCTTGATATTGATGGTAAGTTTGTAGAATCGACTGTTCAAAAATTTGAAGATACCAAATTATCAATAGAAAAGTTAAAAAAATCGGATTTAGACACTGACTATGAATATGCAAGAGGTCAATTATACTCTCTAATTTCTAAAGGTCAAGAATCTATCAATGTAATCATGGAGATTGCACAGGATGGTGGAAGTCCCAGATCATTTGAAGTTGTTGGACAGTTAATTAAAATTGTTGCAGATATTACAGATAAGTTGGTTGATATGCAGAAAAAGATGAAAGATATGGAAGAATCTTCTAGTGGACCGAAGAGTGTAACTAATAATAATGCACTTTTTGTTGGATCAACAGCAGAACTGCAAAAACTTATAAAGG
>CENV01024066.1_pt1 | contig 37770 bp, 29 predicted proteins | sample 530231 | NCBI WGS metagenome assembly CENV01 (sample SAMEA2619815, study PRJEB7988) | marine metagenome | biome: marine biome (ENVO:00000447); feature: surface water layer (ENVO:00002042); material: "saline water (ENVO:00002010), including plankton (ENVO:xxxxxxxx)" | depth 5 m
ATTCCCACCGAACCGGGCCTCCGGTTAATCAGATATCCAGATTGGAAACCTGCAAGGCGTTGGATTCAATGAACTTGCGACGCGGGTCCACGTCATCGCCCATCAGGGTGGTGAAGATCTGGTCGGCGGCGATGGCATCCTCCACCGTCACCTGCAGCATGCGCCGGGATTCCGGGTCCATGGTGGTTTCCCACAGCTGGTCCGCGTTCATCTCACCCAGCCCTTTATAGCGCTGCACACTGGTACCGCGACGGGCCTGCTGCATCAGCCAGCTCAGGGCATCGGCGAAGTGGCGAATCGGCCGGCGGGTTTCCCCCCGTTCCACCGCCGCGTCCTCGGCCAGCAGACCTTCCAGGGTTTCCCCCAGGTGTTTGATGCGCTCGTAATCCGGCGACTGGAGAAACTCCAGGGAAACCCGGTATTCCCGGGGCAGGCCGTGGGCGATCACCTGTACCCGGGGCAGGAACAGGCCGCGCTCCTTGTCTTCCTCGGCGCTCACCGTGAAGCTCTGGGTGGCGTCCGTAAGGGCGTCCACACGGGCGCCGAGGCTCTGACACCATTCCTCCATGGCGGCGCGGTCAGAGAGCCGCTCAGCGTCCAGGGAGGGCATATAGATCATCTGTTCCAGCACCACCGCCGGGAATACCCGGGACTGACGCTCGACGATGCGCATCACCAGGCGGTATTCCGCGATCAGCTTGGCCAGCGGCTCGCCGCTCACCGGCGGAGCGCCGTCGCCGGGGTAAAGCGCCGCCTTATCCAGGGCCAGGGTGGTCAGGTAATCCTCCAGCGCCGGGTCGTCCTTGATGTAGGTTTCCTGTTTGCCCTTTTTCACCTTGTACAGCGGCGGCTGGGCGATATAGATATGCCCGCGCTCGATCATCTCCGGCATCTGGCGGAAGAAGAAGGTCAGCAGCAGGGTGCGGATGTGGGAGCCGTCCACGTCCGCGTCAGTCATGATGATGATGCGGTGGTAGCGCAGCTTATCCGCGTTGTATTCATCGCGGCCGATGCCGCAGCCCAGGGCGGTAATCAAAGTGGCTACCTCCTGGGACGACAGCATCTTGTCGAAGCGGGCTTTCTCCACGTTCAGGATCTTGCCTTTCAGCGGCAGGATCGCCTGGTATTTACGGTCACGGCCCTGTTTGGCGGAGCCGCCGGCGGAGTCACCCTCCACGATGTACAGTTCGGAAAGGGCCGGGTCTTTTTCCTGGCAGTCCGCCAGCTTGCCGGGCAGGCCGGCGATATCCAGGGCGCCCTTGCGACGGGTCATCTCCCGGGCCTTACGGGCGGCGTCCCGGGCGCGGGCGGCGTCGATAATCTTCTGCACGATCATCTTGGCCTCGCCGGGGTGTTCCAGCAGGTAGTCCTGGAACCGCTCGGACATGGTCTGCTCCACCGCGGTCTTCACCTCGGAGGACACCAGCTTGTCCTTGGTCTGGCTGGAGAATTTGGGGTCCGGCACCTTCACGGAGATCACCGCGGTGAGCCCTTCCCGGGCGTCGTCACCGGAGGGGTTGGCTTTCTCCTTCTTGAGGAAGCCTTCCTTGTCCATGTAGTTGTTCAGGCTGCGGGTGAGGGCGGCGCGGAAGCCCGCCAGGTGGGTGCCCCCATCCCGCTGGGGAATGTTGTTGGTGAAGCAGAAGATGTTTTCCTGGTAGGAATCATTCCACTGCATGGCCACTTCCACGCCAATACCGTCTTCCCGGTCGATCTGGAAGTGGAACACCTCATTGAGGGCGCTTTTGCTCTGGTTCAGGTAGCTGACAAAGGCGCTCAGGCCGCCGTCGTACTGGAATACGTCCTCATCGCCGCTGCGCTCGTCCATCAGATGAATGCGCACGCCGGAATTCAGGAAACTCAGCTCCCGCAGGCGTTTGGCCAGGATATCGTAGTGGAACTTGATGTTGGTGAAGGTCTCCGGGGACGGGCGGAAATGCACGGCGGTGCCGGTGCTGTCGGTGCTGCCCACCACATCCAGGTCCTTCTGCGGCACGCCGTGATGGTAGGTCTGCTCGTAGACGTTGCCATGGCGGCGGATAGTCAGCTTCAGGTGCTCGGAGAGGGCGTTCACCACGGAAACCCCCACGCCGTGCAGGCCGCCGGATACCTTGTAGGAGTTATCGTCGAATTTACCCCCGGCGTGCAGCACGGTCATGATCACCTGGGCGGCGCTGACGCCTTCCTCCGGGTGCATGTCCACGGGAATACCCCGGCCGTTGTCCGCCACGGACACGGACTCATCCGGATGAATGATGACCTTGATTTCCGAGCAGTGGCCAGCCAGGGCCTCATCGATGGAGTTGTCCACGATCTCGAAAACCATGTGGTGCAAGCCGGTGCCATCGTCGGTGTCACCGATGTACATACCGGGGCGCTTACGAACCGCATCCAGCCCTTTAAGCACTTTGATGCTGGATGAATCGTAGTTTTTCTCCGCCATGTCTCTATCCTATGGATCGTCCGATATCCGCCGAACGCGACCATGTTCCACGTGGAACATTCTGGCCGCTTCGCCCGTTTCTACCATTGCGGGACCCAGCTGCTCCCGGTCCACCGCCGTAATCAATGTTTGGTGCGAGCCCCGCGCAAGAAAACTCAGCAGGGTCGCCCGGTGGTCCTGGTCCAATTCCGAACCCAGGTCGTCCACCAGCAGGGTGCAGACCTTGCCCGCCTCCGAAATCAGGGGCAGCTGGGCCAACACCAGACCGTAGGCCAGAATCTTGGCCTGGCCCCGGGACACCCGGTCCCTGGCCAGCGTTCCGCCAACGGTGATTTTCAGCTCCGAGCGATGAAACCCGGTTTGAGTGAACCCACGACGCAGATCGTCATCGCGGGTGCGGGCCAGGGCCTCCAGGTAGGATTCCCCCTCCCGAAGGCCGGTCTGCAGCGTCAGGTCACCCTTCAATTCCGGCGCCAGCAGGCCGAGAACGCCTTTCCACTCGGCTTTCAGGCGCTGCAAATAGCCGCTTCTTAACCCTTCAATACTACCAGAAGTCGCCGCCAGTTTCTGGTCCCAGTAAGTGAGCTCCCGGGGCGTGACCCGCCGGCTGCGGAGCAGGGCGTTCCGGTGCTTCAGCGCGGTGCTGGCTTCCTTCCAGGTGGGCAGGAAAGAATGTTCCACGTGGAACATTCCCCAGTCCATGAATCGGCGCCTCAACGAGGAAGCCCCAAAAACCAGCTCCACGGACTGGGGGTGAAGCGCCAGCACCGGGAGCAGGGCGGCCACGTCGCTGAGCGCCCCGGGGGTGGCGCCGTTCAGCTTCAGCGAATCAATCCCCGACGGCGACCGCCGTACCCCCAGCCGGTGCTCGTAGTCCCCCTGTGCCACCCGGGCGAACAGGGTGGCGGCGTCGGCGCCATCCCGCACCAGCCGGGACAACCGTCCACCGCGAAAGGACCGGCCGCCGCTGCCAATAAAATAGATCGCTTCCAGCAGGCTGGTCTTACCGCTGCCGTTATCGCCGAAAATCAGATTCAGCCCGGGGGAGGGCGCCAGTTCCGCTTCCCGGTAATTGCGGAAATCGGTGAGTCTGAGGTCGGTCAGCATATCGGCACAGGGAGGGGGAGGGCGGGGAGGGGAGGCCCGGCGGAGCCGCCGGGCCGGATGATCAGGGAAAGATCAAAGACGCATGGGCATGACCACATACAGCGCCGCCTCATGCTCCGGATCGGTGACCAGGGCGCTGCTGTTGCTGTCACCCAGCTCCAGACGGGCCTGGGTGCCGTCCATGGTGTTGAGCACGTCCAGCAGGTAGCTCACGTTGAAGCCGATTTCCAGCGGGCTACCGTCGAAATCCACGGACACTTCCTCTTCCGCTTCTTCCTGCTCCGGGTTGTTGGCGACGATGCGCAAACTGCCTTCGGAAAGCTGCACACGCACACCGCGATACTTCTCGTTGGAAAGAATCGCCACCCGGGCCAGGGCCTGACGCAGGGTCTCCCGGTCCGCCAGGATTACCCGGGAGCCGTCCTTGGGAATCACCCGCTCGTATTCCGGGAACTTGCCGTCCACCAGCTTGGAGGTAAAGGTAATGGAACCCGCTATGATACGAACGTGGTTGCGGCCCAGGGTCAGGCGCACGCTCTCGCCGGCGTCGGAAAGAATCCGCGCCAGCTCCATGACGCCCTTGCGGGGCAGGATCACCGAGGCCTCTTCGCTCTGGCCTTCCATGGTGGCGTCACACAGTGCCAGCCGGTGGCCGTCGGTGGACACCGCCCGCAGCATGCCCGGACGCAGCTCGAACAGCATGCCATTCAGGTAGTAGCGCACGTCCTGCTGAGCCATGGAGAAGGCGGTATGGTCGATCAGGTCGCGCAGGGAGGACGGGGCGATCTCCAGCACCGAACCGGCGTTGTCCTCATCCTGATTGGGGAATTCCGACGCCGGCAGGGTGGTCAGGGAGAAGCGGCTGCGGCCGGAGCGCACCAACATCCGCTCGCCGTCCATCTCGAAGCGGATGTCCGCCTCCGCCGGCAGGCTCTTGGCGATGTCCACCAGCTTGCGCGCCGGCACCGTGGTTTCCCCGGCCTGGTGCTCACCCTCCAAAGGCAGCCGCGCCACCAGCTCAAGCTCCAGATCCGTCCCGGTGAGGGAAAGCTGGCCGTCGCCCACTTCCATCAGCACATTGGACAGCACCGGCAAGGTTTGGCGTTTTTCGACCACCGCGGCCACCTGCTGCAGGGGCTTGAGCAGTTGTTCACGGTTGATGGAGAATTTCATGTGTCGCTTTCCCGTTATCAGTTGATCTCTCAGGACGTCAGGGTCCTCAGGAGGTTCTGGTAATCTTCTTCTATTTCCGGATTGGATTCCCGCAATTCCGCCACCTTGCGACAGGCGTGCAACACCGTGGTGTGGTCACGGCCGCCGAAACTGTCGCCGATCTCCGGCAGGCTGTGGCTGGTCAGCTCCTTGGAAAGCGCCATGGCCACCTGGCGCGGCCGCGCCACCGAGCGGGTGCGCCGCGGTGAGTGCAGGTCCGGCACCTTGATCTTGTAGTATTCCGCCACGGTCCGCTGGATATTGTCGATACTGATCTGCCGGGCCTGCAAGGCTATCAGGTCCTTGAGCGCCTCCTTGATCAGACCGATATCGATCTGCGCGCCGGTGAAGCGCACATGGGCGATCACCCGGCGCAGGGCGCCCTCCAGCTCACGCACGTTAGAGCGGATGCGCTGGGCAATAAAAAAGGCCGCGTCGTTGGGCAGTTCCACCCGCGCTTCCTCGGCCTTTTTCTTGAGGATCGCCACCCGGGTTTCCAGCTCCGGCGGCTCCAGGGGCTGGGACAGGCCCCAGCCGAACCGGCTTTTCAGCCGCTCTTCCAGGCCATCCACTTCCTTGGGAAACTTGTCGCAGGTGAGAATGATCTGCTGACCGTTCTCCAGCAGCGCATTGAAGGTGTGGAAGAACTCCTCCTGGGACTGCTCCTTACCTGCAAAAAACTGTATATCATCAATCAACAATGCGTCCACCGACCGGTAGAAGCGCTTGAACTCGTTGATGGTCTTGTTGCGCAGCGCCGAAATCATATCCGCCACGAAGCGCTCGCTGTGCAGGTACACCACCTTGGCGTTGGGGTTGCGTCGCTGCAGCTCATTGCCCACCGCGTGCATCAGGTGGGTCTTACCGAGCCCCACACCGCCATATAGTAGAAGGGGGTTGTAGCCATGGCTGGCCGGGTTCTCGGCCACCTGCTGGGCCGCCGCGCTGGCCATGCGGTTGGACTTGCCTTCCACGAAGGTGACGAAGGTGAAGCTGGAATTGAGGTTGCTGCGGTGTTTGGCGGCGCCGCCCAGTTCCGGGGACACCGCCCGGGGGCGGGATTCCACCACCGGCGCCGGACGGCGCTCGGCCACGGCGGTGGTGGCGGGCTGCGGCGGTGACGCCGGCCGGGAGCGGGAACTGCCTACTTCCAGGCGCACCTGGGGCAGGGGACCGCTCTGCAGCTCACCCAACACCTCGCCAATGCGCTCCAGGTATTTGTCGCGAACCCAGTCGACCACGAAGCGATTGGGCGCGAACAGGGTCATTTCTCCCCCATCCGCGGACGCCGCCACCTGCAACGGCCGGATCCACATGTTGAATTGCTGCGAAGGCAATTCGTCCTCCAGCCGAGTCAAACAGCGATGCCAAAGCTCCTCGGACACGTCCCCGCCTTTGCCTGAATACATGAAATAAGACGTTGCATTCTATACCCCCGGGCGGCCAATTATCCACAGCTTGGCCGGTGTTTTTCTTTTTGTTCCGCCTGTGGATAACTAGGCTCACAACCCTGTGCGCCACCGGGGCGCAAACCCTGGGGATAAACCGGTGCACCGATCTGTTCCACAATCACTGACAGGCTGTCCGCGTGTCGTCACCAGGGGTTACACACAGTTATACGGCAGTTACCAACATGACAAGCTGTTGATTCATATCGGCTTTCTCAGGTTTTCCACAGAAATGGCCTTCCCCTATTACTACCACTGCTTCTAAAAAGAAATTTAAATTCTAAATTCTATTAATAACCGGCTACAGGGGCCGTGCCACGCCCTGGTTGACAGTGCCGACGGCCAGGGCTATCATCCGCGCCCTCTTACGACACCTGAATCCACCTTTGGGGATGACGCCATGAAACGGACATTCCAGCCGAGCAATCTGAAGCGCAAGCGCAACCACGGTTTCCGTGCCCGCATGGCCACCAAAAACGGCCGTAAAATTCTGGCCGCCCGTCGCGCCAAGGGTCGCAAGCGGCTGACCGTCTGAGTCAGCCGTTCGCGCTGACCGTTCTGTCACTGCCTGTCTTCCATGGTGCACCGGTCAGCGCTTTCAGATTCCGCTCCGTTTTCCTTTACCCGTGATCAACGTCTGCTCGGCGGTGATCAATTCCGCGCCGTGTTCGATGCGCCGGATTACCGGGTCTCCGATCGCCACATCCTGATTCTCGCCCGCCACAACGATCAGCCTCAGGCCCGTCTCGGCCTGGTGATTGGCCGTCGTCGCGCACGCCGGGCCGTGGATCGTGGTGCCATCAAGCGCCGTGCCCGGGAGCAATTCCGATTGCGCCAACATGAACTGGCCGGCCTCGACCTGATTGTGCTGTTACGTGCCCCCTGTCCCCCGGACGGCGGCCGTTCCGCCACGCCATTGCTGGCTTCGCTGCTGGACAAGCTGCTTGCCAAGCGCCAATAAGACTGAGAAACTGCCGTCCGCTTTTTCTCGCCAGAATTAAATCTGACTATGGATATCCCTCGCGCGTTAGTGATCACCGGCATTGCCGTTGTCTCCTACCTGCTGATCCAGGCCTGGCAACAGGACTATATGGCACCGACGACGCCGGTTGCCCAGCAGCAGGCCCCGGCGAATGCCGGGTCCACCGGCGACGAGGATTCACAGCATCCTCTCCCCGAGCCGGACATCGCCAATAACGAAGGCGGCGTCCCCGACACCGATGGGGAGCAGCCCCAGGCCCCGGCCAACGCCGATACCCGGGCCAACCCGGGTCAGCGTATCCAGGTCAACACCGACGTCTTCAATCTGGAGATCAATCCGGTGGGCGGCGATATCGTGCGGGTGGCCCTGCCGAAGTACCCTCGCCATGCCGACACCCCGGATCAGCCCTTCGTGCTGCTGGAGAACGACCAGGCGCGGACCTACGTGGCGCAAAGCGGCCTGGTGGGTCGCAACGGCACCGACACCAAGGACGGTCGCCCCACCTGGCAGGCGTCCCAATCCAGCTATCAGCTCGGTGACGGCGACAAGGAACTGAACGTTGATCTGACGCTGAGCCAGGCCGGCGGCGTGCAGATCATCAAGCGCTACACCTTCGAGCGCGGCAGCTACCTGGTACGGGTCAGCCACATTGTCCGCAACAACAGCGGTGAGACTTGGCAGGGTGCCCTGTACGGTCAGATCAAGCGTGATGGCAGCGACGACCCGGGCAAGAGCAGCCAGGGCATCATCCCCATGCCGACCTACCTGGGGGCCGCCTACTGGAGCGCCGACAAGCCCTACAACAAGCTGCCCTTCGACGATATTCAGGAAGAGCCTCTGAAGCTGACCCAGGATGGCGGCTGGATCGCCATGCTGCAGCATTACTTCGTGTCCGCCTGGGTGCCGGATGCCCAGGGGCGCTATACCTATTCCACCCTGTACCGCCAGAACCGCAATGAGTACCTGCTGCGTTTCGTGGGCGCCAACCAGGAAGTGGCCCCCGGCGAAGAGAAAGTGTTCTACGCCGAGTTCTACACCGGCCCGAAAATCCAGGACAACCTGGGCGCCATCAGCCCCGGCCTGAACATGACCGTGGACTACGGCTGGCTGTGGTTCATCGCCCAGCCAATCTTCCACGTGCTGGTGTTCCTGCAGAGCGGCGAACTGGACCTGTTCGGTCTGGATATGGATCTGGGCATGGGCGTCGGCAACTGGGGCGTGGCCATCATCCTGCTGACCTTCATCATCAAGATGCTGTTCTTCAAGCTGAGCGCCACCAGCTACCGCTCCATGGCCAAGATGCGCAAGGTGGCCCCGGAGATGCAGCGCATCAAGGAAGAGTACAAGAGCGACCGCCAGAAGCAGCAGCAGGAAACCATGAAGCTGTTCCAGCGCGAGAAGATCAATCCGCTGGGGGGCTGTCTGCCGATGATCGTGCAGATGCCGGTGTTCATCTCCCTGTACTACGTGCTGCTGGAATCCGTGGAGCTGCGCCAGGCGCCGTTCTTCCTGTGGATCAATGACCTGTCGGTGATGGACCCGTACTTCGTGCTGCCGATCCTGATGGGCGCGTCCATGTTCCTGCAGACCCGCCTCAACCCGACCCCGGCGGACGCCACCCAGGCCCAGGTGATGAAGTGGATGCCGCTGGTGTTCTCGGTGTTTATGTTGTGGTTCCCGGCCGGTCTGGTGCTGTACTGGCTGACCAACAACCTGCTGTCCATCGGCCAGCAGTATGTGATCACCCGCAAGATCGAGAGCGAAAGCTGACCGATACCGTAGGAGCGGCTTTAGCCGCGATCAGCCAAGCAGGTCATGAAGGCGTGCCTTGCTTATCGCGGCTAAAGCCGCTCCTACGGCGTATACTTCCAGCATGCCCTTAGCCGCTCCGGATACCATCGTCGCCGTCGCCACCGCCCCCGGCCGGGGCGGTGTCGGCGTGGTGCGTCTGTCCGGGCCGGATGCCGGCCGCATCGCCGGCGCCCTGATCGGCGACCGGCCCCTGACCCCGCGCACCGCCCATTTCGCCCGCTTCCGTGACCCCCAGGGGGCCGTTATCGACGAAGGCCTGGTGCTGTGGTTCCCGGCGCCCGGCTCGTTCACCGGCGAGGACGTGGTGGAGCTGCAGGGCCACGGCGGGCCGGTGATCCTGGATACCCTGGTGGCCGCCTGTGTGCACCACGGCGCCCGCCCGGCGCTGGCCGGGGAGTTTTCCCAGCGCGCCTTCCTCAACGACAAGATGGACCTGACCCAGGCGGAGGCCATCGCCGACCTGATCGACGCCGGCACCCGGGAATCCGCCCGCGCCGCGCTCAACTCCCTGCAGGGGGTCTTCTCCCGGGAAGTGAACAACCTGGTGGAGCAACTGATCCAGTTGCGCATCTACGTGGAAGCGGCCATCGACTTCCCGGAAGAGGAGATCGACTTCCTCTCCGAGGGTGGGGTGGCGGATGACCTGGCCGGGCTGATCGACCAGGCCGGCGCGGTGTTGGCCAGTGCCCGTCAGGGCCGCCTGATCCGCGAGGGCCTGACGCTGGTGATCGCCGGCAAACCCAACGCCGGCAAGTCGTCACTGATGAACGCCCTGGCCGGCCACGAGGCGGCCATCGTCACCGAGGTGGCGGGCACCACCCGGGATGTACTGCGCGAAGCGATCCAACTGGACGGCATGCCCCTGAACCTGATCGACACCGCCGGCCTGCGCGACAGCCCGGACCGGGTGGAGCAGGAAGGCATCCGCCGGGCCTACGATGAAATCCGCAAGGCGGACCGTTTGCTGGTGGTGGTGGATTCCCTGGAGCCGGAGGTGGACCTCACCGATCTGGCGGCGCTGTTGCCGCGCAGCCAGCAGGAGCTGGATCACCTGGACCTGCCGGTGACCCGGGTGCTCAACAAGGCCGACCTGAGCGGCCTGGAGCCGGGCGCCCAGCCGGCGCCGGCGGATACCTTCGCCCTGTCCGCCGCCACCGGCGAGGGCCTGGAGGCGCTGCGGGAGCACCTGAAAGCCGTGGCCGGCTACCAGGGCACCGGCCAGAGCCGGTTCTCCGCCCGGCGCCGCCATATCACCGCCCTGGAACAGGCCCTGGCCGCCCTGGCCAAAGGCCGCGATCAGCTCCACCAGCACGCCGCCGGCGAACTGCTGGCCGAGGACCTGCGCGCCGCCCAGCAGGCCCTGGAGGAAATCACCGGGGCCTTCACCGCCGACGATCTGCTCGGCCGCATTTTTTCTTCTTTCTGCATCGGTAAATAGCGCGGCCGACCCGCGCCGCTAAGAGTCCAGCCAATCCGCCCGTTGGCGCAGGTTGGCCTTGTCTTCCTCCGCCACCAGCGCCGCTTCCGCCCGGGCCAGGGCCAGCCGGCCGTGACGTCGGGCGGGCTCCGGAAAGCCCAGCTCCGCCAGGGCGGCCAGGGCCTTCTGCAGACGGATCTGTACTTCCACCAAAGAGGCTCCGTCCCGGGCAATCGGGTTGAACAGGTCGTCGAAGAACTCCGCCTCGTTGAGCGGCGGGACCCACAGGCGCGGGTGGCGCACCGCCTCACCGCCGCGCTCGGCGGCGGCCTGCTCGCCGACCCGCCGCCACTCCGCCAGGATGCGCACCGACCGGCCGATCACGTCGATGGCGGTGCCCGGGTCGTTCACCGCCGGAGACAGGGCCCGGGAGGCGATTTCCGAGAGCACCACCAGGCCGAAGCGCGGGTCCTCGTCGAAGGTGCGCTCGTCGTCCACGGTAAAGCCTTTGCGGACCGGCGTCTCAATGTCGGCGCCGCCGCCGACCACCCAGGCCAGGGGCTGGCCCGGATGGGTGAAATGCCCGGGCAACGCCGCCAGATAAAGATCGGCGTCATGGCGCTCCGCCCATTCCGACAGCGCGTCGCCGTCCAGGTGCTGCACATAGCCGATGCGATCCGGGTACACCGGCCGGGCGTCCGCCGGCGGCGGTTGGCGCGGGTCCCGGGGGTGGCCGCCCAGGTTGGGGTGGGCGGCGCGCTGCCGCAGGGCGGCGCGGGTGGCCTGTTCCACCCGGTCGGTGGTTTCGCCCACCCGGCCCAGCCGCGAGAGGTGATCGATCCAGCGCAGAATGGTGACCACGATCAGTACGATCACCAGCAGTGTGGCCAGGAACAGAATCACCCGGCCGCCCTCGCCATAGGCGCCGGTGCTGAGCGCCACCAGCCCCACCAGGCTGAACAGAAACGAGCCGATAAAGGTGGCCAGGGCGTTGTGGGCGGTGCTGTCCTGCATCAACAGCCTGGTGGCCCGCGGCGTCACGTTGCTGGTGGCGGCGCCGTAGGCACTGACCATCACGCTCAGCGAGAAGGTGGTCACCGCCAGCATGCTGGAGGCCAGCACATTGAGAATGGTGTCCACCGCGTCGGCCCCCACGGTGACCGGCAGATCGGCGGGCAGCCAGCGCTGGCCGACGATGGCCAGCAGCGACGTGCCCACGGCCAGGATCGCAAAGCCGGTGGCGCGCACCCACAGGACCCGGGAAAACTGCATCAACCACCACTGCCATTTTGAAAACATTCGGGCCAGCTCCTTTGTTCTCGCCGGGTTCAGCATAGCGCAGTCCGGCCGCTCTCGTTATTCCATGGAGGAGAGCGTTATCATCGGGCTTTTCACCTGATCGGAGAGAGACCATGGCGGTGACGACCTTCGCGGTGCCGCAAAGCGACCGCTACTTCGAGGATTATCCGGAGGGGGCGGTCTATGAGTTCGGCCCCATCGAGGTGGACGAAGAGGAACTGCTGTCGTTCGCGCGGCGCTTCGATCCCCAGCCCATGCACATCGATCCCGAGGCGGCGGCGGCGGGGCCGTTCGGCGGGCTGATCGCCAGTGGCTGGCACACCCTGAGCCTGATGATGCGTCTGATGGTGGACCACTATGTGTCCCAGGTGGCCGGGCTGGCCTCGCCGGGGGTCGATGAGGTGCGCTGGCTGCGGCCGGTACGGCCCGGCGACCGGCTGACCCTGCGCGCCACGGTGCTGGAGGCGCGGCCGTCCCGGTCGAAGGCGGACCGGGGCGTGATCTTCGCGCTAATGGAAAGCGTCAATCAGGACGGCGTGGTGGTGGCCAGCTTCAAGGGCATGAACCTGATTCTCAAGCGCCCGGCCTGACCGCCGGTGTTTGTCGCCGGACGCCCCCGGGCGGATTTTCTCCTTATTCCGTATCGGTAAATAAAGGCCGGGTTACGCCGGGTCACCGTCTTCCCAGCCCTGGCGCTTGCGGTAGATGGTGGAGGCGCTGATGCCGAGTAGCGCGGCGGCCTTGGGCACATTGCCGTCGCAGGCCACCACCGCTTTCTCGATGATGTCCTTTTCTTCCTGCCACAGCGGCCGGATGCCCGGCTCCTCGCCGGAATGGGAGGCGCCGGTGACGGCCGGCGCCATCGGCGCCCGGTTTGGCACACGGTCACGTTCCCTGTCCCCACCCGGTTGCCGGATCTGCTCCGGCAGCATCTCGCGGGTGATGACTTCGCCTTCCGACAGCACCACGATCTGGCGCATCACGTTCTGCAGCTGCCGCACATTGCCGGGCCAGTCATATTCCATCAGCGCCGCCGCGCAATCCTCGGACAAACCCCGAAAGGCTTTCTCTTCCTCCCGGGAATACTGCTCCAGCAGGCGCTGGGCGATCAGCACCACGTCACGGCCCCGTCGCCGCAGGGGCGGCAGTTCCAGGGGGATCACGTGGAGCCGGTAAAACAGGTCCTCGCGGAAGCGGCCGGCCTGCACTTCCGCCCAGGGCTCCCGGTTGGTGGCGCTGATAAAACGGATGTCCGCCTTTTCCTCGCGGCTGCCGCCCACCGGCGTGTAGACGCCGGTCTGGATAAAGCGCAGCAACTTGCTCTGCAGCTCCAGCTCCATCTCGCAGATTTCGTCGAGAAACAAGGTGCCGCCGTCGGCCCGGGCGGCTGCCCCCTGGCGGTTGGCGGTGGCGCCGGTAAAGGCGCCTTTCACATGCCCGAAAATCTCGCTTTCCATCAGATCCCGGGGAATCGACGCACAGTTCAACGCCACGAACGGCCCTTCCGCGCGCCGGCCCGCCCCGTGGATGGCGCTGGCGCACACCTCCTTGCCGGTGCCGCTTTCGCCGACGATGAAAATCGACGCCTTGCTGCTGGCCACGCTTTCAATGGTCCGGTACACCGCCTGCATGGCCAGGGAATCGCCGATAAAACCGTGGAAATCCGGTTTCGGCAGGCTGCGCTCGTAGCTGTCCACCAGTGCCTGCAAACGCCGTTGTTTGATGGCGTTGCGCACGGTGATACCGAGCCGTTTGGCGTCGAAGGGTTTGACGATGAAATCGAAGGCACCGTTGCGCATGGCTTCCACCGCCACGTCGATGGTGCCGTGGGCGGTGATCATGATCACCACACTGGCCGGGTCCAGCTCCTGCAGGCGGGCCAGTACTTCCAGGCCGGAAATGTCCGGCAGCTGGATATCGAGAATGACCAGGTCACAGGGGTTCCGCCGCAGTTCCTCCAGGGCGTCCTGGCCATGATTCACATGGGTGACATGGCCACCCTCGGCACGCAGATATTCACTGTAGAGCGCGCTGAGCGAGGGACTGTCCTCCACCAGCAATACGCTAAAAGGCATCGTCCCTTCTCCTTTCAGGTCGGTATGGAAAACCGCGCCGCCAGGGCCTTGCCGGTTTCCCTACCGCAATCCATGAGTTCCGGCATCAAACGGGCCAATACCGTTGCATCTCGCGCTTTTGCATGCTGCTCGATTTCCGTGGCATACGCAAACAGACGGCGGGCGGAGAACGAGCCTGAACTGCTTTTCAAAGTGTGTGCTTCCCCGGCCAGACCTTCGTAGTCGGCCTTTTGAAATTGCTGGTGCATGGTCTCCAGGCGGGTTTCGGTCTCTTCCAAAAAAACCTGGATCATGCGCGCCACGCTCTGTTCTCCGAGGACGCTGAGCAACTCGCCCAGTACCTGTTCGTCCAGCAGCGTGCCGGCGCCTTGCTCGGCGCTGGCGGAGGGGCTGTCCGGGCCGGCCGACGATGAGGCCGGTAGCCAGCTCATCAGGGTACGGAACAGGGACTCCTGGTTGATCGGCTTGGCGATCACATCCAGCATGCCCGCTTCCGCGCAGGCCTCGCGCTCTTCCTTGAAGACATTGGCGGTCATGGCGATGATGCGCGCGTCCGGTTTTTGTTGGAGGATTTTCCGGGTGGCCTCCAGCCCGTCCATCACCGGCATGCGCACGTCCATCAGGATCAGGTCGTAGTCCCGGGCGCTGGCCATGTCGAGCGCCTCCTGGCCGTTGGCGGCCACCTCCACAAAGGCCCCTTCCCGGGCGAGCAGGGCCTGGGCCACCAGCTGGTTGGCGGGGCTGTCCTCCACCAGCAGCAGTCGTTTGTTTTGCAGACGGTCCTGGCTGGTGGTCTTCCAGGGGGCCAGGTCACTGCTCTGCATCTGGTTGGCCACCAGATTAAGCAGCATGGCGCGGCTCAGCGGCTTGTTGGCGAGCTGACTGATGCCCAGCGCCTCCAGCTGCCGGGACACCTCGGCGCGGATACCGGCCATCAAGGCGACGATGCGTCCTCCGGGAAGCAAATGCCGCTGGCGCGTATGTTCGATCAGGTCGGCACTGATGGCTTGCAGGAAGCTGTCGTCGATCAGCATCACCTGGAAAGGATCGGCACCGTCCAGCGCCGCCTTCAGGTCCTCCACCCGCTGCACCGTCAGGCAGTGGATGCCGTATTGTCGATACTGCTTTTCCACCAGCGAGCCGAGCATCGGGTCCGGATGCAGGAGTAATACGCGCGGATGGTCGGGCAGATGCCAGAAGTGATTATTTTCCTGCTCGGCGGGTTGCAGATCGATAAAGAAAGAAAAGGCGGTCCCCACGTCCGGAGTGCTTTCCACCTCCAGTTCTCCGCCCATCATCCGTACCAGCTCGGCGCAGATCGCCAGACCGAGGCCGGTGCCTTTATAGTGGGTGGTGGTGCTGTCGTGAACCTGACTGAATTCCTGGAAAAGATTTCCTATAGAGGCCGCGTCGATACCAATACCCTGGTCTTCCACCCGGCAATGGAGCCGCACGCGGTCCGGTGGATTCTGTTGGCATCGTAGCGACACGGACACACAGCCTTGCCTGGAAAACTTGATGGCGTTGTCCACCAGGTTGTGGACCACCTGGCGCAGACGCTGATCATCGCCAACCAGAAAGCCGGGCACATTACGATCCACGAAGCTGGCCAGGTGCAACCCCTGTTCCTGAGCGCGGGGCGCCAGGGTTTGCAGCACCTGGGCCACCAACTTATCGGGTTCAAAACTGCGTGACTCCAGCACCATTTGACCGGCTTCGATCTTGGAAAAATCGAGAATATCGTTGATGGTGGAGAGCAGGGTGGAGCCCGCTTCCTGGGCGGTGGCCGCGTAAAGCTGCTGCTCCGGCGCCAGATCCGAGGACCGCAACAGGGCGACACTGCCCAGCACCGCATTTAGCGGCGAGCGTATTTCGTGACTCATGGTGGCCAGGAAACGGGATTTAGCCTTACTGCCTTCTTCTGCCTGCACCTTGGCCTGCCGAAGCTCCTGCTCCCGTTGGCGGCGGTCGGTGATGTCGCGCAGGAAGGCGGCGAACAGCACCTCATTCTCCAGCTTGATCGGAATCACCGTCAGTTCCACCGGCATCTCCGAACCGTCCACGCGACACGCCGCCAGTTCCACCTGTCGATTGAGAACCGGTCCCTCGCCGGTCTCCAGGTAGCGCGCCATGCCAGCCAGGTGTTGTTCTTGAAAGCGTTCAGGAATGATCAGCTCTTCAAGCGACTGCCCGATGGCGTGCTCACGGGAATAGCCGAACATGCGTGTGGCCGCGTGATTGAATTCCTGGACACGATTGTCCGAGCCGATGGCGATGAAGCCGTCCGGGCTGGCGTTCAGGGTGGCAATCAGCAAGGATTCCGAGCGCCGCCTTTCGAGCTCTTTTTTTCTCGCGTCAGTGAGGTCTTCGATCAACCCCAGAAACAGACCCTTGTCCTCGCCCTGCATGGGTTGTAGATGGAGCCGTACGGAAAACCGTTCACCGTTGGCGCGCCGCGCCGACAGATCGAAATCGCGTCGACCGGCGGGCGGAGGATAGGATTCGTCGAAGAGCGTCATCAGAGATTCGGCCTGATCACTTTTCGGATTGATCAGCAGTGTCAGGCGCTGGCCGATCAGGTCTTCCCTGGAATAACCATGCAGACTGCAAAGAGCGCTGTTCACGTCGCGGATCACGCCTTTCCGGTCGACCAGAAGATAGCCGTCGGTGGCGGTTTCCAGAATCGCCTTGAGACGTTGGTTGGCTTTTTCCATCAAGCGGTTGCGCACCGCGATGTGCGATGCCATGGCGTTGAAAGCCTTGGCGGTTTGCGCGATTTCATCGGTGCCACGCACCGGAACCGACACGTCCAGGTCGCCGTCCAGCATCCGTGTGCTGGCGTCGCGGAGCTGCAGAAGGTTACGGCTGAGAAAATGCCCCAGCAAAAAGGAGAACAGCGCCACCAGAATAATTTCCAGGGCGGCGATCAGCACAATCTTGGTGAAGGCTTCATTAACGAAAGCCGTGAGTGAGCCGGTGTCGATGCCCAGTTCCACCTTGCCGAACTGGTAGCCGTATTCGCCGATCGGGGTCTCCACGTAGACCCAGCGTTCCTGTTCCTCGGAGGTGCCATCGTCGTGGGCCTCCAGGTCGCCACGGCCCACCAGCACCTTGTCATTACCATAGATTTCCATGAACACCACGCCGGGTTGCTGCATGACGTGATCGGCGATTTCCTCCAATGTCGAGATATCGGTGCTGAGCACCGCGTCCTGCACGGTGACCGCCAACAATTCAGCGGTGGTGTTGGCGCGGCTGGTAATCTGTTCTTCGTTGGAAGCCCAAAGATAATTGATGCTGGTGTACAACAGGATCATCAGCAACAGCCCTTCGATCAGGGCAATGCCGAGAATGGTCTTCAGGCGAAATGACATCCCTTTCCCCGTTATTGTTCGGAGTGAATCTCCGATAGCTTTTCCAGCTCCAGTGAACGCACGTCATCCCAGTCCGAGTCGTTCGCCGCGACCAGCGCGTGGAAGCCGAGTTGTTCCAGCAGGAGGTGGCCTTCCTGCTGATCATGCAAATCCACCAGGGCCTTCAACAGGGCCTCCCGGTAGGCCTCTGGAAGCCGCGGCTGATAAGCGAACGCATGGGGCGTGAATTCCGGGGTCTTCCAGAGTATCCGCAGTTGCTCGCGGATCGCCTCCGGCTGGCCATTGAGGGTACGCATCACGCCGCCGCCAGCGTCGAACAGACCACGGCTCACCGCCAGATACACGGAATCGTGGGATTTGACGTATTCCACCTTGGCATGAATCCCCTTTTTGGGCAGCAGGCTTCTGGGCAGCAGGCTGGCGGCGAAGGCGGCCGGGGCGGGCAGAGCCAGGGTAGCGCCGTCGAGCTGCTCGAGACGTTGGATATCCGAGTCACGACGTACCACGATAATCCCCGTCAGTTTTTTATCCCTTTCCCGGGCGAGAGCCTGATAACCGCTACGCTCGTGAAAATAGACGTAGTGAAAAGGATTCATATACGCCACGTCGTAAAGCCCCTGTGAAAGCCGACGTTCGAATTCCGGAATGCTTGGGGCGGTGGCGAAACGGAGGTCGAAAGGCAGTTCCTGTGACAGATAGGTCAATAAGGGATACCAGTTGCGGGCCAGTAAACTGGGGGTTTGCTGGGGCACGATCCCGAAGGTGACCACCGGTTTGTCCTGTTGCGCATGGATGGCGCCCGAGCACAGCGCAAGCAGGAACAGCAGCAGAAGACGATATTTCATGTTTTGTTGTTCCTTGCCCATCGGGTCTTTTTGGGAAATATGGTAGAAAGCTTCGCAATTTGCAAAAGGCGTGCTGCAAAATCGCTGATCTTCCTTCGGGATATATCTAAATAATTGAATTAAAAGATAAAATAATCTTGGCACGCTAATCGCTTATAAACCGGGAACCTAACCCTGCGCAGAGCCGTTCCCATGTTGGCCGACGATCACTCCCTTACCAGTGAACCCCTGAAATTGTTGTTGGTGGAAGACACCGACAGCGAGCGCTTTTACCTGTCCGAACTGCTCAATCAGCAGGGCTTTCAGGTGGTCGAGTGCCGTGATGGTGAGCAGGCCCTGGAATGGTTCGACACCTGCCAGCCGGACATCGTGGTCAGCGACTGGCGCATGCCGGGCATGTCGGGGGTGGAGCTGTGCCGTTTGCTCAAGCAGAAGGAAGCACCGCCCTATGTGCTGATGCTGACCGCCAACAACGACGCCGCCAATCTGATTCAGGGCATCGAATCCGGCGCCGATGACTATCTGGGCAAACCGTTCCTGCCGGCGGTGCTCAGGGTCCGGCTGCTGGCCGCCCGCCGGCAGGTTTGTCTGAACCGGCGCCTGCGCACTCAATATGACGCGCTGCGCGAAAGCCTGCGCAGTGAATACAACCTGCGCAACCGGCTGGTGGAGGATCTGCAAAACGCCGCCGCCTTGCAGCGCGCCCTGTTGCCGGCCAAGGGGTTCCAGCATCGGGGTTGGTCGGCGCTGCACCATTTCGCCAGTGCCAGCCATCTGGCCGGCGACTTGTTCAACGTCTTTCCCGTCGATGGTGATCACCTGGGGTTTTTTATCGCCGACATCTCCGGCCATGGTACCGCCGCCGCCTTGCAGGCCTTCGCGCTGGGATTGCGGTTGGGCCCGTCCCATGTGGATTGGCGGCATAACTCACCGTCGGAAATTCTCGGCATGGTTAACCGGCAGTTCACCGATCCCGGCCAGCGTGGCCAGTTCGCCACTGTCCAGCTGGGCCGGATCAATTGCCGCACCGGCGAGCTTGTGATTGCCAACGCCGCTCATCCACGCCCTTTGATCTGGCGCCCGCGGGGCTGCGAGACACTGCAACTGGATCCCGGTCTGCCGTTGGGCATCGAGCCGGATTTCCAGTATCAGAACCATTGCCTGACATTGGCCCCGGAAGAACGACTGTTGTTACTGAGTGACGGGGCCTATGAGGGGGATCATCCCAGCGAGGGGCAGTTCGGCGTGGCCAATATCAGCCACGCATTGGAGCGCGCTGACTGGTCGTCACCGGCGTTCGCCCTGGAGCGACTCTTCGAACGCATTCTCACCTGGAATGACTACGGTTTGCAGGACGACCTTTCCCTTTTGATGCTGTGCGCCCCTGAAGCGCTTGAAGGGGCCGCTGCCTGATTCTCATTTTTTTGAATTGCAATTCGCCACGCAAAATTCGCGTGGCTTTTTTTTTTCGTTGTCATTGTTTATGTAACGCTTTGTTTTTTAAGGTTAAAAAAGTTGGCCCGTTTTCTGCTTTAAGTGCAGTAACAGTGCAGTAACAGCGCGGTAATAACGAGTAATCAGCGGTGATTCGTAGTGATAAAGATCACCACAAATACGAGGCGCGATTCATGCAAAACAACACCTTGATCGGTGGGGCGGCGGCCAACGACGTTGCCCACGCGAATCGCCCTGATGCAGTTTTCCTCCCTGGCGCTCACCGCGGAGGACGTCCGGGCCTCGGCCTGGACGTTTTATCCTGGCCCGCGGTTCCCGCTCAGCTTTCGTGCGACCAGAAAATCGGTCCGCGCGGGCGAGCGAGGGACTGCATGGCTTTCTATCAAAGGTTGGACAGAGCCGGCCTCACATCATTGGCTATCCATCCGACGGACTTCGGCACCGGCTTTGAGGCCGTGCTCTTTGGAGATTTGCGATGATTCCCATGCCCACCGTTTCCGTCATCATACCGGTCGATAACGCCCAGCGGTTCCTGGCCGATGCCATCCAGTCCGTGTTGGGGCAGTCGTTCCCCGACTTCGAGCTGATCATCGTCAATGATGGTGTCACCGACGCCAGACTGAGGGAGCGCGAACGATTTCGCGACTGGCGTATCCGCATCATTCATCACGGTGCCCATCTCGGGCGGGCGGCGGCACGCAACACCGGCATCAACCATGCGCGCGGTGACTTTATCGCGTTTCTGGATGCCGACGACGTCTGGAAGAATGACAAGCTAATGCGGCATATCCAGCACTTCGCGGTGGACCCGGAGATTGGCCTTAGCTTTTCACGCTCCAGTTTCATGAATGTGCAAGGCGAACCGATCCACGGCTACCAGATGCCGAAGCTGTTTGATATCGACGCCGCCCATCTGCTGTGCCGTAATCCGGTGGGTAACGGTTCCGCACCGGTGCTGCGGCGGGAAACGCTACAGGACGTGCGCTTTCTGGGCGAGCGTGGCGGCGAGTCGGTGTACTGCTATTTCGACGAAGACTTCCGGCAGTCCGAGGACATTGAATGCTGGTTGCGCATCGCCGCCACCACCAGCTGGCAAATCGAAGGCATTCCGGAACCGCTGACCGTCTGCCGGATCAACGAGGGCGGCGTCTCCGGCAAGCTCCACCGTCAGTTTGCCAGCTGGGAGAAGATGATGGAGAAAGCCGTTCAGTTCGCGCCGGAACTGGTGCAACGACATGGCCGTCGGGCCCGCGCCCATCAACTGCGCTATCTGGCCCGGCAGGCCATACGTTTCAACGATGGCCTGGCCGCCGCCCGCTTCCTCAACCGGGCGGTGGCCGCCGACCCGTCCATTCTCCGCGAGGAGACCGCGCCCACTCTGTGCACCGCCATTGCCGCCTATTCGCAATGTTGCCTGCCCAGGCCGTTGTATGCCTTCTGTGAACGCATTGGGCTGAACCTGATCGGCAAGCTGCAACGCCACCGCATCGCCAGGGACGGGGTACACCCTTCCCTGCTGTAACCGGGCTGCTCCGTAGCCGATTGCCTTGGGCCTTCTTCGAAGGCCCTTTTTGTATCCATCGCGCTTTGAAAAAAGGTTGCCGCAGCCCGCGATGCAAAATGCGTTTGGCGCCCGAAAAAATAACGGAAAAATCAATAAAATCAAACAGTTAAAAGTTGGCTCGATCTGTGCAAAAGAGCCCTTGTAGCAGTTCTGTTGAAAAGAAGAATTACGGAGATACCCGATGGCTTTTTTGCAGACCCCTTCCCACCGCCGTCCCGCCGTCGACGCGCCTGTGGCCCGTGGCGACGCGCGAGGAGAGATCACCATGGAGGCCATTGTTTTCGCCAACCGGAGTGGAACCGAACTGGCTCCATTGTACCGCGGCTACTGCCCGGCACTGCTGCCGGTGCGCAATCGCGCGGTGATCGAGCACACCCTGGATGACCTGGCCCGGGCCGGTGTTTCCCGGGTGCGGCTGGTGGTTGCCGGACAGGCCCGCCAGATCGAAGCGCTGGTGGGCAACGGCGAGAAGTGGGGGCTGAGCGTTCAGTACCACCTTAGCAAGACAGGAGAGAGTGTGCAGGCGGTGGTGGCAAAGCTGGGTCTGGACCCAGGCTTGCCGTGCCTGTTCGTGCGTGGCGATGTGCTGCGCAGCCCGATATTGCGAAACCTGGTGTCGATCGCCGCCACCCTGGACGGTGAAATACTGCAGCCGCTGCTCGACCGTCGCAACGCCGGTATTGCCATTCTGATGCCGTCCAGTCCCCGTCTGCGGGAACTGGAATGGCCGCTGAGCACACCGGCGGATACCCGCGGGCGGGTGATCCCCTTGCTGCATGGCCGCTGCAACCTGATGAACAACTGGCAGGATCTGCTGGACGCCAACCTGTTGACCGGCGATCAGGCTCTGCCCGGCACGGCGCCCGCCCCCGGCGAGCACGGACGGCACCACACTCCGGCGATGGAGCGGTGCCTGGCTCTGCTGGCGCTCACGCTGGCCTTGCCGCTGGCGCCGCTGTGGGTGCCCCTGGCTCTGCTGGGTGGTCGCGGCCGCGCGTTCCAGGCCCGGCGGGTGTTCAGCAATGGTGGGCACCGCCGCCTGGCCTACTTGCTGCAGCACCGGCATCGCGGTCTGGCATTGCTGCCGCTGTTGGTGCTGGTGGCGCGCGGCGATCTGCGACTGTTTGGCGCCGACCCCTTTCGCCCGGGCAGCGACAACAGGCGCCGCGGCGTGCTGGGGCCGGTGCAGCTGTGGCTGGGCGCCGCCGCCGCCCATGAAGCGGATATCGTCGAACGGCATTTTCGTACCCTGAGTCCCCGGCGCCAGCTGGGGATGCTATGGCGCTGGCGGCGGCAGGCTCGTCGTCGCGCCTCCACGGTTTCCATTCCGGGAGCGTTGTCATGAAGACCATTCTGACCTACGGCACCTTCGATCTTTTTCATTACGGACATGTTCGGCTGTTCTCGCGGCTGGCGAAGCTGGGTGATCGCCTGATCGTTGGCGTGTCCACCGATGCCTTCAACGCCCGCAAGGGCAAGGCCGCTTTCTTCAGCTACCAGCAACGTATTGAGATGGTACGGGCCTGCCGGTATGTGGACCTGGTGATTCCCGAGCGGCACTGGGATCAGAAAGCGGACGACGTTCGTAAATATGACGTGGATATCTTCGCCATGGGCGACGACTGGAGCGGCCACTTCGATCATCTCTCGGCCCTCTGTCAGGTGCTTTATCTGCCCCGCACGGAAGCGGTTTCCACCACCAGCATCAAAACTAATCTGGCGCACGCCTTGCCCATGGGGCACGGCTGAACACCGGAGCGGGAGGAACCAAAGATGTGGAAAAATATTATCGGCAAGCTGGTGTATTACCTCAGTGGCTGGCTGCCAAGAGACCGCAGGAAGGCCGTGTTCGGTTGCTATCGGGACCTGTTCACCGATAACAGCAAATATCTTTTTCTTCACTACAGCGGTGCGTCGCCGATCCGCGCCATCTGGATCAGCGGCGATGCCTATCTGGTGGATCGGCTCCGGCGCAAAGGCCATGACGCCTACCTGCGCGGTTCCTGGACCGGTCGCTGGCATGCGCTCACCGCCGGGGTCTATTGCTACAGCAGCTATGTGGGGGACATCAATCAGTGGCTGTGTCGGGGCGCCTTCCTGATCAACCTGTGGCATGGCTCGCCGCTCAAGGAAATTGAATTCGATATTTCCAGCGGGCCGCTGGCCAAGCGCTACCGCCGTGGCCGGGCAGGGCTGCGTGCCTGGCTCCATCACCAGCTCTATATGAAGCCCGACCTGATGCTGGCGCCCAGCTTCCAGGTGGCGGCCTGTTTTCGCTCCGCGTTTCGTCTTCCCGAGCACCGGGTGTTGATCAGTGGTTATCCGCGCACCGACTTCGGTCAATGCCACGAGGTGGTGACCAATCCGCCGCTGCCCGCTTTTTGCCATGGCCGCCGTCAGATTCTCTATGCGCCATCCTGGCGGGACGGTGCCGAGGAGAACCCTTATCTGAATGCCATCGACTGGGAGCGTCTGTCCGACTGGCTGTCGGAGACCGACAGCGTACTGTTGGTGCGCCTGCACCCCAATGAAAGGGATATGGCCAGGGATCTGGCCAAGTACCCGTTCATCGTCGACATCAGCAGCCGGGAAGATATCTATGATCTGCTGCCGGATCTGGCACTGATGATCACGGATTATTCGTCCCTGTATATCGATGGCCTGCTGTTCGATGTGCCGGTTCTCTTCTATCGCTTCGATGAGCACTGGTACGCCGAGGCTTGCCGCAGGACCTATGACTACAGCCGGGACCTGCCCGAGGCCGGCCGGGTGGTCACCGACTTCGAATCGCTCTATGAGGAGCTGGACCGTGGTCACTGCTTTGACCGGGAGTGCCATCGCAAGGGGCGTAACAGTCAGCGCCATCAGTTCTGGTCACCGGGGCTGCCGATGTCGTTTGAAGTCATCAACCAGCATCTGGGGTGGTAGCGGGATCGGCCGCCCCGGTCAGCGCCGCCATCGTTATCGCCGCGCCGGCGGCGCTATTATCGGGTGGCACAATCCAAGCATGGAGAGCATCGCTCAGGCTTTTTCATCGCTACGTATCGGTAAATCGTCTGAAATCGGGTATGGTGCCTGCTAGCACTTTGCTAGCACCTTCCCGGAAATCAGTAAACTAAAAACGATCCGGTGTATACGTAATGGATATGGAACCACAGGTCGGTGACCACAGCGGCCAGTCCCAGCGCCGCGCTTTGCTGAAAGCGCTGCTGATTCTGACCGCGTTTTGTGGCGCGCTGTTCTACGTGATCAACATCCGACGTGGGGTGGTGGTCCTGGCGTATATAGAACTGGGCGCCGCCATCGCCTCGGTGTTGCTGTACGTAGTGGTGCGTCGCACGCCACGGCTGCGACTCTGGACACTGATCTATCTGATCCCGTTTCTCAACATCATGATGATGGCGCTGTATTTGCCCGGCGCATCACCCACGGTGTTCCTGTGGATCTACATCGTCCCGGTGCTTTGCCACCTGTTACTGGGGCCGCGGCTGGGCCTGGCGGTGTCGGTGTTCTACATTCTGGTGGCGCTGGGTTTGTTTCTTCACAAATACCCGGATTATCTGTTCCGCAGCGGCTTCGCGGAGATCGCCAACATCACCCTGTCGCTGGGGGTGACCCTGGCCTTCGCCTATATCTATGAGCGCGGCAGCGATCGTTCCCGCTCGGACCTGGTGGTGATGGCCTCCACCGATCCTCTTACCCGCCTGCCCAACCTGTATCGTTTTCGTGAAGCCTTTATTCATGAACGCAGCCGCGCGGAGCGCCTGGCTACGCCACTGAGTGTGCTGGTTCTGGATCTGGATCTGTTCAAGGCGGTCAATGACAGCTATGGCCATCGCATCGGTGATCTGGTTCTGATCCACGTGGCGAAGCAATTGCGTCAACGTCTGCGCGCCACGGACCTGCCCTGTCGGGTGGGGGGGGAGGAGTTCACCATGCTGCTGCCGGACACCAACCGTGACGAGGCGGTGTGGGTGGCGGAAAACCTCCGTGAGTTGATCGCCAGCCAGCCCTATCGGACCGGTCGCCTGAGCGTGCCCCTGTCGTGCAGCATCGGCGTGGCGGAATGGGGCGTGGATGGCCAGAGTATGGACGACCTGGTTGAAGCCGCCGACCGGCGTCTGTACATCGCCAAACAGCAGGGCCGTAACCGGGTTATCTCGGAAGGCTGAACGGCGCTCTTTTTCGTTATTTTGCACCGCCCGCCGCCGATCCGGCGGTACTTCCCTGGACGCCCACCCGGACCTTGCCGATACTTGGAGCGCTTCCCTTCGCGGCGCAGGAGAACGGCAATGAGCGAGACACGGGTGGAAAAAGACTCCCTGGGCGAGATCGAGGTGCCGGTGGAGGCCCGTTGGGGCGCCCAGACCCAGCGCGCGGTCGACAACTTTCCGATCAGCGGACGGCGCCTGCCGGACCGCTTCATTCAGGCGGTGGTGCGGATCAAACGGTGCGCCGCCCAGACCAACGCGGACCTGGAACTGCTCGACGAACACAAGCGCGCCGCCATCGTCGGCGCCTGCAATGAACTGCTGGCCGGTCATTACCTGGACCAGTTCCCCGTGGACGTGTTCCAGACCGGTTCCGGCACCAGCACCAACATGAACGTGAACGAGGTGATCGCCCACCTGTGCCGCGAAGCCGGCACCGAGATTCACCCCAATGACGACGTTAATCTGGGCCAGAGCAGCAACGACACCATCCCTTCCGCTCTGCATCTGTCGTCGGTGCTGGCGGTCACCGAGCAATTGATGCCCGGGCTGGAACATCTGATCGCCACCCTGGGCCTGCGCGCCAGCGAAGGCAAAACCCTGGTGAAGACCGGTCGCACCCACTTGATGGACGCCATGCCGGTGACCGTGGAGCAGGAGCTGCGCACCTGGGTACTTCAATTGCAGGGCGCCAGCGAGCGCCTGGCCAGGGCCCGTGATGATCTGTACGCCTTGCCGCAGGGCGGCACCGCCGTGGGCACCGGCATCAATGCGGACCCCGACTTTGGCGAGCGCTTCGCCGAGGCCCTGGCCGACGATACCGGCCGGCCGTTCACCGCGCTGCCACATCCGGCGCTGGCGCAGAGCGCGGTGGACGCGCCGCTGCATCTGTCCGCGGCCCTGCGTGGCCTGGCGGTGGTGCTGATGAAAATCAGCAACGATCTGCGCTGGATGAATTCCGGGCCGATCCACGGTCTGGCGGAATTGCGGTTGCCGGCCACCCAGCCCGGTTCGTCGATCATGCCGGGCAAGGTCAACCCGGTGATCTGCGAGTCCGCCACCATGGTGGCGGCCCAGGTTATCGGTCTGGATCAGGCCAACACCGTGGCCGCCCAGAGCGGCAATTTCCAACTCAACGTGATGCTGCCGCTGCTGGCCACCAATCTGCTCGACATGACCGAATGGCTGGCCAACAGCTGCCGCAATCTGGCCGACCAGGCGATCCAGGGCATGACCTGGAACGAGCAGCATCTGGCCGAAGGGGTGGGCCGCAACCCGATTCTGGTCACCGCCCTGAACCCGGTGATCGGCTACGAAAAAGCGGCCGCCATCGCCAAGGAAGCCTTCGCCAGCGGGCGGGCGGTGATCGACGTGGCCGCCGAGCACACCGATCTGGACCGGGACGAGCTGAAAAAGCTGCTCGACCCGCTCAAGCTCACCGGCCCTTCCGGCCACTGAAGGCGCGACGCACCGGTCACGCCGCCGGGGTGACGCCGGCGGCGGCCTGTGCCAATCTTTTGCCCGCCCAGCAGGCCGTTGAACAACCCTTTGCATGCTCAGCGCGCAAAGGGTTGTTCAACGGCCTGCTATAAAAAAGCAATCCCGGACCGGACGGCGAGGGTCGCCGGTGTTTACCCGGCACCGTGCGCGGCCCCGCTTCGGCTCGGCCTTTTGGTGATGGAGAGCAAGCATGAGTAAAGATCTGACCATTGATCGTACCCCGGAGGCGGTGGAATCGCCGTTGCTGATCCACAGCATCCTCGAATCCGGTGTGCGCTCCGCCCCCGACCAGGAAATCGTTTACGCGGATCAACGTCGGCTGACCTACCGTGAATTGGAGCAACGTGTAAACCGCCTGGCCGGTGCCCTGGCCGCCCAGGGCGTCAAGCCCGGCGACACGGTGGCGGTAATGGACTGGGACACCCATCGCTATCTGGAAGCGTTCTTCGCCATTCCGATGATGGGCGCGGTGCTGCACACCGTGAACGTGCGGCTCAGCCCGGAACAGATCCTCTATACCCTGAACCACGCCGAGGACGATGTGATTCTGGTGAACCGGGAATTCCTGCCGGTGCTGGAAGAGCTCAAGGACCGCATCGAAACGGTCAAATCCTTCATCCTGCTGGATGACGAGGGCGGCAACCTGGACAGCGGCCTGGAGCTGGCCGGTGAGTACGAGGCGCTGCTTGAACAGGCACCGGAGCACTACGACTTCCCGCTGCTGGACGAGAACACCCGCGCCACCACCTTCTACACCACCGGCACCACCGGCCTGCCCAAGGGCGTGTACTTCTCCCACCGCCAGCTGGTACTGCACACCTTTGCCGCCCGCGCGGCGCTGTCCGGGTCCGGCCACGGCCGGTTCAACCAGGACGATGTGTACATGCCGATCACGCCCATGTTCCACGTGCACGCCTGGGGCGTGCCCTATGTGGCCACCCTGCTGGGCGTGAAACAGGTGTACCCGGGCCGCTATGTGCCGGAAAGCCTGCTCAAGCTGCTGCTCACCGAGAAGGTCACCTTCTCCCACTGCGTGCCCACCATCATCCAGATGTTGCTGCAGGCGGAAGCCGCCAAGAGCATCGATCTGAGCGACTGGAAAGTGATCATCGGCGGCTCGGCCCTGCCCAAGCCCCTGGCCAAGGCGGCCCTGGCCCGTGGCATCGACATCTACGCCGGCTATGGCATGAGCGAAACCTGCCCGCTGATCTCGGTGGCGCTGCTGACCCCGGAACTGGAAAAAGCGGACGCGGAAACCCAGGCCGACTACCGCAGCCGCACCGGCCGCCCGGTACCCATGGTGCAGTGGCGCATCGTCGACACCGACATGAACGATATCCCCCACGACGGCAAGAGCCAGGGCGAGCTGGTGCTGCGTGCCCCCTGGCTGACCCAGGGCTACCTGAAGGACGAGGACAACTCCAAGGAGCTGTGGCGCGGCGGCTGGATGCACACCGGTGACATCGGTGTGATCGACGGCGAGGGCTGGCTGAAAATCACCGACCGCATCAAGGACGTGATCAAGACCGGCGGTGAGTGGGTATCGTCCCTGGATCTGGAAGGGCTGATTCTGCAGCACGACGGCGTGGCCGAATGCGCGGTGGTGGGCGTGCCCGACGAAAAATGGGGCGAGCGTCCGGTGGCCCTGGTGGTCAAGAGTGGCGAGGTGGACGAGGACGCCATCAAGGCGCTGCTCACCGGCTATGCCGACGACGGTGTGATCAGCCGCTACGGGGTGCCCGACCGGGTGGTGTTCGTGGACGAACTGCCGCGCACCTCGGTGGGTAAACTGGACAAGAAAAAGATGCGCGCCGAACTGGTGTGATCCCATGGGGCCGGTCACTCCGGCCCCGTTCTACTCCCCCCATATATCCCCCCGTCCGGCAAGGGTGTACCCTTCCGGAAATCGCCCGGCGCCGCGCCGGGCGAGCCATCGATAACGCTTACACCCCGTGTTCCCTCCGTCCAGGACTGGCTTCCCGGGACCGGTGTGCCCCTGATCTGGAGATCTTCATGCTGCGAGTGACCCTGAGCCTGCTGCTGGCGGCTTCGCTGGGCCTGGGAATCGGCGCATGGCACTACCTGGGGCAGGACGGCCAGCCGGCCGGGCCGCCCACCCTGGTGCAGGTGGCCACCGCCATTCTCAGCCCGCTCGCCGATCAGCTGGACGTGCCCGGCACCGCCCGGGCCAGCCGCACCCTGACCCTGCTCAGCGAGGTGGACAGCCGGGTAATCAAGCTGCATTTCCAGGAAGGCCAGAGCGTGGATGCCGGCGATCTGCTGGCGTCCCTGGACGACCGGCGGGCCCAGGAGCAGCTGGAGCAGGCGCGGGCCGCCTACCAACTCGCCCTGACCGACTACCAAAGCGCCGCCCGGCAGGTCGGTGAACGGGTGCTTTCCCAGACCGGCGCCAACGACCTCAAGGTGGTGATGGAAGCCGCCCGGGTCGGGCTGGAAGCCAGCCGGGTGGCCCTGGCGGCGCACCGTATTCGCGCCCCGTTCGACGGCATCATGGGGCCACGGCTGGTGGCGCCGGGGGCGGATCTGAGCAGCGGCGATGCCATCGCCACCCTGGACAGCGTGCGTAATCTGGAGGTGGTGTTCCAGGCACCCCGGCGCTATCTCTCCGCGTTGCGCCCCGGGCTGCCGGTGACCGCCGGCAGCGAGGTCTATCCGGGTAAGGGGTTCTCCGGCAAGGTGATGCTGGTTGACGGTCGTGTCGGCGGCGCCGACGGCAGCCTGCATGTGAAAGCGCTGCTGAATAACGACGACGCGCTGCTGCGCCCGGGCCAGCCCCTGCGGGTGTCGATGCACTTGCAGGAGCACGCCGCCGTACTGGTGCCGGAGCAGGCGATCATCACCCAGGGGGCGCAAAGCTATGTGTTCACGGTCAGCAAGATGCGCCGCGCCGAGCGTCGCACGGTCAGCCTGGGTGAGCGCCGCGCCGACGGCTGGGTGGAGATCACCGCCGGGCTGAAGGACCGGGAGCCGGTGATCGTCAAGGGCCACAGTCATTTGGGCAGCGGCGCGCCGGTACGCATTATCGAAAATCAAGACGCCGGGCCGCCCGACCGTCCCGCGACCCGGCGGGCGGCGGTCTGATGTCGGAGCAGGCTCCGGTGGGGTATGAACTGGTGCGCTCCCGACGGCGCTCGCTGGAAGTGCGGGTGTTTCCGGACGGCCGGGTACAGGTGCGCGCCCCGCTGCGGATGGCCGCCCGCCATATCGAGGCGTTCGTGGACGAGCGCCAGGACTGGATTGCCCGGCAACGCCGGATCATGGCCCACCGCCCACGGCAACGCTGGAGCCACGGTGAAACCTGCCTGCACCTGGGTGAGCCGCGCCGGCTGGAGGTGACCCCGGTGGCCCGGCCCGGCGGCCGGGTCAGCCTGGAGGGCGACCGGCTGCGGGTTGCGGTGCCCGGCCCGGAGGACGAAAGCCAGGTGCGTGACGCGGTCCATGAATGGTGGCGCGGGCAGGCGCGGGTGTTTTTCCGGGACAGCATCGATCGGCAGTTTCCCTGGTTCGCCGACCGTGGCCATGCCCTGCCGACGCTGCGCGTGAAGAAGATGCGCACCCGCTGGGGCTCGCTGTCGCCCCGGGGCTACATCAACCTGAATCTGCTGCTGATGGCGTTCCCGCCGGCGGTGATCGATTACGTGGTGATGCACGAGCTTTGTCATCTGGAACATATGAATCACGGTCCCGACTTCCACGCCCTGATGGACCGCCGCATGCCCGACTGGCGCCGTCACAAGGCGCGGCTGGAAGGCTGACGGCGGGTTTTACCCTTTTTTGCCGCGCCCCTGACCCCCCCTTGATGGTCTTTCTGTTTCAGTAGGGCCATGGAAACCAAAACTCTGCTAAAACGCATCAAGGAACGGGACCCCCACCACGAGTATTTCCAGCAAGCGGCCGGCAGCCTGCTGAAGAGCATCTCCAGGCCGCTGCGGAACTATCCGGATCTCAATGACAGTGCGCTGATGGAGCGCCTGCTGGAGCCGGAGCGGGTCATCACTTTCCGGGTGCCCTGGATCGACGATCAGGGCAAGGCCCATGTGAATCGGGGCTTCCGGGTCCAGATGAACGGCGCGCTGGGGCCCTACAAGGGCGGTTTGCGCTTCCACCCGTCGGTGAACCTGGACGTGCTGTCCTTCCTGGCCCTGGAACAAACCGTGAAAAACGCCCTTACCGGTTTGCCGCTGGGCGGCGGCAAGGGCGGTTCCGACTTCGACCCCAAGGGACGCAGCGACGACGAGATCATGCTTTTCTGCCAGGCTTTCATGGCCGAATTCCACCATCACATGGGGGCCGACACCGACGTGCCGGCCGGCGACATGGGCGTCGGCCCCCGGGAAATCGGCTACCTGTTCGGCATGTATCGCAAGCTCGGCCGCCGCCACGACGGCGGCTTCACCGGCAAGCAGCTGGCCTTCGGCGGCAGCCTGATGCGGGTGGAAGCCACCGGCTACGGCGTGATCTATTTTCTCGAACACATGCTGGCGAACCAGGGCGAAAAACTGGATGGCAAAACCGTGGCCATTTCCGGCGCCGGTAACGTGGCCCGCCACGCCCTGGCCAAGGCGCTGGACAGCGGCGCCCGGGTGGTGACCCTGTCCGATTCCCAGGGCTTCGTGGAGGTGAGCAAGGGCCTCACCGCCAAGCACCTGGAAGCGGTGGCGGAAATCAAAAACGGCGGCGGCCGGCTCGGCGAATTGGCGGACCGCTTCAGCGGCGTGCGCTACCACAAGGGCAAGCGCCCCTGGGGCGTGCGCTGCGACATCGCGCTGCCCTGCGCCACCCAGAATGAACTGGGCGAGAAGGACGCCGATGCGCTGGTGGACAACGGCTGCCAGTGGCTGGTGGAAGGCGCCAATATGCCGTGCTCCGCCGCAGCGGTGAAGCGGCTGCGCGATGGCGGCGTGGTGTTTGGGCCGGGCAAGGCGGCCAATGCCGGTGGCGTGGCGGTCAGTGGTCTGGAAATGAGTCAGAACAGCCGGCGGGAAAGCTGGTCGGCGGGCGAAGTGGACCAGCGGCTGCGGGAAATCATGGAGCGTATCCACCGCCGCTGCGTTGACCACGGCGGCCAGCGCAAAACCGACTATCTGGTGGGCGCCGACCTGGCCGGCTATCTGCGGGTGGCCGAGGCCATGGCCGGCCAGGGCGTGCTCTGACCGGGCGGCGTCCCGCCACGGACAGGCAAAGGAAAAACCCCGCCGGAGCGGGGTTTTCCGTTACGACAACGCCGGGCCGAACCCCGGCGTGATCGTCTTACTCAGCGACGACGTTTGCCGCCTGCGGACCTTTCGGACCTTGCTGAATGTCGAAGCTTACCTTCTGGCCTTCGGCCAGAGTCCGGAAGCCGGAGCCATTGATCGCGCTGAAATGAACGAAGACATCCGCGCCACCGTCATCCTGGGAAATGAAACCGAAACCCTTGGATTCGTTGAACCATTTAACGGTACCAGTAGCCATTTGAATCTATACCTCAAAACTTTTTCATAGGGTGATGCTTGCAAACCAGGGGAGGGGTGTTCGGAGACTTCATGAGCTTCACGCGAAGGGAAGGCAACTACCAAAACAAACCACTGCCACAATCTGCAGCCATTTCGACTTTACTACCCTTTCCCGGCGACACCAAATTTTTTTTTGGCCCTCCATCCGGCCCGCTTAACGCAGGCCGGCGGCGATCTCCAGGTCGTCAATGGACTGCTCCAGATAGTCCAGAAGGCGCTGCATGGAGGGCAGGGTCCGGCGGCAGGCGATCAGCCCGAATTCGATCTGATCCCGGTAGCTGGTCAGGGTCATGTTCAGGGCGATGCGGTCCAGTACCACCGACACCGGATACTGTCCCTTGAGCTGGGCGCCGTTCCAGTAAAGCGGTTCCTTGGGGCCGGGCACGTTGGAAATGATCACGTTGAACGCCCGCCAGCGGGGCGCCAGGCCGGTGAGCAGATTGAGGCCGGTGGGGGCCATGCTCAAGGCGGTGAAATTAAGAATTTCCTCCGGGCTCATTTGTGAAAAGCGCTGCTTGGCTTCCTTCACCGAGGCCTGCACCACCCGCAGCCGGTTGGCCGGGTCGCACACATGGGTGCCCAGGTTGGCCAGGATCATGGCGATCTGGTTGCCGCCGGCGCTGTCGTCCTTGCGCAGGGACATGGGCACCATGGCGATCAGCGGCTGATCGGGCAGTGCGTTCTGGCTGATCAGATACTCGCGCAGCGCATGCCCGCACATGGTCAGCACCACATCATTGAGCGTGCAGTTGAACGCCCCGGCCAGCTTCTTCAGGCGCGGCAGGGAATAGCTTTGGGCGGCGAACCGCCGGGAACCGGTGATGCACTGGTTGAGAATGGTGTCCGGGGCCTGAAAGATGGACACGAAATTGGGGTCGTCCTTGGCTTTCTGGGTGACCCGGTAGATTTCCCGGGTCAGCGCCGGCACGGTGGCGATCTGGCGGCTGGCGCCGGCGGTCAGACGGGCCAGGCTGCTGACCGCGTCCACCGGGCTGCTCATCCCCCGTCCGCGCTTATTGGGCTTGTAGGCCCACACCGGCGGCTGGTCGCGCTCGTTCGGGTCCGTGGACAGCGCCCGCATGCCCATGCGCATGGCCGAGATGCCATCCACCATGGAATGGTGCACCTTGGTATAGAGGGCGAACTGGCGGCCGCGAATGCCTTCGATCAGGTGCGCCTCCCAGAGCGGGCGCTCCCGGTCCAGCAGATTGGAATGTTCGGCGGACACCAGCGACAGCAGTTCGCGGATGCGGCCCGGTTTGGGCAGGGCCTCGTGGCGGAAATGGTGGTCGATGTCGAACTGCTTGTCCTCGTCCCAGTGCCACTGCCCCCAACGGCGCCGCAGGCGCTGGTTGAACGGCGGCTCCGGGCAGCAATAATCACGGATCGACCGCGCCAGTTCACTGACGTATTTGGGGCCGGCGCCCTCGGGAAACGAAAACAATTGCAGGCCCGCCACGTGCATGGGTTGCTGCCGTTTTTCCAGATACAGGAATAACTGATCCACCGGACTCAGGGTTTTCATGCCATCCTCACTTTTTATCGCCGTCCCGCTCGGGAACAGGACGCGCTATCTCCTTGGCGTTCCGGGCCATCTTAGCAGAGCGGCCCGGGTCCTGAATGTGCCTTGCGGTAAACCGGGCTTGGCCCTGGAGCCCACTACTATGTGCGCCGATTCACGTTCTCGGCATTTGCCAATCCCGCTGCAAACGCCGATGCCAGGATGCTTGCAAAAACGTTGCCATACCCATGAAACGCTTTGGTCACGGACCCTTGGCAGGGTACTCCGATCATCGTTCGCGGAGAGGGTTATGCGCATCTTCATCATGGGGTTGGCCGGGCTGACAATGGCCTGCAGCGCCCAGGGCAATATTCTGATCAGTGAGTACGTGGAAGGCAGCGGCAACAACAAAGCCCTGGAGCTGTATAACTCCGGGGACACCAGCCAGAGCCTGAACGGCTATGTGCTGGAGCGCTACAGCAACGGTTCCCCCACGGTGAGCAGCAGCCTGGCTCTGGACGGCCATAATCTGGCCGGCGGTGATGTGCTGGTGATCGCCACCAACCAGGCCACCGGCACCCTGGCCGGGCTGGCGGATATCACCAGCGCCACCATCAATCACAACGGCGACGACGCCTATGTGCTGCGTAACGCCGACGGTGTGGTGGACAGCTTCGGCCGGGTTGGCGAGGACCCGGGCAGCGCCTGGACCGGCGGTGGCCTGAGCACGGCGAACCAGACGCTGCGCCGCAAGGACAGCGTCACCAGCGGCGACACGGTGATCGACGATGCCTTCGACCCGTCGGTGGAGTGGGTGGGCTTCCCCTCGGACACCCTGGACGGTCTCGGTGAGCCGGGCACCGGCGGCGGTGCAGGCGCTAAAGAGCCGGTGCCGCTGGGCGCCTGCGGCGAGGCGGTGACCCGCATCGCCGCCATTCAGGGCCCCGGCGACCGCTCCCCGCTGGACGGCGAGGGCCATGTGATCGAGGCGGTGGTGACCGCCGTGTACCCGGCCTTCGACGGCTTCTATGTGATGGAAACCGAGGCCAACCGGGACAACGACCCGGCCACCTCCGAAGGCCTGTTTATCTATCAGCCGGACGCGCAGGTGAGCGCCGGTGATCGGGTACGGGTGAGCGGTACGGTCAGCGAGTACTACGGCCTCACCCAGATCAGCGCCGACCAGCAGGCGGTCTGCGAGCAGGAGGTAACGGTGACCCCGGTGGTGCTGACCCTGCCGTTCGATGACCTGGCCGACCGGGAATCCCTGGAAGGCATGCTGGTGAGCGTGGAGCAACCGCTCACCGTCAGCGACAACTACGAGCTGGCCCGCTACGGCAGCATGACGCTGAGCGATGGCCGCCTGTTCAACCCCACCAATGTGGCGGCCCCCGGCGAGGCGGCCCGGGCGGTGAAGGAAGCCAATAGCCGTAACCAGGTGCTGCTGGACGATGCCTCCAACGCTCAGAATCCGGCCACGGTGATTTATCCGGAGGGCGGTCTGGCCGCCGACAATACCCTGCGCGCCGGCTACCAGACCCGGCCGTTCCGGGCGGTGTTCACCTACGGCTTTAACCAATGGCGGCTGCAGCCGGTGGGCGAGGTGCGCTTCGACGCCACCGCCAACCCCCGGTCCCCAATCCCGGACCGGGCCGCCGCCAGTGACCTGCGGGTGGCTTCGTTCAACGTGCTGAACTACTTCAACGGCGACGGCGCCGGCGGCGGCTTCCCCACCCCCCGGGGGGCGGAGAACAGCCAGGAGCTGACCCGGCAGCAGGACAAGCTGGTGGCCGCGCTCAACGACATCGACGCCGATGTGGTCGGCCTGATGGAGGTGGAGAACGACGGCTATGGTTCGGACTCCGCCATCGCCCAGCTCACCGCCGCCCTGGGACCGTCCTGGCGCTACGTGGACCCGGGCCTGGACAGCCTGGGCGGTGACGCCATCGCCGTGGGTCTGATCTACCGGGGCGACGTGGTCGAGGAGGTGGGCACCGCCGCCACCACCGACGCCGGCGCCTTCGGCAATGCCACCAACCGCCAGCCGCTGGCCCAGACCTTCCAACCGCTGAACGGTGGCGAGACCCTCACCGTGGTGGTCAACCACTTCAAGTCCAAGGGCAGCTGCCCGGACAATGGCATCAACAGCGCCCAGGGCGACGGCCAGGGCTGCTGGAACGCGGAGCGGGTGGACGCCGCCCAGCAGTTGTTGAGCTGGCTGGAGAACAATCCCACCGGCGCCAGCGATGGCAACTGGCTGGTGATGGGCGACCTGAACAGCTACGCCAAGGAAGACCCGATCACCACCCTGCGTGACGCCGGGCTGGTGAACCTGGTGCAGCGCTTCCAGGGCGAGGACGCCTACAGCTACACCTACAAAGGCGAAGCCGGCTATCTGGACCATGCCCTGGCCTCCGAAAGCCTCAATGGCAAGGTGCTCGCCACCTTTGAATGGCACATCAACGCGGATGAACCGGTGGCGTTTTCCTACCAGCTGCCGAGTTACCAGAGCGAGGAGCAGCACCAGCGCTATTACGTCGCGGACGCCTGGCGGGCCTCCGACCACGACCCGGTGGTGATCGATATGGCGCTGTCCGCCAACGCCGGCGGCGAAGAGGGCGATGGCGGCGGTGACAGCGGTAGTGACAGCGGTAGTGGCAGTGGCAGTGGCAGTGCCGGCGACAGTGACAGCAACGGCGGCGGCCTGGGCTACGGGCTGCTGTTGATGCTGGCGGGCCTGCTGCGCCGCCGTCACTGACCGTTGCGCGGTGGCGGGGTACCCTTGGCGGTTGTCATGATCGCGAAGGAGATGCCCATGCCGCCGCGCCGTTTTCAGGCCCTGCTGTTCGACCTCGACGGTACCCTGGTGGATACCCGCCTGGATTTCGCCGCCCTGCGCGGGGAGCTGGGTTTTCCGGAAGGCATCGGCCTGCTGGAGCACCTGGAGACCCTGCCGCCGGAGCAGGCGTGCCAGGCCCGCCAGGTGATCCACCGCCATGAAATGGCCGGCGCCGAGGCCGCCACCTGGATCGACGGCGCCCGGGCGTTGCTGGCGGCGCTGCGCCGCCATGGCGTGCCCACCGCCATTCTCACCCGCAACAGCCGCGCCGCCGTGGCGCGCACCGACCAGGTGCTGGGGTTGCCGGTGGACCTGATTCTGACCCGCGAGGATTGCCCGCCCAAACCGCACCCGGAAGGACTGTTGCGGATCGCCGAACAGCTGCGGCTGACGCCGGCTCGGACGCTCTATGTGGGGGATTTCGTTTACGATCTGCAGGCGGCGCGAAACGCCGGTATGGCGGCGGGATTACTGCTCAACGGGGGCAACGGGCATTTCGCCGATCAGGCCGACCTGGTGGTCGGCCATCTCGGTGAACTGCTGGAGCACACGGCTTACTCGTAGTCGAACGAGAAGTGCTCCGGCGCCAGTTGCATGGTGCTTTTGGTGGGCTTGAGGGCGGCTTCCGCGTGGCCCTTGGCGGCCGGCAGCATGCGCTCGAAGAAGAATTCCGCGGTGGCCAGCTTGGCCTGGTAGAACTCCTTCGGTTCGTTGCCGCCGTTGGCCAGCTTGTCCTGCGCCACTTTCGCCTGCAGGGCCCAGAAGTAGGCCATCATGGCGTAGCCGGAATACATCAGGTAATCGTAGCTGGCGGTGCCGACCATTTCCCGGTCCTTGGCGGCGGTCAGCATGATGCGGGTGGTCAGGTAGTTCCACTCGGCGGCGATTTTCAGCAGCTTCCAGGCGAACGGGCGCAGCTCGCCATCGGTGAGATGCTTGCGGCCGAAGTCCAGCAGCTTCCTGGAGAAATCGCGCACGCATTTGCCACGGCTGGACAGCAGTACCTTACGGCCCAGCAGGTCCAGGGACTGGATGCCGGTGGTGCCTTCATAGAGCGTGGCGATGCGTGCGTCGCGCACGATCTGCTCCATGCCGTGTTCCTTAATGTAGCCGTGACCGCCGAAGATCTGCATGGCGTCGTTGGCCACTTCCAGGCCCTTCTCGGTGAGG
>CENV01063722.1_pt1 | contig 37710 bp, 28 predicted proteins | sample 530231 | NCBI WGS metagenome assembly CENV01 (sample SAMEA2619815, study PRJEB7988) | marine metagenome | biome: marine biome (ENVO:00000447); feature: surface water layer (ENVO:00002042); material: "saline water (ENVO:00002010), including plankton (ENVO:xxxxxxxx)" | depth 5 m
TGCCCCTGATGGTATCAAGAACGGGTCTACGTCAGTGCTTGCAGTTAATGTCACTTCAGTTGCCCAACTACTCTGACTGCTTCCAAAGTGCACATGAGGATTGTCTATCATAGGTAGTATGTGGTCTCCCGATGAGCGTGTGTATTGTATGCCCTTGAGTCCCTCCTTCCAGTTGGTGGTGTCGACTGGCACGTTGTTAGAGTCAACTAGATTAGGCGAGGCCGTGTTTCCATTTGGCCCCCTTGAAGTAGTCGTTATTTCAAGTAGGGAATAGGGAATGTAACCACAGTCTATGCCTTGGCTTGCGTCAATGTCTGTGTCAGACACAGGTCTCTTTCCATGACCAGCGCTCTCGCTGGTATCGAAGTCCCATTCGCCGCTCGCTGTTCTCTCTGCTCTTCTTACTTCACCGAACTCTAAATGGGATGCTTGTATGCCATAGTCGCGTTTTACAGTGCTGCTGTATGCTCGACTCAGTGGCGTTATTGGGCTTTGTGTATTGTAAGCCCTGATTCGTATGGAGTCTTCTTTTATGCCCCACTCTCCGAATGTCCTACCATCAGTGGCATACATCTCCCTGCAATCGAAGATGTGCCCTTCCTCGGAGTTGACCTCTTCTCCGGCGTTTATCGCAGCAGCGGTAACAGCAGCAATCAACTCGTCTGTCACGAGAGTAGTCCAATTCAATACAGGAGCGATTAGTACTTCATTCGGTAACGTCACTAAACCAGTGCAACCGTAGAATGTTGTGTAGTCCCTCGACGTGTAGGATACTGTGATACCAACATCTGCTGTTGCGTGATAATCTGTGATTTGTATGATGCCGTTTTCTTTCGGGAATCCTAAGTAGCCTAAGATATCACCCTTGACGTTGAAAGCAGAGTTAAGCGGAGTTGCACTACTTGCGTATGGTGATTCATCAAAAGTTATCGCTAATGTGTTAGCACTCGTATCTTCTGTAGCACTGACGAGCAAGGCTGCGTTAGGCGCACTGACTCCTCTCCATCTAGCACCTCTCCAAGTCTTCAGTGTCTCTGTAACACCACTTACGCCAGTATCTAATCTACCAGTGGCATCTCCAGTACCATGCATGTGCTTGCCTATTGTAAAGCCGCCCTGACCCACGTCCCTGTCGTCGAAGAAGACACAGACCTCGTCCTCGATGGTGGTCGGAAGAGTCGTATTCTCGTTAGCGAAGGAGTCACCCATCTTGCGATAGATGTAACGAACGCCGCTTTCCCTACCTAGGTTGTCTTTGAATCTAAAACCATAGAGTTGCCCCTTACCCACATTGTCAGACAAAGTTTGTGCTGTGGGTACGTGACTCGTGTAATCCGTTACGGATGAGGAACCGTAACGATTGTTGAACTTGGTCTCTCCTTTCTTTCCGAACCCCCAAGTCCCAGCATCAGGTGCCCAACCGGGCACACCACTGGCTACCAGTCCACCGAAATTGATTCTCGATATTGCTCTTTTACCTACTCTTAGACCCTTGACTAACGACGATGATGACCCTTTTACGTCAAGAGATTCGGCGTTGATTGAGTTGTGATTCTTTCCGCTTATTGAGTCTGATACCGCTCTCATTGTAGCAGTGTCCTCAAAGTCAGAGACGCTGGCTACTTCTTCACCGCTATCTACAGCAGTTACGTATTGCTGTAGAGTTGTAATCGGTGCGAATGGTCTACCGTTCTTATCAAGAGGCATAGGAGCAGGGTGCATGTTCTCTCCTTCTCTTTCATCAGGGAGCGCCCAAAAGTTACGCCATCTACCACCATGACCAACTAAGAATTGAGGTTGATAGAGACTCTGACCCTTGCTATTGTCCAACCACACGCAGAAGTTCCTACCTGATGCGCCGGGAACAGTGCTGTGTATTACGACAGTGTAACCAATATCACCATTCAAGTCTTGCACTTCTCTACCGATATGCGCTCGTATGTAACCCATGTGCGTGCCTCTATCACCATTGTCGGTATGCCAAAACGAAGCAGGGTCGTGGGCTGAACCGCTTTGCAGTCTAGCGTTTAGAGCGGCTTGTTGATTGATAAGTCTGACAACTTCCTCAGCAGCGGCAAGAGTATTCGTGACTCCATCTCTCTGTGCCACTTCCCCTGTGTCTATCGTAAGGCGTCTTACGAAATCCATGTCCTTCCATTGCGGTAGGTGCTGTAATCTGCTCTCTTCGTGAGATGACAAGTCGAGTGTAGTGCCCCTTATTCCCTTCAAGCAGAGGTAAGCAGGAATTACTCTCGTCCCGTCAGGCGTATCGAAGAAAGTCGATGGGTCTCTAAATGTACAACCTGTCGTTGCTTCTCTATGCTCGATAATTTTCTTGATGAAAGAGTCCGCATTGTCTTTCGGTATTCTTGTAGACTGATGTTTGGTGTCTGCAATTTTGTGAAGTACGACAGAGTCGTTGGTTCTAGGCGTTAGGCTGTATCCATTCCTAAGTCCATCAACCGCACCACCATAGGAATACCCAGTATGGACGTAATGCCCATGCGACTTACCATAGAGTCTTGCACCTGCTATGCTTCTACCATCAGTCGGGAAGTCATCAGTATCTTGATTATCAAATGTAGTCGAATCTAACAAGTCCTCAGTGTGTCGATTAGACAGGTCATGAGCATAAGCGCTCTCGATAAACTTGGACTGTTGTGTGCTTCTTATGTATGGGTTCTGTGATAGGAATCCGTTAGTGACGTCTATCTGCGTAGTCCATGGGCTTGGCCCAGCACCGTTGTATACGGCATTCACCTTGTGCAACTTGCTCCTACTTGTACCGCCACTTTCTACCACTTCTTTAGGCCAACCGATTTCAACAGCCTGTGCACTAGATTGAACTTGCATGTGAATATCTTGGAATGCTACAAACTCTCTGTCATGAGCGACATCATACAGTAGAACGCGAGCATGGTCGTTTGTAGACAGATACGGGTCTACAAATGCAACAGTTGGTGCTTGAGATGCAGTGAGTCCTAGTGCTAGGTAATTCTCTTCAATCGTTCTATTGACGTGTTGAGCATAGTTCCTAGCAGTCTCTAAACAAGTATCACCTATCAGGAAGTTCTCTATGGGTATGCTATCTCTCGGATTAGCGCTGTCTAGTTCACCAGCACCACCATCAAAGGCGTTCCACACTTGTGACTCATTGTAGACTCCTCTGCTCTTGGCAAACAATCCTTCTACAGCGTGCGGGTTGTTGTAGGTCATATTCGCCCATACAGTGTCTCCGTTACGGAATCCTCCATTGCAGTAAGGGTTGAGCCATGTTGCATTCAGTATAGCATCCTTATCCTCGTAGTCACCCATCCATACTGCAAGTTTAGCATTGGATGGAATCACTGGAGTTGCCGCAGTCATATTGATGACTTGAGTACCGTTTGCGTCAGCGCTTTCTACTTCGCTCACCAATCCTATTCTTCGTATCTTGTCCGTTCCGGTATCTTCCCAGTAGTAGAGCGTGTCGCCTTTCTTGACGTTCATACCATGTAGGTCATTGACATTCTTACCACTAGCGCCATCTACGGTTATTTCAAATGGTGAAGATGAATCAGCACTTTGAGCAGTAATTGTAACATCAGTAATGTTGAGGCTATTCTTCAACTCACGATAGTACTGGGAGCCATCGGATACCTCTGTAGTGACTGAGGTTCCAAGTATGCTTCTGCACTTTCTTGCAAGTGTTATCACAGCATTTTCAGGAAGACCATAACCGTACAAAACAGTATCATCACCTATTGTGGTTGTGATACCACCACCACATGTGATACTGTTACTCGCAACTGCGGTAACAACTCCTCTGCTACTACCAGTTGAGATATGTATAGTGTCTCCTACTGCAAAAACAGTGCTAGGGTCACCAACACTAGCAATCATTGCGGCAGTATGACCGCCAGTGTAACTAGAACCCAAAGGATTGTTGATGGTAATTCCATAAGAAACGACTGGATACGTACTTTCTGATGATTGCAATACAAGTACGATACTATTCTTGGGTACTGCTGTGATTGTCGCTCCTACTAACGTCTTGATGTGGCCGTGATATTGATACCTGTATATGGTTCCGTTATCATCGTATTGAACCTCATAACCTAAATCACCGACTGATGATGGAGCGTCTCCAAGACTATCGTATCCTAAATCAGGGAACTTAGCAAAATCTTCAGGACTCATTGTAACGATTACAGCCTTATCGTTATTAGTTAGTTTTACTACTTCAGTGGAAAGTGCTTTACCGCTAGCACGCTTGCTCTGTATCTTCGCAGCATGTGGGTTGCTTTCAGGCCCAGCCTTGAACTCGACGGCACTGACGTATTGTCTAAGACCGTAGTCGACGTTGCCGCCTTGTGTCTTGACACTGGCCGCATCATGGTAATACTCATCTCTGTCTTCAAAATCAGAGGACGGAGTTATGTCGTCAGACGCTAGAAGAGCATTACCTTCTTCAAATCCAACACCGCCTAAGTAGACTGGTTGCCCTGCACCTAAATCGTCAAAGAAGCCATCGCTATGTCCGTATGGCATACTACTAGTGACTAATTGTATGTATGTGTCAGACACTGGGTCGTTGGTGTACCAGCACCACTTGCCGTTTGCCAACCACACTTTCCTGTAACGGTACACATCATTACCGAATCCCTTGTACTCGTCTTGGTCTGTGTGTGACTCAGGGAACACACTCAGGTCGTTGACATGTAACCTTCGATTCGTGGCGTCATACTTGGTGATGAAGGTGGAGTTGATGTACTCTCTATTTGCTAATGCTATAGAGTATGCTGATTGAGCCTCTCTGTCTGCTGGCTCTGTGTCTGTGAATCTCCTACCTACTGGAGATGGGTTGTAGGTATGTGCAGTGTGAGTAGCATCTATGTGTATTTTGAAGCCGTTATCAGGGCCTACTCTATCATCAAAGAACTGCTTGGAGAAAAAGGGGATTTCTGCAACTGCTCTTGTGCTAGCGTATTGAGTACCGAGTTGGTAATCATGCTGCACGTCATTGAGTGTCTGATGCATTCTGTCATTCACAGTGCTTCCGTTTTCTAAGTCAGATTGTTCGCCAAAATCAGGCTCATTAAATACAGTAAAATTAGCAAAGATATCCGTAGTCCCACTTGTTGTACCTTCCATCAGCCCTGCCGCTCTGAGTAGTCTTGCTATATTTGTGTACTCAGTACCATCAGGAGTAACAAAATCACCGGAGCCTAAGGCACCAGTACTAAAGACAAAAGTATTACCAGTCTTGCTATCATATTTTGCACTACTACCGTCGGGTAAGTATATTCTTCCATAACGCGGAAATCCATACGTTCCCCAAGATATCATGTCGGTGCTTTCATTGTTCAAAGGCTTGACGTACAATGTTCCAGCCCCACTCGACCAGTTCATGTTTAACTTACTTGTAATAACAGCGTATGACCTTCGCGTAGAGTAGGATTCATGTGCTAGCATACTTGGTTGGTATACGGGCCGAGTGTCAATAGCCCCCTGACCCGGCCCACCCAATGTTACTGTCACTACAGGAGCATTAGGCTCGATTTCTTTTACAATATGAGAATCAGGACTGCCTTTACCAGTGAAGTTGATTGCGCGAGAGACCATTGAATCAGCGATGCCTATGCAACTAATTGCTTCGATGCCGCCCTCTTCACCTACGCTTTCGTCTATGCTTCTTACTTTTGCACGACTCATCATGTATAGTATAGCAGCACGATTGGTTATGCTTGAGTTATTGACGTGCGAGAGAAGCATACCACGTCTTCTATCACTTGGCTGTAGGACGATTCGCATATTGGCATCTGAGTTACCCGTCAGAGTAATGTTGTCTATTACGTCAAACATCTCGTGAATAGCAGTAGACGATGATACAGTTCCTGTATCGAATTGACCTGCCGATGGGCTACCCGGTACAATATCAGGCTCAAGTCTATCGTAAGTACCTTTATCAGTCAAGGTTTTAGTGTTCTTCATCTTTGTTAGATACAACTTGTGAAAAACAGAATCATGCGTACCAGTAGTGCTAGTAGACTCAAGAATTACTCCCGGCGTTTGATTTTGTATCGAATCTGCGTTGTTTCTAGGTGTGTAATTAGCAGGACATAATGACTCATCCACTTCATCATCAGAGGAATATCCTTCAGAAGTATCTCCGACTAGGCTATGGTCATTGAGTAGTGCTTCGTTTACATTTATCTCCGATGTGTCGATATCGATGTATCCTCCCGGTGCGTAAAGCGTATGACCGGATGCTATCGAATTGATGATAGCGTCGTAGACATACTCGCTACCGGAGACTAAAGTGTCGGAAGACGGAACTGTCTTCTCAACCATGAGTAGCGGTTGCACTGTACCACTCATACTCGCTCCAGTCAGGTCGATGGCGTTGTAATGTATCTCGACGAAAGGCGCTAGCGTAGGAGTTAGTTGCGTGAGCCTCGGTACGTGCAGTATAGCGACCCTACTCTCCTTGGATGGCTTAACGTGATATTTGCGTATGTCACTGCTGATGTGAGTCTGTGCATCGTCCGCATCGTATACTTGGAAAGGTGGTACAGGCCCCTTGAGGGCAAAAGGCGTGTAATCAAAGTTAGGGCCACCAATCGCTATGAGTTTTCTTTTACCAGCAGGTGGGCTACCAGTACCATTGTATGAGTTGAATGCTGCCGTTACGGTACTAGAATTAACAGCATTTACAACTTCGACTCCTGCAAACTCATGATAGATATCCACTACGCTGTTGATGGATATTTGCTTATCGATGCCAGTCTGCATCTCGTCATAGATAATATCGATAACATCGGCTGACCCATCCGCTCTTTGGTCTACTATCTCTTGTGACGGTTTAGGTAGCATTCTGAGATAGCAATGCCCTTCGATGTGGTTGTTGGTATGTCTACCGCTGTGTCCAATTTGATAGACCTCATCTACCGTTGTAGGCCAAGTAGCCGCAAATGGGTTATTTGTATCTGAATCAGTGGTAGCCATTGCAGATGAATACACAAAACCGTGATTCTCAAACTCGCTTTCATCTATTACCATCTGCCCAGTTCGGTCTACGATTTGCGATGTGTAATGTGGAGGCTGATACGGATTTCCAGTTGCTGTATCTAAAAGCAAGTCAGAACTGACTACGACGAAGTGATTATCCACACCAGCGCTTCTGCTGTGTAAAGCAGGTATCATACCGTTTGTGGAAGATGCAAAATCGAGATGTATGCTAGATACCAAGCAATTACCCGTAGAGGTGTTTATGTTGTGTAACCTGACTCTCTCCGGCGGTTTGCCATTTGGGGCTTTAGTGTCAGGGTCGATACCGTCAGGATTGATGAGAAGGTTGTACGGCGTATGAGATATGTAATGCGTACTCAGTGAACCGGATTGGTAATCGAGAACTTTGTAGTCGCCGCTAGAGTAATTGTGAACACCCGTTGAGTCTTTAGAAAATACATAGTTGCCCGATACGGTCGATAATCCAGTTAGTTTCTTTGCGAGTTCTACTGCATCTGTTGTAGACATGCTGATTTGAGATATTGTAACGCTTGCCCCATCTAGTGTCGTGCTGTTGTTTGCAATGCTACTGAAAGTGTATACTCCTTCGATAGGAGAGATAGGTTCCTCGAACCTGTATAGAAGAAGAGTATCAGAATCAGGCAATGGTCCGCTACCATCTATCATTGAACTTTTGAAAGAGGCATTAAGGTGCACACCTTCGATAGCACCTCTAAATCTTCCTCCTTTACCGCCAACAAAAGTTTGACTTGAGGACTCTTTCAATTTCAACCCTTTATCTTTTATTGATTGGGATGCTACTTTTTCTCCATTTATGTATAGTTCTACTGCCGCAGGTCTTACTGTCGCTACTACATGAATCAAGGGTCTATGATTTCTATTTAGGTCAGTGGCATCGTCACTTCCACTAACGAATCTGTTGTACGAGTCTTGCACGCCTTGATATTCAATATGGGGATAGACCGTTCCCTCGTATCTGTTTGATTTCTCGTTTGCAGTCGTTAAAATTACTGTGGTATCTCCACTTTCTCCAGTAAGATGAGCAGTGAAAACAGCAGGGCCGGGAGTATCTATATTTCCGATTGATAAAGAAAATTGATTATCTTTCTCTATAATTCTTCCACCACAATCAGGCATAACCCATGCTTCTATTGTTAGATAGCCGTTGTAGACACCTGATGTGGCGCTTTGTCCTCGATAACTCAAAGGAGCATCAGGCGATAGTATTCCTCTGACATCGTATGTCCCTTGTGTGGTTTTCTCTCCTAACCTTGAGAATGGTCCTTCAGGTACTACAATGCTATCGGTAACACCGTTGAAGAACATGGCGTGGTTCTTACGGCTAATTACTGGCATCGCATTCCCTCATTAAGATAGTATCATGTTGTCTATTGGTGCGAATATCATATTGAATGAGTACACTGACTCACCAGCATCGTAGGTTATGTCCATTTTCTGCACAGCGCCTTGTATTCCGGTTGTTTCTTCAGACATATCAAAAGTTACACTTGCAGGGTTGTTATTACCCTCTGATGTTTTTTCTTTCCCATAATAGAATCCTGTAGGCATGAAGAAGTTACGAGCGACATACTCTTCCCCTCCCTCGGCCTTAATTGTTGAATTGTACGGTATCTGTATGCCAACGATATAATCCTTAATTTCATCAAGCCTACCGCTAGGTCTGAATATACCTCGTGCTGTTATACCGTGACTTCTCCTCGTACTGTTGTTAATAACACCATACAGGTCTTGCGCTTTGTCACCTGCTGACTTTTTGACGGAATCTTTACCTCCAAAGAACTTAGTTATGGTAGGGTCTACGAAATACGCACCATCACCTCTCACAAACTTAGGAGTTTCTATCTTCATAGCAGTATCAGAACCACTAGTACTCATTTCTATGCTTACTAAAGTGCTAGCATCGGTTGCTACTAAAGAGCCAGTTGTTTTCTTACCACCGTTTGTAGGAACTGATGCAGAATACTTTGACGATAACTGCGCATTGATATACGCAGCGACTGCTGTTGCTATTTGCTCAGGAGTACCATCGCTCGTGTTCACTAGTATAGTTGGAGTGCTCCCTGCTCCACCATTGGATGAATATGCAGTACCACCAGCACTAGCGGTATTGGTAAACGATATGGTGTCCATTGCTGCTATATTAGCAGCAGTAAAGGATTGTAATCTTAGTTCAACGCCAAGCAGGTTTTGTAAATTAGCCGATGTTCCCCATTCTCTAGCGACACTATATGCCCTGCCGCCCCCACGAGAACTTATACCACCACCTTCTACTAGTGTCTCTATGTAGTAACCAAAGTCAATAGTTGCACTATGCTTAGTCGCCACAGTCCCTTGCCTATCGTCTGCTATTACACCTTGAATGTTTATCATGGCTTTATTGATGTTCCAGTCCATTCCTATCCTTCTGCTACCAGTCCACGGTAATGCGCTACCGCCTACCTTTCGTGTGGTGCTAAGCACCATGTTAGTAGCATCTAACTCTATGAGGTTTCCATTCTCTTGAACCAGTCGAATAGGGATGGCTTTAGCCATTAACTATACCTCCCACGCATTCTTCCCCCACCAGTGCTACGTGTGATTTCCTGTTGTATTAGACCGCCAATTTCTCTAGCCATTGCTCTTTTATCGGTAGCATCAGTCATTCCACTTAGATTGAATGTCATATCGAAGTTGTATGTAACACCGCCTGACACGGCTGTGCCTACTGTAGTGCTTCCACCACCACCTCCGCCCGGAATTAGGTCTTTTACGCCACCTACAATCGATTTACCAAAATTAAACACGCCTCTCAAAGCGCCACCTATAGCATCGAACATTTTACCTAATGTTTTGTCGTATACGGTTTGCATAACTCCGGTTACTGTCTCCCATGCTCCGCTTATTGTATCGAAAACACTCTGAGCAGCATTCTTCAAACCTTCAAAGGCTCTTCCTATGGTGGCATCGAAGATGGTTGACATAGTGCCTGTGACTATGCCCCATAGTGATTTTAGACCATTAAAAGCCATCGAAGCGCCAGTCTTCAAACCGTCCCATAATTTACCCATTGTACTATTCCATATTGTTTTGACATTGTCTAAGGCTTTGCCCCATTCGCCTTTGAATACGTTTACCCAAAACATCATTCCTTCTTTCATTAGATTCCAAAGAGGGGTGACGGTTGCGTTCCAAATAGTCTTCATGAAATCCATTACGTCTCTGAATAGGTCTTTTATTCCCTCAAATACTTTTGATGCTGCTTCTTTTGCGAAATTGAATGCCTTACCTAATGCGGCTCCTATACTTGATGCAACACTACCGAGACCGCTCATTGCTCCACTGATACCGCTAAGAGCAGTCTGCATGCTGGCTAATTGATTGAGAACTATACCAATACCCATCAGAAATCCTCCTCCATTTCAAGGAAAGTGTAATCGAACTCAACCGTATCGTTGCTTTCTGTATTCTGCTTTCGTTCTTCTTTTCTCTCTTCTTCGTTAATTGCCAATGCCCATGCGAGAGATTGTTTGAAGATTGGCTCGCTCATATTGTATACCTCGTGTAGTGATATGCTGTAATGTTTCGCTACGATGTAGGCGAACAGTTGCATCTGCATTTCTAAGTCTTCGGATGTTTCTATTTTCCGCTTCTTTAGAAATTGCCGAACTTTCAACTGTTCGCCTTCGTAAAACCCCCTTGCATTGCCTCCGCCAGTTCGTCCGGCTTAGGTAATAGTGATGCTATCTGCTGACCTACGTATGCGTTTAGATTCATCATTTCGTCTACAGTCAACTGCGGGTTGGTATTGACCACCCACTCTGAGAAAGCGTAACGCCAGTATCCATCTAGATTCAAAGATACATCATCGCCGTCCATAGAAAACATGCTTTGTGCTGCTTTCTGCACGTCGAAAAACGTAATATCTCGCACCCAAACTTCCATTTTTAGTTCAGGACTATCCTTATCGGCACTAATTTCGTGCCTCTGTTCACTCTTCCTCGTAATCAGGTGGTTCTTGTCTACTATCGTCATGTTGTGTCACTTCCTCGGTTGCAGCCTCTTGCGAGGGGGCATCCGGCTCAACTTCAGCAGCCTCTTGCGAGGGGGCTTCAATTTCGCCTTTGGTCGGTTGCTCGACTATACCTGCGTCATGGCGTCTCAGCCTTAACACTACCTCCGATTTAGTTCCTCTAATGGTAATACCGCGTTCTTTACATATCGCTTGCAACTCACGAACTGTGTAGGAATTGTAGTCTATTTCTCCACCAAATGGATTATCAGTATCGTCAATTACAAGTTTCTCGACAGCAACTTCTTCAACAGTTTCTTCCTCTGTTTCTTCTTCTGCTGGCTCTTCAACTTCTTCTTCTGCATCGAACTCTTCAACTTCTTCAACATCTTTTTCCTCTTCCTCTTCTATGTGATACTCTTCATCTTCAAAAATCTCATCGACGATATCTTCAACTTTTTCAAAGGTATCTCCTAACTTGTCTTTCAAAACACCAAATGCAGCATCTACCCAAGATGGAGCATCGTCTATGGCTTCTTCGATATGTCCTTCTTTGATTCTTTTCATAATCAAATCGTCTACTGAACTTCTGATTGGTTGGTTTAACAACCCCTCATACCATTCTTGCTTGTATGTAAAGATGCCATTTTGATTAAGAATCCAATCCACATACTTAGCGTGGGGGTTTCTACTGTAGAATTGCACTCTTTTTACTGGCGTCGGTACTAGCATATTATCCCTCAGGCATGTATTACAGTGTCTACTGCGATTACTTTCATTGCCTTAGGGAGAATCTTCAATGTTGCTCGTAGCGGACCTTTATCCTCAGGTATCGGTAAAGGCGCCTCCACGATATAGTAATCATCAATGAGTATGTCTATGCTTTCTGCTGTGCCACTGGATACGACTTTGTTAAATGACAGGCGTATCATGTCTGAATCTATTTGGTCGGCCTCATCTGTGTCATCGAAGTTCTCGACTGACCTACGCATGTTGTGGTAGAACAGAGGGTCATCTACGATTATCTCCATCTCAAGGTCGTACTCGGTCTTGCCCTCTACTGATAGAGTTGGGTTACGTGTACCCGCGAATGGCACTTGGTCAGTAGCGTTGTTTGCTATGTTGGCTGCGCCGATGGTGTAGTACTGCTCCACACCAGTCTTACCATTCAATGTGAATGAGACTACCTGCCCTAGTTGAGTTCCAAGCATGGATATAGTACCGTTGTAGAACATAAATGGCTTTTGCGTGCCCTTCTCTATACCTGACTCTTTCCTCTTGACTTCTGTGTTGGCTGTATCCTCAAAGAGCCTGTGTGTATTGTATCTGTCACCGGGGTTAGTCGATTCTAATCTACCTGTATCAGTGTAACAGAGAGCAGAGTCAAAGTTAACAGTCATACGTAATGCAGCATCTGTATCTGCTGTTAGACTGAAATCCTTTACTTTGCAACCTCGGAAAACTCGTGTTAGTTGCTTGGAGTCAGTAGTGCCACCGTCGAATGCTCCCTCATTGCTGTCGATATCTCTTCTTCTTACGCTAACTTCCATTGCAAAGGAAGGCACCGTGGTGCGAGAGAAGAACAGGTGATTAACGGGGTTGCTTAAAGCACCAGTAGTCTTGTTTCTGTGCGGACTTCCGTTCGAGGAATCAGTTGCGTACCTACCGAAGTAAACTCTAGTATTATCATCGTAAGCGTAATGTAGCGGGTCATCTAGCCACACTTTCGCTGTACCGCTCGACATACTTATCGCCACTATCCTTCTTGCTTCTTCCTTAATGGCTTTATCAATTATGTTTGTAGCATTGACATTTGGCCAAGCATCAGCGTCAGCATCACCACCAACACCAGTGTCGCGGTAAGTCTGAACATCTACTCGGTTTGTACTGTTTGCACCCCCATCGATAAAGATGTAATCACCGACTTTGATATCTACGCTGTTTATGGCAGCGTTTGTGCTTCCGCTGCTATCGAATACAATGTAAGAAGTTCCTGCTTCAGTTGCCCCTTGTAATTGATACGTCTCACTACCATTGCCCTGCTGTCTGACGCTGTCAGCATTGACGACCTCTTGTCCCAAACAATAGTAGAACCATCTACCATTGTGTATGTTACACTCAAAGGAGCCGCCAGTGTTAGTAAATCTGCCCGGCACCTGCACTGCTACATCTCTACCAAGCCCAACGACATGATATCTCTTGAGGTCAACTTTTGTCTCAGGTAGAGAGACAGTGTTTACCAGTCCAACAAATTGGTCAGCCAATACACTCTCAGCAGATGCGTTTGCAGCATCAGCATGAGCCATATCAACATCAATAGAAGGGGTTGTGAAAGATAAGATAGTCATGACATCACCTGCCTCAGAGTCTTTGTCGGCAGCACTGTGGTCTGTTTTCAAGGCAGGAGTAACTGTGATTTCCGTCTTACCATCGTTATCATTGTTAGCATCATTAGCAACTTCCTGCTTGATGATTGTGTACATTCTACCGCTATCGCCATAATCATCATCTTGTGACCAATTAGAACTGCCTGATGCGATAGAGAATATGACTTTGCTACCCACTAGCATACCATTGGGGAACTCTAGTATGCCGTTATTTACTGGAGTGTTAGCACCTCCTCCACTCAACACGATTACGCTTGTGTCTTTTACTAAATCACGATGCGGGGCATTTGCAGCATTAGCCCCAGTTTCAAAAGATGCAGTGAACTTGAAAGAACCTAGATAATTGTGCTCTAAACGTATTGCGGACTCATGTCCGAATGTCACTTCAGACAAATCTCCACGATAAACTGTCGACGGCATGGCTCTCTCTCACCTCATGGGATTAGTTCCGCAAAGATAACTACTTCGATTTGGTAGTTCATTCTGAAGAGTTTTTTGCTCCTATCTGATAAATCTGTACGTGTTTTATAAACGAGTCTGTCGAAGTTAACACCATCTCCTTTCCTCTTCAAATGAATGCATCTTCTTAACTCGTTTTCCATTTCTTGGAAGTGCTTTCTGCTACGTGTTGTTCGCATGTCAACGGTGATGTTGATACGTGTTGTCACAAAATCATACAGCAACTCAGGAGTCTCTTCGTTGTGTGCAGTCTCAAAGACCATGATGTAGTCTGTCCTATCTAAGTCGAGACGCTTACCTCGCTCAGGCCCAGTCTCCGCTATATCGATGATTACAGGCTTGTAGTTGGTCGTATTTGCCCGATTCCAATTGTCTTTGAGGACGTCAATTACGACATCGATTCCCTCTTTGAAGGTCGCTACCATTTGTAAAACTCCTTCTTCTTCTTTTGGCGAGCGTGAGCGTCGTGGTCTACTAATATCTTTCCACCTTCATTTCGGAGTTTTTGTTGCATTAGTATTGGCGATTCGTTCATCATTCTACGGTCTACTCTGTCTTGTAAAGCGCTCTCTTGTTCTTGTGAAAGTTCTTCTCCTTCCATTCCCCTCTCACTGCGCTCTACGACTTCTCGGTACCCTTTATCGCCTTCTTTGACCGCTTGTTGTAACTCTTGCTGAACATCTTCTTTACTAAGTTCAGCATCTAATCCCTTCTTCCACTCTGCGTAGACCATTCGTTCCATTTCTTTATTCAAACGTAACGACCTCCACATACCTTCCGAATACCCTATCGATATCTGCTCTGTATAGTTGTATTTTTGCTCCTAAATCGACATTTTGCGTACCTTCCGGTATCAGTACACTTCTGTCATCATTCATTAGTAAGTCTATCGCTACCATCTTAGTGGTGATGTCTTCGATTCCTTTGTCTACATATCTCTCTCCGTAGATATATGAAACCTTGACTGCATTCCACTCAAAGAAAGGGTATGAATTATTGAAGTAGATGATTCCCATCTCAGGGTCTAACCACCAGTCTCGCAGTCTGCCTCTGTCCCCACTCGAACTGCCTCCTTGCAAGTCTACTTGCAATCTGTGTTGTGTCACAGTGAGTCCGTTCAAGTCATCAACTGAAGAACCTACAACGGAAGCGCAACCAGTAAACGTCGTAGCCGTTTTGCCTGTGTACCTAATTGCAGTGTCTCCAACTGATAGCACTCCAGCATCTGCGAAGGTTGATGTGGAGTCGACAGTTAGAACTGTTGTAGTAGCATTACTGACAGTAGCAGCGCTAGTTGCAACTTGACTCAACTCTATGTTGCTGTCCGTCACTACAATGCTGCATGTCTCCCCGGCTTTCGTTCCTCTCATGCTAGTGAGTTTGACTATGCCACTACCGAGGTCTGAGTTTGCTGTGGCTAAGAACTCGTTGTGGACTGCAACATTGTTTGTACTGCCTTCCAGTGTAAATGCAGGAGAGAAGTCTAGTGCTGTTTTTCCCACTCTATCTTCTTTGTTTATCAAATCGGCAAGATTTTGCGCTGTCGTTATCTTATCGAAGTCTGCTCGCCAATTCGCAGTACTACTGCCGATTGTGAGTACACCTGCGCTGCCATTGCCGGGTGAGACGACTATAGAACCACTCAATGCACGCACATCATCGGGCATAGTGATACGGGCCTCAGCAGCACCGATTTCTCGATAGTCATCTCCTTGCCATAACTCCAATCTAAGAATCTGCTGGACGTTGCGAAATAGTAGTGGAGTAGTACCGACATAGTCTGTGTAGTATCGACGTCTATACGGTTTGTAGGTATCGAAGTTGATGTACTCGGCGTTGACCAAGTATGGTCTCCAAGCATTGTGAGTAAGATTGTCTATGTGGTCTTGCATACGCAAAATGACTTCATCGACTTTCTTTTTGGTGACACCGCGAGTTCTGCCGTTAGTGAACGATGCTTGATTCTGCACGTATGTGTTGTCAGCGGTTTGGAAATCTGCCGCAGTTATGTTCTCGCTAAATGATAACTTCACACCATTTATTGAACTGCCTATTGCAGTGATTGTGCGCTCCAATCCTAATGGGTCTGCATCTGAATAAATTAGTATTGTGTCGCTTGTTGAAAATCCTATATTTCTGTAATCGGTACCAGTAATGTAAACGGCATCGGCATCGCTGTCATAAGATGCAAGCACTGCTTCTTGTGGGCCGATGTCTAGCAAATCTGCTACTTTCTGTGCTGTAGTGTATACTACTTCAGTAGGGTCAAGCGGCCTTGTCTCTCCCTCACCCGGACTGAATACTTGTGGCATTAGAGCCTCGCCTCCTCATCACGAGTAGCAAGGTTATACTCCATAGGTTTGTCGCATGCACCACAAGTTGCTCTCCACATAAAGTGAAGAAACCCACAATGCTTGCAACGTGTACCAGCGCCGATATTCATGATGTCTGATACTTCAGCAGTCCTAGCCCGTTGTTTTTTGGTAACCCCCTTCAAGGGATTTTCTTTGTCTATTGGGGCTTCGTATGAGATATCAGCACGCAAGTCTTGCTTTTGGAATCTACTTATGTCGTCGAAATCAATCTCTGTAGATTCCAAACCCATGCATACCCCTCACCATCATGCGTAATATGTCAAAATCAAATACACGTTGCCGAGTATTACAATTGGCTCAGACGATACCAACGATGATGTTGACGCTGCGTCTGTAATTGTAGTGTAGGCGTCATTCAGTGCTGTCTCTGCTGCGCTCTCCGTAGAGAAATCAGCAGGAGCAACTGGCCCTACCACTGCGAACTTTAGTGTAAGATTTGCCATCTAGGTCACCGCCTTAATCAGCGCTTTCCTAGTGCCCACCAACGACCAGTGTTACCGCTTACGCAATCTATTGTTATAGAACCCGGTGCAGCAGTCGTAACGATAGCGAATGCTCCGTCTACTCCCCCACCTGTGTTATCTTCGGTATCACCGATGACGTCTGCTGCAAGTATTTCCGATAGTCCTGTGACTATAGTTCCGGTGTCTACGCTTGCTGCGTTCCATGTGCCAGTGACCATCAAAAGGTCACCCATTGCGTGTGTTCTACTGTCTGTTGTACTGCTAAATGCCATTATTCATCATCTCCTGTTTCTACTGTTTCTACTGCTTCTGCTGCTGGTTCTTCAACTACCTCTTCGACAATTGGTTCTTCAACTGCTTCCACTGTTGGTTCTACGACGGGGGTTGGATTCAAAACCTCTTCTACCATTTCTAATAGTGTACTCTTAGTTTTGAAGCCGCCGCCTACTGTTGCTCCATTAGAATCTAGCCAACTCATTATGTTAGCCTTAGTCCAACCGGAGTCAGGTATTCCATCATCACCTAGGTCTGTATGTGCACCTTCTATACGAAAATCATCGCCAAGTCTGCTACCCCAATGGGCAACCCACTCGTCGCTAACTTCTCTAGGTTCACCTCTTACCCAGTCAGACATAGTAACGTCGTTGTTTCGACGCCTATGTTGTGACCCTGTATAGGTTACGGTAGGCACTTACCCACCTCAGTTGTACATTACCAGTACGTTGGTTGTGTTTGCACTTCCGCTTAGGTATTGTAGCGTGATTGTAAGGCTGCTTACGCTTGCCCCAACTGCCACTGCTGCTGTTCCTGTGTCGGTCGTGAATACTGAAAGAATGCTGCTGATTCCACCTGCTAGAATGATTGTTTCACCATCTGCTCCGCCAGTGACACTGATTAGTGCCATCTTTGGCGCTGGGTCGTATCCGTTTGCTCCATCCGAGTTGGATGCTTGGAAAGTACCCGGACCACCGCCCGGATAGGATACATCTGCTGCACCGTCTAGGTATTCTGTTGTGTCGTGTGAACCCGCTCTGAGTTCCCATGCTCCAACGATTGTTGCTGTTGCTGTTCCTGCTCCTAATGTTAGTTCTTCTGCCATTTTGTCACCTTACCTTAATTCTCCACTTATGCTCCAGCCTCACTTGAGGTCACGAATGCTCCCTTGCGCTCCGAAGAAAGTAGTCCACATTTCACCCATGGTGCGGTATAGCCCTTCTTGACCCAATCTGTTGATAGCGAACGGGTCGCCAGTTTCGATTCCCGACTCGAAGTACTGCGTTGGTATTGCAGTGCTGAAGTATAGGTAGTCTGTGTCTAGGTAGTACATTCTGCTGATTCCGTCAGAAAGCATATCTTTGGTTGGAATGATTGGAACACCGTTGTAGGTGGCCACAATGAATCCAGCCTCGATACCGGGTACACCCTTTACACCGTTGTAGGTTGGGGTAACCCTCTTCTCTTCCATGAACCTCTGTTGGGATTGTAGCAATTGCTGAATCCTCATTAGAGTGTCGTAGCCAGTTAGGATAACCTTAGGGTTACCACCACGAATCCACAACTTTTGGAACATCTCATCCATGAGGTCCAGTGTTAGGACTCTGTGGCTTGAAGATGCTGCATCGGTTGCACAGGATACTTCTGCTTCTGACCATGAGTTAGCGGACCTGTCAATCGAGTAGATATCTAGGTCTGATGCTGCACTTGCGTGGTCGTTGCTTCCCTGTCCGGTTCTTAGACCAGTGGTGCTTCCTGAGCCGCCATCGTTTGCAGTAACTCTGTCAAGGGACTCGAAGTTGTTTCCAGCAGGTGTGTCTACATCTGTTAGAAGCATCTTGTTGACCATTTCAGCGTGGTGCTTACCCATTTCTTCCTTCATGACTGAGCGGATATCTCCCAATCCGTCGTCTTTGTCAGCAAGGAAGATAGCAGTCTCGGACATATCGAACGTGTGTGCGATTGTCTTTGGCTTGGCTGCTACGTGCTGGAAGGTTGGCCTTACAGTTTCAGGCAGTGTTGCGTTTTCTGCTACTCCACCGTGTAGGACACCGTCGTTGTTTGGTCGAGCAGTGATAACTCTCCATCCGCTGCGGTCCCATGGTTTCTTAGGTAGTATAGAGAAGGCGTTGAACTCTTGGTTCAATTGAGACCATACTTTGCGTCCGTAGATTGCTTGGTATGTTCCACCAGTAGTTGACAGCATTGGGCTGTCAGCCTTCAATAACTCGCTACCGGAGTAGGAGTATCCCATTGCGTTTCCTGCGCCATAGTAGTAGCGCTCCATGTCTGTGATTGTTCGTACATAATTTCTTGCCATTTTATTCACTCTCCTGTTATTTCCTCACGTAGTACTCACTCGAACGTTTTTGACGCCAAGTTGTGTACTTCCTCCCATGTCATGTTTGCTAGGTCTTCAGTCGAAGGAACGACCACTGATGGTTCGCTCTCGGACTTTCGGATTTCGCCTCCTTCGGAAGGAGTTGCGAGTTCGTCGATTCGAGCACCTAGTGCTTCGATGGACTTCTGTATTTCTGATAGAGGGCCACGAGCATCGAAGGCTGCTGCCTCTGCTTTGGTTACCTCATCAGTTCTTTCAGCAGCGAATCGAGTAGCAAATTGCTTCTCTAAGTTAGCCTTGAACTCTTGCTCAAGTGCTGCTGCTTTGTAGACTTCGTATGCGGACTCGATATCTGCATCGGATGCGTCTGTCACAAAGTCAGACTTCTCGACCTTGCCACCGCTTCCGGTTGTTTTACCGATAGCGTTAGTTGACGGATTTCCGCCTTCTTGCGCTCGGCCTTTGACCTGCCCAGTGTGCTGCTCGTATCCAGCGTCCCACTCTTCAGGTGTTGAACCTAGGTTTGCTTTCTCCAAGTCATCGAAGTGCTTGCGTGCTGCATCTGTGTCAACTCCACCGCTCTTCAGAGTGTCTTCCATCCAATTTAGGTAATCAGATGTGATTACATCAGAGTATTCCTCTGATTTCTCAACAGGGGCTTCTGCCTCTACTGCATCGACTTCGGACTTTTCTTTCTTGTCCTTATCTTCTTTGTCATCCGCTTTCTTGTCTTCTAGGAATGCAGGTTTTTCTCCCTTTTCCATGTCGTCAAGCCGTCCTTCAAGGCGAGATAGAACATCGCCTAGTTGCTTCATCATTTCGTTGTCATTTTCTGTTTCTGTCATTTCTGTCACTTCCGTGTCTTCTTTCAGTATGCTGAATGTTGCTTCGGGATTGATGCCTTTTTCACAAATCGTTATCTCATGTAGTTCCAGTTTACTGATTTCTTGGTAGTCTCCTCTCTTTGGGTCTGATTTTCTAACCCTCTTGAAAGCCTGACCGCCGATACTGAATCCTCTGAGAACGCCTTTTCTAATCTCTGCTGAGACTTCCTTTGCTTTCTCGATGTCGTTACGTAATTGTACTACTACAAACATTCCGACATCATCGACTTCGCTTTTCCACAACCTCCCTTCGCTATCAGTGTAATTCGGTACTACATCTCCTACTTGTATATTCGAGTGTGCAAGTTGAACGTTTCTATACGACGGATTCTGCATGAACTTGCTGAATGCGTCCTTCAAAGCCTCCTTCGTAATTACGTCACCCTGCTTGTCTACAACTTCTACGCTTGCATAGCCAGCCACGATAAGGTCGTTGCCTCCCTTGAGAACGACCAGTGGGTCTTCTCCGTTACTGAACAGTTGTCTACCTCCGAGCACACTATCAGTAGCAACGCATTGCGTTACTACTTCAATGCTCCGGGGCTATCAATCAAGGTTTCTACGCCTCAGAATCGTTGTACTGCGAGCCATTTCGTACCTTCTTTTTCGCTCTTCCGGGATAATCATCAGGTTTCTCAGGGTCTGTGCCCGGACGCCTCTTCATATCCCAATCAGGCAGACTCTGTTCAGATATGAGAGTTGTAGGCCCTCTTGGGCTTTCTGTACCGTCTCCAACATCTATACCGAGACCTCTGCCGCCGCTCATAGGATAATGTCCTGCAAACCCTTTTTCCATTTTGTCTAAGACTTTCTCAATCATTACTAGAGCCTTCACCATTTCGTTCGGCTTCAATAGAATGTTCTTATCTTTCTTCGGTTTGAGGATACCCGCGCTTTCCTCTTCTATTTTTTCTTCGTCTATATCGGGTACGAGTTCGCTTTCATCAGCAGTGTCTAACTGTTCTTTCTTCAGATAAGCAAAACCATTCTCCCAATATGGCTGTAGGCTCTTAGCAAGTCTCACTGAGTAGTCAGAGTCCGATACCGAGCCTATCGCTGCCACTGGGTTGATTGGGCCTTCTTCGCTTATCTCGTATTTCACTAGGTCTTCAGGTAGTCTGAGGATGAAGTGAGAATCGTCAATGTCCATGGTGAACGGAACGTGGTAAAGGATGTCCTCCTTTGCTAGCATTATCCACTTAGGGTGCTTTTCTTCTCCCTTCATGTAAGTAGACTTTGCATCTCTAAGTAATAGCATATCGTTTTCCTTCCCTAAGGACTTGACTGCTTGCTCTAATCCAACTTCGTCTGTTACTCTAATATCAGATGGGCTAGGTATGTGTACAGGATGATAACTATCGAACTGTCCTCTAAGTAATTTTACTCTCTCGCGAGTAGTTAGTTCCATGACTTGGTCATTATCATACATCAATATGTCATTGATGTACAGTTCCCCATCCACTAATGTAGCATCTACAATGTAGTTGTTTTTGCAAGTCGAACGTAATGAGGCTCTCATATCATCGCTTGTTGATTGTTTTTCACCCTTTTCATTTTGCAAAGTAACAGTATTACCTTTCTTCGTAACCTTGCATCTAACACCATCTCTGTGAACAGAGACTACCCACTCTCCGGTAAAGCCTCGCAATTGTGACATGTCTTCTAAATCGAATATCCTGTGCATAGGCTCTATCAAAGGAACTTCTTTCGGAACTTCCGCCTTACCAAATATCTGCCAGTCATCTTGATGCGGTAGTGTCCCCTCGAATCCGGGAGTATTCATTGGTGCGCTACTGGCAGGTTCATGGTTGTCGTACATCGATTGCAAATGCTCAGGACTGTGAGTATCACCTAATACCATTTGCGCAGAACCTCTCGGTATCGGATTGTAATTGACCGGGTATGCGTTAGTACCAACAACAGGCACCCCTCCATCAAACTCAATTCCAAATTGCGCTACACCTTCTTCTCCCGTATGCATAACTCCATCGTTTACGACATCCATTGGGACAACACCCTGTTGGCTGTCGATAGGCCCAATAGCAGCATCTCCTCTAAGTCCCACTCTATTTTCACTGACAGTTGGCATATCAGACGATATCTGCTCAGGCGCAATCGCTCTATCAAAAGCAACGATGTGGCTTGCTATATCTTTGACTCTACCATGCTTTCCTTGGTAAGTCTTGGGATTTGCCGGATGTAGTAAGGGGTCTCCACTTCTAGATTCCATTTTCCCCCTCTTTTGTTTCGGTGGCTCGTGTATCATTAAACCGTAGGCATTCAGTTGTTTTTCGCTAATTGGCCTATTTCTTTCAGATGTTCTGAAGTGATTGCCCAACCAATTGATTGCGCTGTGACCATCTAATCTCATGTGGAAATTACCTTTCTTCTCCTCGTATTCCTTATTTGGTCGATTTCTAACTTTGTCTCTTGCTGGTCCCCAAGTTCTCTTATCGTTCTCCAAATCCTCATCTAATTTACTATGCACTTCTTGTTGTCCAATCAGCGAACTAAACATATCAGGATTATCTGCATTCCATGGTACTCCCAATCCAGCGAGTTTTCCAATTGACATGGCTACTACATCAGAACTTAATGAAGCGAGCCACTTCTTTGCATATTCTCTATGAGGCTGGTCTTTAGGTAAACCAAGAGTTTCAAGAGCCATATCTGCTTCCTTATCGTTTGCATTAGGATTTGGGCTTATGGTGTGGTTTTGAGCGACAGCATCGGATTGGAGGAGAGTAGAAAGAGTAGCGAACTTATCGGATGTTGTGCCGAGTTCAACATTCCTTACCTCATAGCCATGCGTTTTAGCGTCTTCACCGCCAGTGTAGTGCAAAGAACGCTGTGCACCCGAAATCAAAGCGTGTAAGTTCAACAGAGCCTTTGGATTGTCGGGATGAAATGCGTCCGGCATTTTCTCTTCAACTAATCCTCTCAGTCTTTGAGCCTCTCTTAAAACAGCCATGTGGTCTCCCATCAACATGCTCTCCATGTTTGCATCTGCTCCGAATCCGCCTGAAGAAGTGAGAGTTTGTTTTTCCGCTCCTCCTCTTTCTTGCAACATGGCTCTTATTCGATTATTTATCTCCTCTAATTTGTCCTTAGGAGTATTGGGGTCGTTCAGAGCCTCCTCTGCCGCTAGTAATTCATCTTCAAAACCAAGAGGCATTCTATCTACAGGTTTAGAGAATAAAGGAAGATTGCCCACTACATCGCCTGTATTTACACCTTCAGGCATCATATCGTTGGCATTTTTCACGAATCGTCTAAACGGTATCATGTTGGGTATTGGGTCCTTCAATCCACGATTTACTCTACCGTTCAATAAAGCCATCATGTAGGTCATTGCAGCATTTCTACTAACTGAGACATCTCCTCCCGCCTCTATTCTACCGGGGAGTTTGCTTTCTTTGCTTCTTGTGACGTTCGTCTCGACATAGGGATTATGATGAGCGAACGTATCGTTAGCCAAATCTAGAGAGTTTCTACCCGGATGAATATCCTTGTCTATTACTATGTCAGAGGGTAATCCTCCTTTGATTCTCCTAAACAATTCGGGATGTCTACTGCTTATGTGCATATCTCCTGAGTTCTTGATATTTCTACCTCTTGTCCTAGTTCTTGAAGAAGCGGTATCTGTCTTTGCCGCTATACCGTGCGCAGTATGATGGGATGTAGTTCCGTATGGAAGGAAGTGAGGTAGCATTTGAGAAAACAAACCTGTGGTATCTCTAGAAGGTTCAAGATAGCCGTCTTTTTGCTTTCCTCCAATTATAGATGCTTCTCCCCCTACAACATGAGAATAGTGCATTAGTTTCTCTTCACCTGTGTTCGGGTCTGTAACAGTTGTAGGTCTATACTCTAGTTGAGAGGAATCTGCTAAATGGTCGTGTAACAATTCTGCGTGTGTGGTTTTTTGCATATTTGCACCACTCGTGTGAGTAAATGGTGCTGAGAATGGCCAAGCAAGCCCTCTTAATTTACCATTGTCTTCATAAAAATGGCCATGCTCATCTTCGGATAAGTCTTCTTTGTGTGGAGCATTCACACCAGTTCTGTGAGCGAGCATAGCATTCCTAATCTGCTTGCTTCTCTTAGCCATACCAACTCTGCTTTCTAACTCGTCTAATACGCCTTCCATGATTTCTTTTGGCAGCAGAGGGCCTTTCTGACCTTGGAATATCTCGTGCAAGTCTTTTTCTTGTAGAGAGTCGTCATATCCTACTAAATCTAAAAGTCCTTCTTTACTAAGAAGAACATCGCTGCTTTTCCCAACTAACCCTTTGAGTGCTTCCTTCAAGTCCGCCCCCTTGCTCATTCTTTCCAGTATCTTGTTTTTGTCAGATTGCTGAAATGGGAAGAGGTTTCGATTGTCTTTCTTTTTCTCAGGGTCTTCGTCTTCTGCTCCGTGATGTAGTAAGTCATCCCCTTCATACATAGCCTCTAGGTTATCTATTAGTTCGTCATAGGCAGTGTTATCAAATGCTTTCACTTTAGTTTCGCCTTCGTACTCAAATGGTTCCGCATCCCATATTTTCCCGTCTTTGATGTATGTTCTTCTCAATGCCGCTGATACTATTCCTTCGTCTCCAGTAATAGCAACATCATCGGCATTTTCGATATTGGCGTTGATATTTGCACCAGTGTAACCCTGTCTACGGGAAAACCAATCGTCTTCTACACCATTTCTGTGCATGAAGTTCTTTTTGATACGAGACATGCTTATCTTATGCCCGTCTTCTAATTCTACAGTTTGATGTCTAGGGTCATCTGTACCATACTTGTCTATGTGGGATAATACTGCGCTCCTTTCTTTTGGCGATAAGAACTCAAGACCATAGTTGTAGGTTTCCCAACCCATACCGTGCGCATGTGCAACTTCTTCTGCATCTCCCATCAATTCTCTTTTTGCTTCAGCCTCATCCTCTAATGGAGGAAGTGTAGTATCCATCAAACGACCCATAATCGCTTCTTGGCTCGGTTCTTCTTGTGCTATTTTCTCAATGGAGACATCGTGTCCGTCTAATAATCCCATTCTCCAATTGAAATGTTCTTTCTCCATATCTACCCCAGCACGCTCTAATTTGCTCAAGTCTCTAACAAAAGCATCTCTGATGTCTTTGTCTTTTATGTGGGAGCCGCTTTTCCATCTCTCGAAGTCTCTCATCCGTAGAGTATGCTGATGAGTGCTTTCTTCTCCGCCAGCAAAAGAGAATTGATGCGACGGTCTACCATGATGTACACCTTTGTAGAAGCCATGCCTATGGCCTTCTTCTTCTTTCGTGTGGTGTTCTCTATGTGCATCTTCGATGCTCATTGACTGCTCTGCAAGCGAAGTTCCACCATCTCTGTCGAAGTAGAAGTTTCTAAGCACATGTTCCCATTCGGGCATACCAGTGTCTGCCCTTCTTCTGCGTATAGGATGAGACTTTTCGCTAAACGGGTCAACACTAGCATAGTGCCCTTGTTTAATTTCTTCACTGTCAGAAGGGGTCGGCTCGGTTATCAAACTCTCAGGATTTCTCCTATCTAGTTTGTATGTGAATGGTAGTATTTCAGGCCACAGCCCATGTTTCATCTCTCTAGGTATCTCATTCTCCTCAAGATGCTCCTTTGCATTTTGTCCCTCTTTTTGTTTTTTGTAGAACTTGTAGCCGTGTTTCTTGTTGTCGCTTTGAGTCCAATGTCTCTTTACTCGACCTTGGAATACATGTCTAGCAGGTATTGGCATCAGCATGGCCGCACGGTAATCCGCCATCGGGTTACCTTGACTTTCCCCTTGGCCTTCTTGTTTCAATACGAAATCACTGTAAGATAGACAAATAATATCCTCATCTGTCATTTCATACTCTATACCATGATTTTGCAGATTGATTGTTGACAGCAGGAAATCTCCTACTTCTTGAGACGGGTCTGTACCTGCTACTATGGATTTGAGAAGTTCATCTCTGTGCCTTAGATAGACATCGACCGAATCTTCTCGCATGCCATCACCGCTCATCCCCTCATCGCCGACACGTAACTGGGGCAGTTAGCAACTGGCATACCTTTGTGCATATTACACATACTGTGTATATCTGCACCACAAGTTGAGCAAGGTGCCATGTTTGCTACGCCTTTTTGAACTCTGACTTTACCCAAGCCTATCCCTCCACAAGCCTGTTTATGTTGTCATGTGGGTTTCTCATTGAGGATTCCATATCCATATCTACTGAGGATGAAGATGCTCCTTTGTTTGCAACATCATCAGAATCTAGTAGTGATTGATTCGTCTGATATTGAGCATTGAAAGTTTGACCGCCTGACTCAGACATGAATTGCACGTTGCCGGGACGAGTGTCAAACGTAGTTTCTTTGTGATGTTCTCCTTTCTGAACGTCTGCTTTGTGTGTTCCACAACCAGCCTTAATACAATTTGATTTGTTTAGTTCTTCTCCACATGTAGGACACATGTTTGCTTTCTTCTGTAGCAAATCTATTCTTTCTTCAACTTCTTGTGCTTTCCTAAGCATTTCATAGGCTTCGTTCGATGCGGGTGTATATCTTGGTCTCATTAGTACATCTCCTTTACTTCTTTGTGTTGAGATGCCATGTCGTGGATTTCTTCCCAACTCATCTCATGAATCTGCTCATTACTGAACTTGTCTAGGTTATCTCCATCTCCACCTTTGAGTATGGTCGTATCCATGTCTGCACGGAAGGCGTCGCTACTAACATCTTCAGATAATGGGGTACCGTATGGTACAAAACCTGCTTTTCTAAGTAGGTTATTTGGATTTTCAATGAGTCTTCTCAAAGATGCGTTTTCGGCTTTGAGCAGTTGCATATCAGAGTCCATTGTCTCCATCTTTGAGATGAGCGTGCTCATCAGTTTACCTGCATCCCTGTCTTCCATATTATTCCCTCAAACCTTGCGTCCGAAAGTACCGCGAGCCTTTTTCATTGAGGGGTTGGTTCTTGCTGACATGATTGTTCCGGGAAGTTGCCTGTCTCTCATACTTGGGTCGAAGTTTGCCCCCGTTTCGTTGTATTTGATAACTGGGCTTTGCTGTTGCCAGCCGTTATCAGGAGTTATCACACCATTGTAATCGTCGGATTTCTTAATCGCGATAACCAAATCATCTTCAAGAGTGGTTGCATATTTTAGAATCTCGGTTAAGTGTAGCCTTGCCTCATCTGCATTTCCGTCTTCTATTGCCTTGTTCAAACCCTCATTGTGGGCGTTCATTTTTCTCGCCATAGGGTGCATTTTGATTAAGTCCATGGTCGTCACTTACCTGTTGCGAAGCCGCCTCACTTCTTTAATCATGCGCCTCTTAACCGTCTTGCGTTCATCAATGCACGACTATTATCCTGCGCTAATGAGTTCTGTGGCCCTCTCTGTTGTACCGAAGATACTGGAGAGCCTGAACCGAATGATGTTCTACTCTGCGGAGAGGCTGGTCCTCTTGGTGTTCTAATGCCCATTCCCTCTCCTCCGGGTTGCGATGGTGGCATCATTCCGGGCGGTACTGCACCCATTTGTGCACCCATCGCTCCACCGCTACCGGGACTCATTCCCGCTGGGGGTTGCATTCCGGGAGGCATCGGAGGGGCACCATCTTGTTCAGGGGTCATTTCTCTGTATGTGAAGCGAATATCTCTGTCTCCCTGCTCCATAAGTTCAGGCTTATACCCCAACATTGCCATTCTTTGTGCTAGGTTCACTTCCATCTCATCTCTTCGTAGGCGTGTTATCTCATCTTCCTCTTCATTTGGATAGAGAGTTATCTTCCAATCTGTAACTTCCATTTCCTTAAGCATGCGCGGGAAGAGAACGTCAGTGTATACTTTCTGACCAAACTCTACCGCTCTGTTAGTTACCAGTATTTGCATACCCTCGTTATTCAAACCGCCGCTTTTCCCACTGTCTACCATGAAAATGCTACTTACACCATAGAAGGCTGCAATTCTATTTCTCATCTCATCGCGAACAGCAATATACTGCATTTCTTCAAGAGTATCCATGAACTTAACCCAGTTAACTCCACCACGACCAGTGGAAGATTCTATACCGACCTTAGGTATGTAATGTGGGTCTCTTTCCATTTTTTCATCGACAGACTTCCAAAACGATTTCATCGATTCTAAATTATCTGTAGTAACTGAAATTATACCCTTAGGGGTTCTGCGCTTCTGATAAGCGGTATACATGTAATTGTCCATGGCCGTTAGAGTCATTGCTTGTCTCCACATAGTGTTAACAGGACTCTTACCGTAAAGTTTGGATGGGTTGTATTTGCTGATGTGTAAAACCTCACCCTCTAGATAATACTGGGTTTTACCGCTTCCGGCCATGTTAGCGTAATGCGCATCTTGCATATTGTTGCCGCAAACTTCGCACTTGTCGTCTTGACCGGGATAAGATATTTGGTCACGGTGCAATGGGCAAACCTTGTATCTACCACCACGAACTCCTCTCTTATCGGAGATTATCCTCATGAAAATCGGGTCTGCTCTAATTATCTCTTTTACTCTGTAGAATTGTATGTCTGAGGTTTCAGGGTCTACGAAGTATTCTTTGACCAGTATCAAGAAAGCGTCGTCTACTACATTCAAGTCTCGCTCAACTTCATACAAAACATGCATGAAGTTTTGCTCCATAGAGTTAGTTTCCCCCAATAAATGCTTAGGATAAATTAGTTGATTTACGTCAGGAGTTCTTGTAGGAGCATCGCATAATTGACACTGCTCTACTTCATGATTGTATTCTTCACCGCATTGCGTACACTTGTGTTGGAACTTCTTTTCCCAATAATAACCCCTCCTGAATATCTCTTGACTGAGTTTTGACAGCACTGTTCTTAGAATCAAGTTTTCTTGAGATACAGCGTAAAGTGCAGGTAGAGTGATGCCCTGTGCTAACACTGGCTCTTGAATACCAGTCGTGTACAACGGCATCTGAGGTTCAGGAGTTGTTCTGCTTCTGAACGGTCTGCTTAAAGCGGATAGGAATCTTCCTACTGGCCCTCTTTCATCTTCTGCCATTATATCGCCTCTGCCCACTTTGTTACGTCGTCAGCCTGTACGCCCCACTCATCTAGGAGGGCGGTAGCCTTCTTGGTATCATCGCTCCAATTAAAGTATCTCACTACTTTTTGCAACTCGTTCTTTCGCAAGGAATCATCTTCAGATATGAATGCTAACACCGCTTTCGCTTGAGTTTTCTTCATTTCTAAAAAGGGTAATACACCTTTGAGGAGTTTGGAAATATCCGCTTTTGAATAAAATTGTAACCGATGTTGGCTTCTTTGTGTATCGCTGTAGACTTTTTGGTCTAGTTGTAATACCCCGCAATCAAGAGTTTTTTGCAACTGCTCGCAATGTATCTTACCCCTACTGCCCGTTGCGATGAATCCCGCTCTAGGTTCACCTCTTTTTGTGATGGTAATGTAACCATCAGCATCCAAGAATCCTGCTGCATAGGCCCATGGGTCTTTGATTATTAGACCAGTCTTGTCCATTTTTACGAATGTGCCACGGCTGTTACCGCTAATTACATCAATCTCCTCACCATACATTGACAGTAATTTTGAGAGTTTTGTAGCAGTCATGCTTTTGTGTAGTTGATTTCGTTCCATGAGATTCTCATGGATAGTTCTTCCAGTCATTTCCCCATTGTCCTGTAACATTTCAGCACACTTCATCAATGTCTTCTGTTCTTTTTCGGTAAGTCTATCCATCTGTTTCAATGTGCTTTTCCATATCTTTCTAGCATCTCGCTTAGATTGCATGGCGTCTACCCAATTTTTCTTTTGCTCGTCTCCCCAAACATCTTCGTATTCATTTAGCATTTTTAGAGCCTCATCCGCTTGTTGCCACTGATGACACGCTCTTTGCAAACTAACTCTTCTACTATCTCCAAACTTGCGCAATGCTTTCATGTCTGCGTCGTTTACTCCAATGTCTCTGATTGTATCAGAGTATTTGATGCACCAATCGTGCATTTTGAGACTAGCATCCATTTCCATTGCTTTTAGTGACCTAATATCTGAAATTGCTTTATCGATGAAGTCTTTGTCGTCTTTGTTGTGTCTTCTCGCATTCTTTAGCCTCTTTACTAAGTTAGATGCTGAATAACCCAAGTTGGATTCAAACCAACCGTCTCCGTTAGTAGGAAAATTATTCATTGCTTCAGCCCCATAGTGTAGTATTTTCATTATGCTCTTCTATTGTCGTTGTATTTTCTATCACGGCACCATCCACCCCTTATTGCTGCTTTCACCTTTGAACCAACTGTCGAATCCGGGCATGTAGTCATCGAGTAGAATAACGCTACCCTTGAACTCCTTTGATGCCCAATTCGCTAAAGCCAAACTCATAGCCAAGTCATCGTGCACACCTACACTCTCCAATTTTCCATTCTTCTGCATACCGAATCTGTTGAGTTCCTGTTCAAGCAGATGCGTGTATTTCTTGCTTCGTTCGTCACCGTATGGGGTTTTTATATTGCCCTGCTCGAAAGCCAGTAGAAGAGACATAAATAACGATTCTTTTCTCGTTCGAGTTGTCATGAATACCCTGATTGGCATATCGGATGCCATTTCTCTCATTTCTTGTTCCAACATTCTTTGGAAGTTATTTCCTTCTAGTTCTATCAATTCGGGAGTAAACTTGTTATTCAGCATAACCATCATGCGCTTTTGAGCCATGGAGGACATTCCTCGCTCATGTACTACATGGACGATTTCTTTCTTCTCCTCATCCGGTTTGATTCTCATAACGGTCATTGCGGTGAAATCGGCATTCTTGTCAGATGCTATAGCGGGGTCATGCCCAATGAAGTGCTGTCCAAAGACTCCGTCTGCTTCTCCCTCCTCGTTGTAGTTTGTCTCGGCTCTATCGATAAGCACGAGATTGGTATCTCTCGCTTTTTCCAATATGTCCATTGGGAACATACTGGCTACATCGTGTATAGGCTCACACAGATATTCTCGTGTAAACTGTATCGCTGGCATGGACATTCTTCTTTCATCTAGCGCTTCCTTGTTCCATCTTTCAGGCCAAAGAGCCTCTCCCTCGGCGTTTATTGCAGGATATGTCTCTACTCTGAAAGTCTCTTTCTGCTCTAGTTCAGCATACAGGTCGTTGTACGAGAAAGGCGTACCTACCATCATCAATTTGCTACTGTGGTGAAGAACGGGAAGCAATACACCGTAGAACCAATCTGCGGTTTTGGCTAACTCAGTCGCAGTCGTTCCCCAAAGAATATCGTCACAGACTACCACGTCAGGGTGGAATCCGCGAGTAGCACCACCAACCGACTTCGCCATCATACGACTGCCATTAGAAAACTCGAAGTAAGATTTAGCCCAAGGCTTGCCTTCGGGTTTCAAATGTCTCAAAACGTCATTACCCTCTATTAGATTGCGAACGAATCTCATGTGCTCAAGAGTCTGCTCAAGCGAGTGAGAGAAAATCATGATGTGTTTTCCGGGATTGAATGCCGCTAACCATAATGCGTAAGCCATAAAGAAAACAGATTTACCGTGGTCACGAGATGCTTTGACGCAGTAGTACTGCGATTCTTCAAGACCCTCTTTCCACGACTGGTGATGATGGTTGTACATGAAGCCTAGAATATCTACGAAGAAATACTTGAATGACTTTTTGCACATTTCTCTGTCAGTACTGAGAATGAACTCCTGCATTTCTTCATTCGTCTTCATTGTCCATACCTCTGTAGTATATCATCGTATACAGTGGTAGGTCTACCATATCGTCTTTGAATGTCATCATAGACTGTTCTATTACTCCTGATGTTACCCATTGCTGCATTGATTGGTTTATTTGTCGGCTCTCTCAATGCTACTGTAGGTTCGGGAAGCATCTTTGGAGCACTACCTCTTGGGTCTGCTACACTAGAGTCCATTTCGTCGTCCTCTATTTCAGTAAAATCGGCATAGTTGTATCTATCTAAATCTCTTCCAAATCTTTGCCCTGCTCTTGCTGCAAAGTCTTCAAGACCCGATGAACCGTAATAACCTGCCATAGCGCCTGAGCCAACTGCGCTACCGAGACCGGGTTCACCACTAGCCATTTGGTTGTACGCAGATGTCAACGCCCCATATCCTGCTAATCCGTATCTTCCCATACGCCCAAGCCCTTGCATTCTCATTGCTCTTGTGTGACTTGGGCTTCCCGCTTCACCATACATATCTTGGAACTTTTCGCTATTTGGGTCCATAGCGCCGCCAGCACCTAACAAAAATGAGACACCGGGTCCACCAGCACCTACAGTTGCAGCCATTCCCGGCATCTCCTGTTTCTTAACAAGAATCTTACTCATAATACCCCTCCGAATGCTACTTTCACCACTTTGACGACTATGTCGTCATAACCATAGGTTTTGGATATTCTGTGCCAGTCTCCCTGACTGTGCAGTATAGTTCTGACATCTAACGGCGTTATTCCCATCATGTCCGAAATGTGATTAACATCATTTACAGAATCAGAATTGAAAGCGCTATTTGGTACGTGCTTCATTACGGCTCCATCGAGTCTTGCTTCTTCAAGTTGCAAAAGTTCTACGACTTTGGCTACGTTCTCGGATTTGCCGAAGTCGAATAGCCTAGTCTGATACGGGTCTCCCGTTAGTTCTTGGAACTGTCTTAGCCTTCTCTCCTGCTCGTACTCAGGCGTGGTCATTCCAGTTCTCGCATAAGTCTGTAAATCGGCAGGTGTCATTCCGGGTTGTGGGTCTTGCACTCTTCTACCAGCGGTCGGCAGAACGCCCACGTTTCTAGTATACACATCTCTGACGTCTTCTAATGGTGCTTGTGCAAACCTTGCCCTTGCTTGTTGTTCGGCGCTGAGTCCGGGTGTTGCTGGGTCGACTGGTCTCCTGACGCCGACTCTCTGCCTGTCGTCCATCATTTCGGGATATCGAGGTGAAGCGGGTGAGGGAGATGCGGGAGCGGGAGTAGGTGTGGCCGCATCTTGACGAAGTGGTGCCCCCGCATCTCCTCTCGGAGTTCCAGTTAGTGTCGTATCTGTTTGTTGTTCTCCGACTGGAGTTATTGGTTGTTTTTCTTCTGAGTAAGGAATGTGCTCAGGAACGCCAAGAGCAAGCGGGTCGCTAGATATACCTCCCTGTATAACATGGTCAAGCAACGGCTGTATCGCTGTTAGTTCTTCTTGAGATGGTAAATCTTTGACCTCGTGTCCGAAAGCCTGTGCGTTTGCTGCGTATATCTGATTGAGTATATTGGCAACTCTAGGCGCGTCTGCTCTAGTCTCAGGAGTATCGTGTAGCCTGATTCCTGCCGCTCTGAGTTCTTCGGGTTCAGGCATATCCTGCACATGGTCGATTCCAAGCGATTGAGCAAGTACAGCGTTGCTGAAAGCGTCTTTTGCTCTAACGTGATGCGCTACATTTTTGTTTGCTTGGTGCTGTCTGTAATTACCAACTCTACCTGAGTGGCTCATAAAGAGGTCAAGACCCCTACCTTCCTCAGCATCGTCGCCGTATCTTTGTCCAAAGAAGTGATGTAGTTTACCTACCGTACTGGCTCTACCTTTTTGTTTACCTTCTTCATCAAATCTCGGCATTCGATTTTCTCCGTAAACGTGCTGAAAAGACGGGTATCTCGATAGATACTGGCCTAGTTCTCTTATTCCAGCCTCACTGGTGAAATACGATTTGAGGGGTTTTCCATTCACTTCACCCTGCATTTGATTTATCATTCGCCTAGCACCAGCACTATCTACTACGAGATTATTTGCTATGGCGTCTTTGTCTTGACCTAACACTCTCATCATTTGCATGACGAATGAATCTACTGTCGCTCTTCTTGGTTGAGGGCTACCTTTGTATTCAGGAGAATGGTCTATTTGTGGTAGGTGGTATACGTTAGATTTGTGATGACCAGTTCCCCAAGACGTAATTCCTTGAAATGCTCTAGTATCACTGGCTCTACCTCCTAGTCTTCTAATCGAATCTCTATCTAGCATTCCGTCATCTCCCAACTGGCCGGATGGAACGCTATTTGCACCGAACTTCATTCCACCTTGACCGTCAGGTGTGAGGTAAAGTCTGTGTGGTTTAACGTAGGGCTTCCTCACCCAACTATGCTGTTGAGGATTAGGATGTCCTGCTTCAGCCATAATTTGCCCAAGTTCCTCATTGAAGGGTATTGCATAGGACTCTAAGAAAGTCCCATATCTGTGGCCATCTCCGTGACTATTGGTGTAAGTTGTAATTAGACCGTGCTTGTTGCGATTGCTTCTCGCTTCACCGTCTTGCTCTCCTAATCTTCCCAAATTGATTTTTCTCCAATCTAAAGAATCTATATTTGGTAAGTGGTTATTCTCGTTATGTTTACTATTGTGCAGTTCTATAGCACGTTGAACTATTTGTTGGCCGGGGATATTGACGCCCGCTTGTAACATGGATTGACCAACGGCTCGTATCACTCCGTCAATCCCATGCATGTGGTGAGAACCCGATTCATCGACATAGATTTGCTCTCCATGAGAACCTTGTTGGAATTGCCCCGGAAAGACATGACCGACTCCCGGCATTCCTGTTTCACCTTCACCATGCGCCCCAGTGTGGGCAAAAGCAGGTATATCCATTTCATCAGGTGCTCTAATCGCTTCAGGAGGCGGATGCCTAACTTTGTGTAAAGCCCCTCCATACATTACAAAATTACCATCACCCTTACGAAGCAATACTGCCTTCAGTATCAGGTCTGTATTCAAGGTGTTCTACCTCCCTTGCCTGTCAAGTGGTCAAGGGGATTAACGCCGAAAGTCCTAGGGTCATTGTTCGCATCTTCTGTAGCACCCTCAGGTCGGGTTGTTTCTTTTGTCGGGGCATTGTTATGCCTCGGTAAACTGCTACCTGCACCACCAGTATCTCTCGTTCCCATTCCCTTTTTCTTGCTTTCTTTTCGTTTCAGCGCTCGCCTCGCCTCATTGATTAGTTGTCTTAGTTCTGCCGTATCATAATACGTCATCCCTCTTTTCTGCAAATCGCTACCATCCCCCACTTCGCTGGTCATAACCATCGATGGGCCACCTTGTACTGATGCTGATGGCATTCTACTAGGAGCGTACTGCGCTCCGCCCGCCATACTTTGTCTTGCATATCCTGATTGATATTGAGGTGAAGGAGTCACTGGCATACGAGGTGCTCTCGGCATCGTTGGTCTTCTGACACCCCTCGCTGGCATCAATCTAGGACGGGTCGGCCTTCTGATTGCAGGTCTCCTAGCGAGTGCCGCCTGTCCGGGCAATTGCCTCAAAGCGCCTCCTCCAGTTGTACCTGCTCTAAATGAACGTGCTCCGAATCTCTGAGGTATTGATGTCGGTGACCTGATGTTTCCGAGCCTCCTCTGAGCCTCTTGCTGACCTAGGTACTGCCTGTATCTTCCTATGTCTTTAGAAGTAGGTTGCTTGTTTCTACCAACTGTGCGGTGTCCCATTTCTACTGATAAGTGCGCTCTACCAAGTCCAGTTCTCTTGCCTCCTTTGATTCCTCTCATTCTCGCCTTGGCTCTCCTGTTAGTAGCGCCTGATATGTCGAATCCTCCGGGCGGCTTCTTGAACATTCCAGTAGATGGTCTCCACTTCTTTCTTTCTTCCTTCTTTGCCTTCTTTTCTTTCTTCTTAGACTTCTTCGATTTAAGAATCTCAGACCAAGCATTATCCATTGGTTCTCCAGTTCTGACTTCGGGATAGTAGCCCTGCATAGTCAGGTACTTGTCTCGCTCTTTCGGTGGTATGTCGACTTCGCCGGGTTTGTCCATCGTGGGATGTATGTTCTGCTCCATCTCGCGTATTTGACTCATGAGTCTCTCACGTTCTTCATCAGGTAGATTTGAATTATCGATGGGAGGCATGTTTGGACTCATGTCCATACTAGCGTCTCCGGGTATCATTGGTTGACCATAAGGCATTGTTGGGTCACCTATGATTGGTTCTTCGGCCTCCATTGGAAGGTCATTTGGATTGAATGGAGTTGGTTTTGTTTTCTCGCCCGTAGGAATTACGCTTGGTTTCGGTACTGGTTTCTGCAATTGCCTGACCTTGCCGAATCTCATTGTCCTAGGAGGTGCTCTGCTGCTTGTGCCTCCGGTTCTTCTTCTTGGGGCTGCTTTGAGAATCTCAGACCAAGCATTATCCATTGGTTCGCTTGAGTACTTGTAGCCCTCCACTCCCTCTCCACCTGCAAAACCCGGCCCTCTTGCTTGCATTGCTAGGCTGGTCAGTGCACCGAAGTTACCACTAGTTCCTGTTTGCAATGAAGGCTCTCTATCTCCTTCCCTAGGATTGAATCTTTCATCTTCTTCTTCATCATTCTCAGCAATGTCTTTTGGTGAAATGGAAATATGTTTGAGATTTTTCATCTCATCTGCTCTCTCTTTGCGTTGCTTCTTTTTCTTGTCAGCCAACTCATCTCTGTATCTTGGGTCTTCGACTCCGGTGTATGTAGATTCATCTTCATTATTCGCACGATACATATGCGAAGATTCACTACGAGGCGTATACATACGAGTATCAGAAGAACGACCCATCATAGTGGAAGATTTCTTGATGTATATCTTACTCATGAGTGATTCACCCCAGCATAGTCGCAAGCAATCGATAGGACTAATTCGCCCAACGAATCGTAGAATCTACCAACAGATGTAGGTTGCTCAAATCTACTTTTCATATACGAGCAGTATTCCATGAACTCGTAGCAAGACTCTCTTATGGATTCTCTAAGAGGAATGACATCTTCAGGCTCATCGGTTTCTGATATAGCCTTCATTGAATCTATCACTTTAAATAGACTGCTTCCCGATACAACAGTTCCATCGGAATGGTGTAGAGATGCGTTTGTTGAATGAATCTTAGCGTGTTTTTTGAAAACCTCGCAAACGTTGATACAATAATCAAAGAAGACAGGGTGATACACTTCATCCATGTCTTCTCCCAAACAGTAGGCTCGATATCCGGGATGGCCGGATTGCATTAACTCTCCAAGCGGTATCATACCTCTTCCCCCATTTCAGCCTGTAATTTCGATTTAATTCTCTTCCAACTCTCAGGACTTTCTTTTGCTATCTCCACTTGAAGAATGTTGATTGTCTGATTAACTTGAGAGCCTTCACCTGAACTGCCCCAAGTCTCCTGTACCTTGGTGAGGTCTTTGATTGTCTCGCGAACTTCTTTGTGTAGAGTAACCGCTTTTCTGACAAAACCATCGTCATGCACATCCCCCTCATCCATAAGTTCTGTTAGTTTTCCGTTTAATTTACCTACATTGTCTCTAAGGACATTTATTTCATTACCCACTGTTATTGCAACTTCTGTTGCCGCAGACCTTTGGACAAGGGGTTGAAAATGGTGTTTCATGTGATGATATACAGTTGATTCTTTAATTCCCACTTCTTCTGCTATTGCGTCAGACTCGCTACCATCAGAGAAAAATCTCTCTTCGTATTCGCTTCTTTTTTCACTTGTGCAAAGCACACAGGATGGGTTTGCTGCCATGTGATACTGACCCATGTGATTCCTGAAATGACGGTCTGCTGTATTGGCTCTCCAACCCATATCTTTGTCTATCTGAGTACATGACATTTCGCCATTGGTAAGCGCCTCTTCGAGACTCTCCCTGATGTCGCTTTGACAAAAGGAGCAAGACCGTTTCATTACGGGCTGGCGCTCATCCATGCAGGATGCCACTGCGTATCGCTTAATCAGCCTTCTCTAAAGACCGCGAGTTATTCGCTGATAAATCTGAGTCAAGA
>CENV01023666.1_pt1 | contig 37587 bp, 30 predicted proteins | sample 530231 | NCBI WGS metagenome assembly CENV01 (sample SAMEA2619815, study PRJEB7988) | marine metagenome | biome: marine biome (ENVO:00000447); feature: surface water layer (ENVO:00002042); material: "saline water (ENVO:00002010), including plankton (ENVO:xxxxxxxx)" | depth 5 m
CGCCTTCTAAACCGACAGCCAGTTAGCTTAACTGACAAGCATTACACCAATTGGTGCCCTTTTTTATGCGTAATTATGCGTATTGGCTATTTAAGGTTCATAGCGCGCTTCAAGATCGACGCCTGAATATGCGCTGTAGGCAAAGACACCAATGTGCCAGCGGCCTTCCTGAGGGTTGTCGATAGTGCAGACTTCTTCATTTCCTGCATTATAAGGACGGCAGTCCCAGCTTGACTGAGTCGGTTCACTGCCCTGACGCAGATAAAGATCCGCATCGCCACTGCCACCAGTAATAGTGACTGTTAATGTTGACATGCCAGCTGGAACATCGAGATAGAAGCGATTCCACTCATTAGTTGACGCTGATAAGTTATCAACAGTGCCACCGCCGCCAGATGAGCCGTCGTCGCCGCCGTTGTCACCGCCGTTTCCGCCACCGGAAGCCAGTGTTACGGCAGCCGCGGCATCGACGATACCAGTACCACAACCGTTGCAACTACCCGGGAAAGAGCGGGCTGAGTTACGCAGAATCTGTTCAATGTCATCTGGTGTTGCTGCAGGATCAGCTGCTTTAATTAAAGCGGCCGCGCCTGCTACGTGAGGTGCTGCCATTGACGTACCCTGGCTGTAGCCGTAGCTATCAGAGCCTGGTGTTGAAGTGCCTGTGTTGTAAGTAGATAGCACACCATTAGGGTCGTTAGCGCTTTGCATTGCACCACCTGGTGCCGCAACATCGACATTCGAACCGTAGTTTGAGTAGTAAGCACGATCACCGTTACGATCAGTAGAGGCTACGTTAACAACACCGTTACAGTTGCCCGGGTTGTAGTTGGTTGAATTGTCGTTGCTGTTACCGGAAGCCACGACTACTGTCGCTCCATTATTGCGAGCGGTGTTGATCGCGTTCTGTGTTGCAGTCGAGCAAGTACCGCTGCCACCCAGGCTCATGTTTAAGACATCGGCCGGGTTAGCGTTAGGGCTTGTTCCCGGAACTGAACCTCCTGATGCCCAAACAATACCGTCCGCAATATCGGCTGTGGTTCCGCCGCAGCGACCCAGAACACGCACGGGTACAATTTGGGCGCCATAAGCAACGCCAGCAACACCGCTGGAATTATTTGTTTCAGCGGCAATGGTTCCGGCAACGTGAGTGCCATGCCAGCTCGAGTCTTGATCCTGAGCCGGGTAGCCATTACCACATGCTCCGGCACTGACCCAGTCGCCCGGATCTTGTGCGTCGCTGTCACGGCCGTCGCCGTCATTAGCGATAAAGCTATCTGAAATCATGTCATAACCGGGTAAAATATTACCGGCCAGATCAGAGTGTGGGCGATAACCGGTATCGAGTACGGCTACAACGACGCCGCTGCCGTCGACTGAGTCCCACGCTGTTGGGACATTCAGTCCACCAACGCTTTCATAATAATGCCACTGGTCGTCATAGTTAGGGTCGTTTGGTGTGGCAAAGTGACGGAGGATTTTATTTTCCTCTACGAATTCAACGTCGCTATCTGCTTTAAGTGACTGAAGGTATTCTTTCGTTTCTTCGGGGCTCAGTCGGCCTTGTGCTTTTACTACGAAATGTTGTTGCAGAGCCATTGAACGCTCAAAGGCGACACTTTTGCCGGTGCGCTTAGAAAGCACCGATGTAAAACCACGCATCTGTTGGGCGACAGCCGCAGCATTTGATGAAGGGTGTTCTGACGACTGTTGTTGCATTTGTTGCACAACTTGAGAGCCATCCTTGAGCTTTACGATAAAGCTGGTTGCTGGTCCATTTGACCGCTCTTTCAGTGATGGCTTTGCGCCATTGTTGCCGTTATCAGATCCGTTCTGCGATAAGGTTTCAGCTGCTACGCTGGTGCCAGCTAACAAGCCTGACAGTGCGATAGCAATTAACGTCTTATGCTGTTTATTTTTTGTCATCATAAGATTCTCTTTGTTGTTTTTCTGTGAATTTAAAATTAGTGATAAACAGCATCACTAGATACGTAACGTTATGTTACATAAGTAGATTCTGTAGAGAATGCTCGAGAAGTAAACCTTGCCAAGAGTGTGGAAATATAATTAATGCTATAATATTTGAGGGGTTGTTACCCCATGTTAACGTCTTGAAAGTCAGCGCTCACGCAAGTTGACGTCATTTTTAAAAATGACGAGTGATTTACACAACTTTACTTATATCGTTTTGTTATATTTTTATAGTAAAAATTAATTAACAGGAGCTGCATTTTTCTTCTGGCGCGTAAAAACGCGCTGATACGTCCGGGTGGGAGCGCTTTCTGCCTTTCATCACGTTTTCGCCAACGTTATGCAGCAAAGGGTTGCCCGGATCGCTGGTTGGCCCCTTAGCGTGTTTTGCTAAATGAGAAGGGAGTTTTAACACAGGAACCGAAGCATTAAGCTGAGCAGCCATGAAAAATGCCGATGAATAACGGGTAACCCCCGCTTTAGGGCTGGTAACACGATGGTTCGTCGCTTTTAAATAACCATTAGAAGCCAGCTCCAGTAATTCGCCAATGTTCACCACAAAGGCACCGGGACGCGGAGCCACCTTGTACCATTGTTGCTCGTACTCCACTTCCAGCCCGCTGTTTTCGTCCTGCAGAACCAGGGTGAGGTAGCCCGGGTCTTTATGCGCTCCAACACCCTGACCAGAGCCTTCTGGGCTACCGGGGTATTTAATAAGCTTAGTATGGCGGTAAGGGCCGTTGCTGATGGTTTCAGCCAATGCGTCAGCAGGTTGATCGAGACTTTCGCATAACGCCTCTAAAAGCTGCAGAGACACTTCGGTTAGCTTGTCCTGCCAGGACAACAACTGGGTTTTCATGGCAGGCAATTGCCGTGGCCACTGGTTGGGTCCTATGAGTTTTTGCCACTCATGACGTATAGCGGACGCAGCCTGAGCAGGCAGTTCGTCCATGATATCAAATTGTTCACGACGATCCCGCCGGCCTGCTGTTAACTCGGAATAGTTTGCTGAGTAGCCACGAAAATGCGGTGAATGAATCATCTGCACCTGTTTCTTTTCTGCATCACTGAGTGCAAAAAAGCTTTTAGCGGTATCCAGTACCTTAACCTGCTCTGCCAGTGAAATACCGTGGTCTTCCAGGTAGAAGAAGCCAACATCACGCGCAGCTCTACCAAGGTCAGCAATGAATTGCTGGCGATCAGAGGCACTGAGATAAAGTTTTCGCATGGATAATACAGGTATCGGGCTTTGCATAATTGACTCAACAGTTTGTTTCTGCCGCTAAGTTTACGTTGCCATGTAGCATTAACTGAAGAATCAAAATCTTCTATGGTAGACAGCTTGGCTATATCAATAATCTGCAATTAAGCCGGTACTTATTTCTGCTAGTACTCGACCCGTAACAGCTGCCTGTGTAAAATCTTTGGGTCTTTAATTAACCAGTGAGAAATTCAGAATGGGTCGCGCCTATCAAAACCGAAAAGATTCAATTGCTAAAACGGCGAATGCAAAGAGCAAAGTCTATAGCCGTTATGGCCGTGAAATTTACGTTTGCGCCAAGCAAGGTGGTGGAGATCCTGATGGCAACCTCGCGCTTCGAGGCTTAATAGATCGGGCGAAAAAAGATCAGGTTCCTGCTCACGTTATTGAAAAAGCAATAGACAAGGCGCAGGGCGGAGCAGGAGAGGACTTTTCTCCGGCGCGTTACGAAGGTTACGGACCCAGCAACTGTATGGTTATCGTCGAGTGTTTAACCGATAACCCGAACCGTACCTTTGGCGATGTCCGGAACTGCTTTACCAAAAGTAAATCAAAAATTGGCGCTCAGGGCAGTGTTGCGCATTCGTTTGATCACTGTGCGATTTTTGCCTTCCGGCATGACAATGAAGACGAAGTGCTGGAAGCCATGATGGAAGCTGATGTTGATGTTACCGACGTCGAATTCGAAGATGGTCTGGTTACCGTATTTGCGCCAAATACCGAGTACGCGGCAGCCCGTCAGGCCTTAACTCATGCGTTTCCTGATATTGATTTTGAAGCCGACGAAATTCAGTTTTTACCTCAGGTAACGACCAGTATAGCTGAAGATGATTTACCAATGTTTGAACGTTTGATGGATATGCTGAACGATTTGGATGACGTTCAAAACATTTACCATAATGCCGAACACTAGGTTGATGCAGATCAACTCGGTTATTCAGTAAACCTTATAAACTTCAGGGGTCTTCATTAACAAGGAGTTCCCCATGAAGCTTAAAGCATTATCGTGCGGTGTATTGTTAGGCTTGCTAAGCACTTCTGCATTAGCAAATGATTTTTCTATCAACGTTGGTGCCATCTCTGTCATGCCTGATGACAGCAGTAGTCACTTGAACGTTGTTGAGTCAGTAGCTGGTTTACCAGAGAACAGTACTGGCGTTGGTGTAAACACGAATACTCAGTTAGGTTTAACTTTTGATTATAAGTTAACTGAAAACTGGACGCTTGAACTGGTTGCAGCAACACCGTTCAGCCATGATATTACGGCAACAGGTTCGTTGGCTGGGCTGAAAATAGGTAAAACCAAGCATTTGCCACCAACCTTGCTGGCGCAATATCATTTTGATATCGACAGTGAAATGTTTAAACCTTTCGTCGGTATTGGTGTTAACTACACAGCTTTCTTTGATGAGCAAGTCGACCCGCAGTTGCGCTCAACGTTAGGCGACCTGGGTGTTGTTACCGACAATGACGATGTCTCTTTAGCGCTGAAAAACAGCTGGGGCTATGCTCTGCAAGCTGGTGTAAATGTCGATTTGAGTGAAAACTGGGGTCTTCACTTCATGGTCAGCCGCATGGATATCGATACCACGGGTGATGTTCGTGTGAACGGTAATACCATTGAAAGTGTTGATGTTGATATCGACCCTTACGTTGCTATGGCCGGTGTTCGCTATAACTTCTAAAGCCTTTGCGCCGCTCGTCCCCGGGCGGCGCATTTTTAATGTGGCGAGCGTTTCGACAATTTGCGCTGTAACGTACGCCGATGCATTCCCAGTTCTCGTGCTGTCTTAGAAACATTCCCCTGATTATCGGTAAGCACTCTTTGAATATGCTCCCACTCAATTTGAGTTGGCGTTAAACGGTTTACCGAAGCGTCTTCTAACTCCAGTTTCTCATTAGTAAAGCGACGTAGTAATTCACTGGTACCCACGGGTTTCGTTAGGTAGTCCGTTGCGCCGCGCTTCATCGCCTCTACGGTTGTTGCAATACTCGCGTAGCCGGTTAGTACCACTAAGTGACAGGGAGAGTAGCGTTCTTTGAGTGGTTGAATAAGTGCCAATCCATTGTCGTCGCCCAGCATCATATCCAGCAGAATACCGTCAAAATGACCTTCTAGCGCTAGTGCCTGATGACCCGAGTGTGCCATTTGCACCAAAACACCATGATGCTCCAGACGCCGTTGCAAAATGCCGCAGAAACCCTCATCGTCATCAATAATAAGCAGCCGGAATTTATTCATAGGCTGTTACCGGTAAAAGAACCAACGTGAGCGTGCCCTCGGAAGTGGATTGCCAGCTGACCTGACCACCAAGCCGTTCAAGTGTGGCATGGCTGATAACCGCGCCAATACCCATACCATTTTCACTTAAGGTCATTGATTTGCCTATTTTTCGTTGTTGCGCCTGGCTTAACCCATCACCATTATCGAGAATGTGGATGGTGAGCTGAGGATTCGCATCAACTAACGTCAGGTTGAGTTGCACGGATACGACCAACTGATGACTGCGCTCGCCAGCGCTAATAGCATTAATGACCAGGTTAGCGATAGCTGGGAACAGGGTGCGGTCGGCGCTAATAATGGCGGTTTTAAAGCGTTCGGGGCATTGCCAGTTGACCTGAGCATCGGGTCGGGCAATTCGCAGAAGCTGACGTAACTGAGTAATAATTTCCCCGATAGTGTAATTGTGCTGGCGCCTGGTGCGCACGTCCTCAGCTGCGTCCCGCCATTGTTCAAGGCTTGCTTCAACTTTGCCCAGGTGCTCACTAAACTCTTGTTTTAGTGACAGCTCAATATCGCATTCCTGAAGTTCTTCGTTGAGTAACCGTAACGACTGCACAGGAGTGGCAACGTCATGAGTTAACTGAGCTGCGGCTGCACCTATGGTCAAAAGCTGTTCGTCGCGCAGCTGGCGTTCACGTGCATTCTGTAATGCTTTTTCTGACTGAAACCATTGCCGCTTTAGGTAGTACATTGATAAAGCAATAATAGCCGCTGCAATCACAAAACCGCTGACCATACCCATGGCGTGTTTCAGCATCTCGTCGCTTAAGGCATGGGCGGTGTGACTTTGCTGTCCGGGCAAAAGTGAAGGTAAGCCTATTTGCGCAACCTGCCCCAGAATGCTTATCAACACCACAATCAAAGCAAAAGTTGGTGGTAACAATAAAAACGCGATGACGATAAATATCAGTAATAACGAAGTGAACGGATTACTGATACCACCATTAAAGGCAACCCAGAGGTTGCCCAGTACTATGTCCAGACATAAGGCTAAGCACAATGGCCAGGCTCTATGAGTAATAAATTTATAGGTCAGTAATGTCAGCATCGGGCTTAAAAGTGGTAGTTGGTCTGCAGCCAGACAGTACGACCCGGCTCATTAACTTTGTCAATTTGCTGGTATCCGGAAATGCTGGCGGCGGAGCGACTCAAGTGCTCTGCATAGGTTTTATCCAGTATATTATCGACTCCTAAACTTAGCTGCCACTTTGGATCAATTTTCCAGTCGATATTTGCCGATAAAACACCATAACCCGGGCTATTACCGATATCATAGCCAATGACATTGCCCTGATTCACTGCTGTGCGCTCTTGTTTATCCACCAGGCGCCAGAGCAAAGAGTAAGTCAGTGCGTTGTGGCGGTAATCAGTGGCAATACGCAGTTCATCAGCAGGTTGCTGCGGCAGATAGTTATCATCGGTTTTATTACTTCCGCGGGTTATGGCCAGTGCTGATGACACCGACCAGGCTTGGGTCAGTTGGTAACTTAAGGTTGTTTCCCCGCCCCAGGTTCGGGCATTAATATTACGGACGGTATCCGGCTGCATCATCATGCCTTTTTGCAAAAGAATAAAGTCATCGACCCGACTGTAGAAAATGGACGCGTCCAGTCGCCATTTATCGGTGTTTATATCGAGACCAATATCCCATTGTTGGTTGGTCTCTGCGTCGGTGTAAAAAGCCGATTCTGACGTTGGTGACTGGCGGCTGTTACCAATGGCCTCCCAGTAGTCCGGGAACCGCTCCGCCTGACCCCAACCCGCATACCAATAACCATTTTTAAGCTGTTTTTCTATACGAAGAAACCCGCTATGAAGGTTCTCACTGCGTGTTTCATTCGCCGTGGGGTTGGATTGAGCCGGAGCTGACATAGGTTGAATGTCGGTGCGCTTGTCTGTCATTTTCCAGTGATCAAGCCGATAACCGCTGACTAACTGCCATTCTTGATCTATAGAGTGGCGGTATTCTGCATAAATGCCATCTTGCTCAATAAAAGCGTCATCAACCCGGTTAAGGCTTTCAAATGGTTGGTTCAACTGATCTTTGCTGGAACGGTTACGGTGAGCCGACTCATTATGTTCAAGCCCAGTTTTGAGTTGCCCGGAAGGGGTTAACTGCCATTCGGAGGCAATTTTAAAACCACGGGAATATCTATCCGGGTTACTGGCGGTTGGGTTGGGCATCATCATCGACGGGGTAAACTCGCGCAGAGAATAGTTGTCCATAACGTGGTCAATGGTATTGAAATAGGTATTAACAGAAAGTTCTTCGAGCGAACGGTTCTCAGGTTGCCATTGGTAATTCAGCGCGACGCTTTTACGGTCAAAGAGCACCCCATCCATACTGCGATCGGCGTAGGCTGCCTCGCCATCGCTAACGCCAAGCTTGAGTATCAGACGATGCTGCCGTGAGGGTGTCCAGGCAAGGTCAACATCGCCACTCCAGCGTTCATACTGGCTGTTAATGCTATTACCCGAGCCATCTTCGTAGTCATCGGCGGTTGCGGCAGATGCGTTCACGCGTACATAGCCTGGTTGCGCTCCCCAGGTTAAATCAGCGGTGGTATTCAGGCGGCCGTACTGCGCTGTGGTGGCATTTAAGTAACCGGTAAACTCGGGTACTTCAAAGAATGTTGCTTCTCGCTCAAAATGGATAGATGCTGCTGAACCGGCGAACAATACGGTTTGTGGGCCCTTAACAATCGTCACGCTGTCATAACTTTGTGGGGTTATGTACGCCGTTGGCGGATCCATGCGGCTGCTACACCCACCCTGCAGCATTTGCCCGTCATTAACTATGGTCAGTCTGCCTGCTCCCATGCCGCGGAATAAAGGGTCAGCAGAGGCTCCGCCTTTGCGGGTTGCACTAAATCCAGCAAGGCTTTTTAAAAAATCACCGGCATCGTGAGCAGGCAGCGGTTGTCTGGGTTGTTTCGAATCGACTACCCATTCACTGGGCGACTGCATCGATTCGCCAATAATGACAATTCTTTCCTGAATATCGGTGGTTTCGTTAGCGTAACTGATAATTGGCAAGAGTAAGCAAGTTGCCAGAGGATAAATAGCTTTCATACGACATTGTCCTTTAATAAGGTAATGTCGCTATTATTCTCTATTTTTTAGGTGGTTAGGATGCGACAAAAGGTAGCATCCCTTTAGTAGTACCACTTAAAGCGAAGGGCAGAATTTATCTTTCAATAACGTCATAAAAGCTTCGGTATCCGGGTCTTTTATGGAGTAGTACACGGTTTGCGACTCTTTACGAATGCTGACCAATTGCTGCTGACGCAATACCGCAAGATGTTGTGAAAAAGCTGACGGGCTTAAGTCAAAAAACTGATGAAGTTGACCCACACTTTGTTCACCTAAAGCCAGTCGGCATAAAATTTGTAAACGGTGGGGGTTACCTAAAGAGCGCAGAAAGCTTGCTGCATTCTGCGCCTCTTCCTGATGCATCTCTTGTGATTCAGTTGCACTCATGGTGTCGTTATTTTCCTGATTTTTCTAACTCACGCTCTGTTTTTAATCCTAACGCTTTTTTCATAAAAATGCCTGCCGGACAAAAACCCGTGAAAGATTGTTGAAATAGATTGGCGCCAATAAATACGGTCAGCCATACCCAGTTGGGGTGAACCCAATAAGTCAAAGCTACCGATAACAATACCATAAAGCCTGCAAATGCGGTTATAGCTCTTTCTACACTCATTATCGAACTCCTTAGTTTTTCTATTAAAACGCATACCGCATACGCAGATACGCGTTGTTGTTTTCGGTGAACTGGCCAAAAAAGGTCTCTGGACGTTCGCGGAAAAATAGGTTGAAGCCGCCGCTTAATGACCAGTTATCGTCAATGCGGTAGTCAAAAGTCGGCCGTAAATAGCCGTCGCTTTGATTCGGTGATACAAAAGCAAACAACGACAGATTCAGATCATCACGCTCGTCGCGCCAGGTTAGACGGGTGGTGAATACGGTGCGTGTTTGGTTGTCGCCTTTCTCTACGTAAGCCTGAAAGCCGCCGGTAAAGCGCGTCCATAATTCTTGCTCGTAACCAACCAGTGCGCGCCAATGATCTTCTGCATCATGACGGTTGTAATTGGCGACTTCGGTATTCACCAGTCCTGGTCCCAGAGGCATCCTAACGGAGGCGCCAACCACAGTTAAGCGGCCGAAGGTGGGTTGGAAGTTGTCAGTCACTGCCTCCGGGCTTTTGGTAAAGCCGTCGTAACCATAGACGGCGTATTCCACACCTTCGTGATTACGGAACAAGCGCAAAGCGTACTCATCGCGCGTGGGCTCAACAAACTGAATGGACGGATCGTCGCCGGTTAACTGCTGGGTTAGCGGATTAAAATAAGAAATGCGTTCACCGCGAATGTAATTGTCGGGGTCAAACTCAGGAGACCAGACAAAGTCGAGATTGAACCAGTCGAAGTAGCTGGTGATACGCAGTGCGTCAGATGGCGCCTTCAAGTATTCCTGGTCACGTCCGACAAAGAAGGACTGCCAGTCTTTAGGGAACAGATCGTTAAGGAATAAGTAGTCGCCGGTGCCCCAGGTGAGTACCTGACGGCCAACTTTTATATCGGTGTTATCGAAAACCGTAAACTGAGCATTAAGTTCGCGAATTTGACCGTGCCAGGTTTCATCAAAGCCGTCGTACCAGCCGTCGGCTTTTGCTGTCCAGGCAATATCTTGCCAGCGTTCGTCAAAACCCAACTGTAGTCGAGGCTCAGCAATAGACAGACGCTTGTGATAGGGGGAGGATTCAAATCGTCCGCCTATTGCCGCCTCAACATAACCATAGACATCAATACCCTGGTCTTGTTCCGTTCCCCAGTCACTTTCCCATTCGTCATCCCCCCAGGAGTCCTGTGCCGATGCGGCCTGAGCCAAAGTGAAAAGAACAGTAAACGCTAAAATTTTCCGGTATGGCATAATTAGTCTCTCAGTTGTAACCATTCTGCCGGAGGGTTACGTAAGCTGCGCTCACTGAAAATACTGTCCGGTAAGCCAATGTCGTATTGCATAAAGCGGAATTGCATTTCGGTTTTACCGCCATTTCCAAGATCCGATATTCGTGAATGAGTCACTGTTGGGTAGCCTTGAACCGTTTCAATTTCTAGTACTTCCATTTTGCGATAAGCTTCGCCGCTGTCGTTATAGAAGGTGCTTTCTACTGGCAGCATGTACTCTTTATCAATGACCACTTTGTAGTAGCTAAACTCAACCTTGTCAGGGTCTTTAGGTGTGCCTTTTAGCACGTACTTTTCATCGTCCTCCGACAGAATTTCATAGCTGTCTAAAGCGGTATCGCGACCGGAAACGTCTTCATAGAAAAAGTGTGAACCGACAAAAGACGTACGCTTGTCGCCTGCTGATATGCGTTTAACTAAATCCAGATCAGGCAAATAAAGCCAGCGGTCATCGTCGTCGTTGACTCGTTTAACGACACGAAACACAGTGTCACGCACATCGGCAGGGCGTGAGAAGAATATCATCATGTCCTGAACTCCACCGTCCTCCTGGTCTTTGCGCAAAATGGTGAATTGACGCATTTGTTCGCGGCTCTGATTATCAATGATGATCATTCGCGCTGCGCTGCGGCCGTCATCACCAGAGTAATAGGCATTTAACTCGGCTTGCTCGACAATTTCACGCGCGCTTTTTTCAGCACCAATGGCCTGGCTGCTAACAAATAAAACGGCGGCGGATAAAGCGGTTAACAATAGGGTTTTCATGATTGACCTCCACGGAATATCAGGCGGTTAAAGGCAGTCATTACCGCCGGAAGCATAATAAGTGTCACTATGGCTGATATAGCCATAATACTGGCTAAAAACACGCCAACCGTAATGTAGGGCACTAAAGGTGCGAACAGCAGTGGCGTAAAGCCAATGGCAATGACAATGGCATTGCGGGAAATGGCTCGCGCGGGCTCATCAAACATAACTACCAGAGTGTCTTTCCAGTTTCCGGTTTGCCTGAATGTAGCGCGGGTGCGTTCAATGAAGTGAATAGCAAAGTCCACCGACAGTCCAAGCGTCAGCGATGACAGCACGGCAATGGGCATGTCGTAGTCTTTACCGACCCAGCCGATAAGTCCGTAAATAAAGGCAATGGTCAGACTCAGCGGTAACATGGCCAGTACACCGAAGACCACTGAGCGGAACAGCAGCACCATCATAATAAACACCACCACAAAGGCGCTGATTAAGCTGTCGAGCATGCCTTCGACCATGGCTTCCTGCCAAACCACGTTCAGGTAAGCTTTGCCGGCCCAGTCCATTTCAATGTTTGCAGGCAGAGGATTATCCTGAATATAGCTATCAACAGCTTTGACGACCTGGGTTACGTGCTGGTTGTCACCGCTGGTCAGCTGCAACCACATTAAGCTGCGTTTGTAGTCCGGCGTAACAAAGTGCCAGAGGTCCTGAGGACGGTGCGATGACTGATACTGCAACAGGGTTTGCGCAACGCCGTTGGCATTGTCCGGCAATTCGTAGTCTTTTTCTTCGCCCGAGCGTAATTCACGGTTAACCGTCTTGACCACGTCGGACAGGCTGTTGGATTTGCCCACCAAGCCTGTCGTTTGCAAGTACGCTTGCATCTCGCTCATGTAAGCCAGTAACTCCGGGCTTTGGAATGCTTTGCTGGCGCTATTCAGCTGTTCGAGCTCTGTCATTAAGCGCTCTAACGGCTCTAATTGGTCGGAACCAACGCTGAAGAGCAGATCATCAATAGCGATAATCCACTGGTTAAAGTTCACTTGCTCTTGCTCAAGCAGAGCGCTTAAAGCATCGCGCGATTCTTCAGACAGAGCATCGTTACCCAAGGCATTACGAACTGCTGACCGCGCTTTTTCGGTGGCATCTAAGGTGTTTTCAAACACTACATACGCGTTGTACGTCCCGGCAAAGTGGTCGTTTAATACTTCGTCAGCAATACGAACCTCGTGGTCAGGTTTAAACCAACGCACCGGGTTGTCGTTAATGTTTATTTGCTGAATACCGAACCAGGCAAAAGCCAGAACGGCCAGGAAAAAGGCTATCCACAATTTGGCGTGGCTAGCCGCGGTAGCCCCCATTTTTTGCAACCAACCTTGTTTATGCTCGTCATGAGTCACTTGAGTAAAGCTTTCCAGCGTTGATGGTTTCAGTGCGCAAATATAGGCAGGCACGAAAAGCACCGTAATTAAGAAGGCCAAAAGAATTCCGGAGCCAACGAAAGCGCCGAACACCTGCACCGGTGGAATTGGCGTTAGCATCAGCGAGTAAAAGCCAATAGACGAGGTTATTGAGGTAAATAGCATGGGTGTAAACAGGTGCCTCAGCACGTCTTTTATGGTGTCTTTTGCATTACCTTTTTCACGGTATCGGTCCGAAAACTCGGACATAATGTGCACTGAGTCGACTACCGCAATAGGCATCAGGAAAATAGCGATCATCGACGACATAATGTGTACGGTAAACCCCAGAGCAATGAGTGTTCCCATGGTAATAAGCACTGTCGACATGGCGACTATCATTGCTGCACTTATGAAACGCACATTGCGGAAGAAAAACCAAAGCAGAGCGAAAATTACCGCTGCTGCTAGCGGCGCTGAAATGCCCATTTGTACAAACATTTCATAGCCAAACTGGTCTTCAGCAACGGGTAAACCGGTAATGTGCCAGTCATCACTGGTTTCCAAAGTGGTAATTTTTTCACGCAGTTGCTCCGCCAGAGCATAGCTCTGGTCTTTGCTCTCAATGGGTACATAAATAGCGGCAGACTTGTCGTCGCCGGACACAATGGTGTTATAAAGCAATGGCAGGTCTTTTACTTGTTTCTGGATGTATTGCGCTTCCGCGTTACTTTCTGGCGGTTGTTTCATCATCCATTCAAAACGAATGGTGCCGGGCTCTTCCTGAGTAATATTATCGACATTCGCCAGTGACATCAGGTCGTCACTGATAACTCCGTCCAGTGACTCCGCGTAATTCGACATGGTATGCAGGTCGGTTAAAGTCTTTTGGTTGTAGACGGTGTTCTTATTCACTACGCCAACGACAATCATGTCATGCATAGCGAAGGTTTCTTTTACCTCATTATGGAAAACTCGCTGCGGGTTGTCATCCGGCAGCATGTTCTCCGGATCGGTATCAATGGTAATAGACGGGATGAACGCAGCGGCAGCAATAGTGATCAGCGTCAACGTCCAAACGACGCTTCTGCGATAGCCTGTTGCTAATTTCATAATAACATCGATCATATTATTTCTTGATAATCTAATTTAGAATAATTCGAAATATAGTCGATTATTTCTGAGTTGTCATCTATCTTGATGAAAAAATAACAAGGCGACTTCTATGACCACACCACACATTTCGGCAAAAGCCGGTGATTTTGCTGAACTTTGCTTGTTTCCTGGTGACCCGTTAAGGGCAAGACATATTGCTGAAACACATCTGGACAGTGCAGAACTCATAAGTGATACCCGAAATATGCTGGCATTTACCGGGCAATTTCGCGGTACACCCGTGTCGGTGATGGGATCCGGGATGGGGATGCCCTCCTGCGCGCTGTATGCACAGGAACTGTTTCAGTATTTCGGTGTTGAGCGCTTAGTGCGGGTAGGCACTTGCGGTGCCGTATCAGCAAACCTTAATTTGCGTGATCTGGTCGTTGCCCAGGGAGCCTGTACTGACTCTTCAATGAACCAAAAGCTGTTTGGCGGTTATGACTTTGCAGCAATTGCAGATTACAAATTGTTAAGTGAGTTCGTCGGTTATTGTCAGAAGAAGAACCAGCGTGTAGCTGTTGGCAATGTATTTTCTACTGACAGTTTCTACCATCCGGACAAAAAACTGGAGTCTCGGCTGGAAGCCATGAATGTTCTGGCGCTAGATATGGAGGCAGCGGCTCTTTATGCGGTAGCCGCGATTCATAAGAAACAGGCTTTAGCCGTTATGACGGTTTCTGATGAAATAAGAACGGGCAATGGCTTGTCGGCTAATGAAAGACAGACCGCTTTTAACGAAATGACCAAGATGACTTTAGAAAGTTTACTGGTTTATTGATCACGATCAAGCAAAAGCCACTTGGCAACCAACAACACTGTATTATGTGTGACTAATGCCGATGAATGAGCAGAATAAGCCGTTTGTGGTTGTAGATTCTGCCTGTAGTGGAGTGGTTATGAAGTGGCTCGATTGGTTAACTCGCCCTGTCCAAAAGTTATTTAATTTACTGAGTTTTAGACGAAAATTTAGCTTAATTGGTTTTTTACTCTTTATTCCGGTTATTGTATTGAGTTCGTTGATGGTTAATGACTCACTGGAAAAAAGCCATCAGGTTGAACAAAAGCATGAAGCCGCTCAATACTGGCCAGAATTAAGAGGGCTTTTAGAGCATATCGCCATGCACCGGGGAATGACTGGGAGTGAAGCTCAAAAACGAGAGTTTTCCAGTGAAATAAACCGTTCAGTGCAAGCCATTAATCGTCATTTTAGTGCTCTGGATGACCTCCAAAGTAAACCAGGCCAAAGTCATTTGCTGCCAGAATCATTATTGCTGGAGCTGCGCCGTAAATGGCAGGGCTTAAGCGGTTCAACGGACACTTTTCATCAGCATACTGAGCTTTTGGAAAAGGTCCAAAGTGCGTTAAAGCTGCTTGGCAAAAACTCCCAACAACTGTTGGAAAATGATTTGCCTAGCTTGTTCTTAGCACGTCTTTCTGTTGAAGAACTGCCGCAGTTAGTTGAGCAGGGAGGTCGCTTAAGGGGGTTGGGAGCTCAATGGTTAAGCGGAAAGGAAAGCCCCGAACTACAGCAGGATGTCACCATTTTAAGCTACGTGCTGGAAAACCAGGTTTCCGACTTTGTGGACGTTGTCGAGAGTTTATCCGAAGAAGTTAACGACCAGGGCTTGTTGATGCAGGCTAAGGCAGCCGAACAGCAGTTAAGATTATTTAGCGAAACTGCTTCTAGCAAACTAATGGAACGCAATATGTCGGCCAGTGACTTCTTCCGTGAAGGAACTGCCGCGACAGGGGCGTTATTTGCTTTTTACGACAGCGTTATTCCGGCTTATCACTCGAGACTTGAACAGCGCCTGACAAAATTAGATACGGTGATTTGGACCAACGCGGCTTTGATTGTCGGGGTGTTGTTATTGCAGTTACTGTTATTTACCAGCTTATATTTAGGAATTTACCGGGCGGTGTCTGCCAATATTAAAATGGCCAAACAGCTGGCAAATGGCGACCTAAATAGTTTGAGCTCGACAGAGGGGCATGATGAGCTGTCGAAAATAACTCATTACCTGAACTCGGTCGCTATTGAGACCAGTTACTCAGTGGATGCTATACGCAAGTCGAGCGACGGCATGGACAGGCTGGGTAACGGTAATTATCAGGCAATTAAAGAGCTGGCCGAACGGGCAAGAGCTCAGGCTTCGCAAATGCAAAGCGCAGCTGCGGCAGTCGAGCAAATGACGTCGGCGATAAGTGAAGTGTCAGAGTCAACTCAGAAAGCCGCAACAGAAGCTGATAACACCTTGATATCCGCCAAAAATGGGCAGCAGGTTGTTCATACCATGGTGACTGCCATTCAGAGACTTGAGCAAGAAGTGTCCGAATCTCAGCGTGTTATAAAAACATTATCTGAAGATAGCCAGTCTATCTCGAAAATATTACTGACCATTAATGACATTGCCGACCAGACTAATTTGCTGGCGCTGAATGCTGCTATTGAAGCCGCCAGAGCCGGTGAGTCCGGTCGGGGCTTTGCGGTTGTAGCTGATGAAGTCAGACAGTTAGCACAACGGGTACAGGCTTCCACTGGCGAAATACAAAGTGTCATTGGTCGGCTGGAGACCAACACAAACAATGCAGTGCAAACCATGGAGCGCAATAAAACCCTGGCGGGCGAAAATGTTGAACAAGCGAACCGGGCTGCAAGTTCATTATCCGACATTGTCGAAAATGTTGGTGTCATTAACGACCTGAATATTCAGATAGCCTCCACAACGGAAGAGCAGTCTGCGGTAACCATAAATATTCAGGAAAACATTAATTCACTTTCTGAAAGTGCACGAATTGTTGATGAACGCTCGCAAGAAGCGTTAGAAAGCTCAGCTCAATTAACGACTTTAGGCGGCGAAATTAAGTCTCTGGGCGACCGCTATTACATTGAAAAAGACGTGATAGAGCGACGTCTTTCAGAACAAGACGTACTCATTGAATGGTCGCCGAAGCTGGATGTGGGCATTGAAGAAATTAACCGTCAGCACCAGCGCCTAATTTACATTGCTAATGAGCTGTATCGCCTGAAGCTTCGCGATGGTGATCAGCATGCGTTACAGCGTCTGGTGGACTCGTTAATTAACTACACGGCTACGCACTTTAACTACGAAGAGTTGCTAATGGAGCGTAACGGCTATCCTGACTTAGAAAACCACAAGCTTAAGCACCGCGACTTAGTGCAGGATGTGATGCGCTTCAAACACCGGGTTGATAGCCACGAAGACGTGATTGATGAGCTATTGGAGTTCGTAAAAGCCTGGCTCATGAACCACATTATGAAAAGCGATATGGCTTATAAAGGACATCTCAACAGCAAAGGTATTCACTAGGGAATTTATAGCCCCAGGCTAATAACCGGGGCTTCTTCACTTTCTTGTCGCTGGGTAAAGTCATCTTTACTGGAAAGGTTTCGCCAGTTGGCTGCCACCAGGCTCTGTCCAGTGGCGCCACCCAGGCTGTTGCCAGGCCCCAGCAGTAATAATTTATCCGGTGCGAACTCTCTTAAGGCAACTGTAATGGCTTTGGTGTAGTCGTAATACTCGGTCACCTGGTGCCCAAAAGTATAGCGTTGCAGGGCATCCAAATGGCAGCCGGGCGGCTCCCAAATAACACCTCGGCCGTCTATGAGTGGCAGTTCGGGTTGTCTGAAATGGCTGCTGTCCCACACGGAAAGAGCCTGATCTGACGCCTCTTTCATTAACGGTGAATGGAATGCCGCATGGCCGGGTAAGATCATAGGAAAGCGGTTATCAACAGGCTCTAGTGCTTTACTGGCAGTGGTTACCGCATTCTGTGTACCCGCCAGCAGAACATAGCCGCCGTAACGAATGGATAAAAACAGCTCTCCGGCGTGTTGTTCTACCAGTTGACTGACGGCCTTTTCACGAGCTTTGTCCGGTTGCCACTGCTCGTTCATAATTGGGTAAATAAGCTGCGCACCGTCGGCTGCGGCAGTTCGCTTTGCCATGTCGGTGACAATAGACATTGCGTTTTCCGGCTGCCACACACCGGCACAGGCCAGAGCGGTATACCAGCCCATAGAGTTTCCGGTCACTGCCACTATGTCATACTGCTCGGTGTCAACGGCTTTAAAGTCGGCGTAACCGGCAGCAAAAATTAAGGCTGCAGAGTTCTCCGGCTTTAAATGCAAACGGTGATCGAACTTACTTTTCTGGTCGAGTTCCGAAACGCTAATAAAACCTTCGTTTTCGCGGGTTTTATCTAATTGATTGATGAGCTGGCTTTGCTGTGACAAATGGCGTTCAGTAATAGAGCCTAATTCAGGTTTGTTGTAACCACCACGACCGGGGCAGACGATAACGGCAGTTTGTTTCATTGGCCTAAATGCTCCTGTAAATACTGAAGAATGTCTTCTTTTCCAGGCAGAACTTTATAAGCGGCTGAACCCAGAGGAATAAAACTGTCTTTGGCGGTAATGCGGTCAACACGCTGCCAGTCACGCCGATGTTCGTACAGAGCGGTTACCAGCTCTTCACTTAACGAACCGCGGTTACGGCATTCGTCGACAACCAGAATGTGTTTCGCAGAGCCAACGGCCGCCACAATTTTCTCAATATCCAGTGGGACTAAATAGCGCAAATCAAGAATGCGGATTCGCTTTTCAAGCGCGAGTTCGCTGCACGCCTGCCGACTTAAGTAATAACCGTTGCCATAGGTGATAATAACCAGCTCATTGCCTTCACCATAACTGGAGGGTTCGCCGAGAGCCGGTAACGGCGCGGTCGCTTTAGGAAACTCATGCAGCCAGCCTTTATCGCCCTCTGCGAGCAAGTCGCGGGTCATATAAAGCGCAATAGGCTCCAGAAAAATCACTAAGCGTTTTTGGCAGTGAGCAAGCTGAACCGCTTGTCTCATCATGAGCACGGCGTCGTGTCCGTTTGATGGACACATCACAATAACGCCCGGAATATCACGAAATACGGCGAAGGAATTGTCATTGTGAAAATGTCCGCCAAAGCCTTTCTGGTAGGCCAGACCGGCAATACGAATGACCATACCGTTGTGGTACTGACCATTAGAGAAAAAGGGCAGAGTTGCGGCTTCGCCCCGAATTTGGTCTTCGGCATTATGTACATAAGCCAGGAACTGTATTTCTGGTATGGGCAGAAAGCCTTGCTGCGCCATGCCCATGGCTAAGCCAAGAATGCTTTGCTCGTCCAGTAAGGTATTCACCACACGATTTGCGCCAAAGTGATCGAACAAGTGGTGAGTCACGTGGTATACCCCACCTTTTTTGCCAACATCTTCACCAAATACCACGGTGTTCTGGTATCGCGCCAATATTTCGTGCAATGCCCAGTTAATCATTTTGCCTAAGGGTTGAGGCTTCTTAAAGTTGCGCTTATCAAACGCAAATACCGCCTGTTGCTGGGTGCTGGTTAGCGGCTGAGTATCGTCGGCCAGAGTTTTTGGCACAATGGAAGCCATGACCGACTCTGCGCATTCGAGCCTGGGTCGGGCAGAGGCTTCAGTGCCCACCCGACGAATGCGCTGTAACCAGCATTGTGCTTTTTCCGAGAGTTGAATGCCGGTGCAAAGACCCCGCTCAATGACTTGCGCTGCACTTTGCAAAAGCACGTCAGTTTCAAAACTTTGTTCTATCGATTCATTGCTGCGATAGGCAACTTCTGCATCGGCACCGGCATGACCAAAGAAGCGCTGAGTCTTCAAATGTAAAATAGCGGGCTTTCGCGTACGCCTGATATACTCAGCTGCCTGACGGGCTACTGCGTAAGTTTCACTGACATTAGCGCCGTCTGCATAGTAGTAGCGTATTGCTGGGTAATTCTGAAGCTGATGAGCCGTCCATCCTCTGGGAGTCGAGGTAGAAATACCAATGCCGTTGTCTTCACACACATAGAGAATAGGCATCGGTATGCCCTGATAAGCGCTCCAGCCGGTGGCGTTAAGTGCCCCTACGGCTGTGGAGTGGTTTGCTGAGGCGTCGCCAAAGTTACAAAGCACAATGGCATCATCCGGCCACTGGCCAGCTTGCTTTAAGCGTTTACTGAGTCCAATGGCGTAGGCGGTACCCATGGCTTTGGGCAAGTGCGAAGCAATGGTTGAAGTTTGCGGTGGTATATTCAGTGCCAGGCTGCCTAAAACCTTGTGGCGACCGCCTGAAATAGGATCTTCACTGGAGGCGCAAAACGACAGCATGAGGTCATATAGCGAGTTCGAGCCTTCTAACTGCTTGGCACGCTGTAGAAAGAATGCGCCGCTGCGATAGTGCAGAAAAGCCGGATCGGTTACCCGTAAAGCCGCTGCAATTGCGGCGTTAGCTTCGTGTCCCGCGCTACCAATGGTATAAAAGCTTTTGCCCTGGCGTTGCAGGCGACGCGATTCGATATCAATGAAGCGGCTCAGAACCTGGCTGTGAAAAAGTGCGAATAGATCTGAGTCGTTTAAATTTGAGTGCCGCGATTGCGGCGCAGGCAAGTCTGCCCGCGCCAGTCGCTCAATAAAGTCCTGTTGCCAGCCCTCAATATCGCAACGCATGGTAAGCCTCGCTACTAAAACGCAGGAATGTCGGTCTGTGAACGACCCAGAATTAACGCGTGAATATCGTGTGTACCTTCGTAGGTATTAACCGCTTCTAAATTCATCACATGGCGAATAACGTGGTACTCATCGGCAATGCCGTTACCGCCGTGCATATCGCGCGCCTGGCGGGCAATATCCAGCGCCTTGCCACAGCTGTTACGCTTAATTAATGAGATGGCTATTGGGTTGAGTGTACCCTTATCAAGCTCGCGTCCAGCTTGCAGGCAGCCTAATAATCCCAAGCTAATTTCGGTCTGCATGTCCGCCAGTTTTTTCTGTATTAACTGGTTAGCCGCCAGCGGGCGACCAAATTGGCTGCGCTCCAGCGTATATTGGCGTGCGGCATGCCAACAGAACTCTGCTGCGCCGAGCGAGCCCCAGGCAATGCCATAGCGCGCTTTATTCAGGCAACTAAACGGGCCTTTTAAGCCTTTAACTTCCGGGAAAATGTGGTCTTCAGATACCTCAACGCCATCCATAACAATTTCGCCGGTAATAGACGCACGTAGCGAGAACTTACCGTCAATTTTGGGGGCGCTCAGGCCTTTCATGCCTTTTTCCAGTACAAAACCGCGAATTTCGCCGTCGAGTTTTGCCCAGACGACAAACACATCGGCGATAGGCGAGTTTGTTATCCACATTTTAGAGCCAGACAGCACATAACCTTTGTCAGTGCGCTTGGCGGTGGTGCGCATACTGGCCGGGTCAGAGCCGGAATCGGGTTCTGTTAAGCCGAAACACCCAACCCATTCACCGCTGGCTAATTTAGGTAAGTATTTCTTGCGCTGAGCCTCGGTACCAAAGGTGTAAATAGGATGCATAACCAAAGAGGATTGCACACTCATAGCACTGCGGTAGCCGCTGTCGACACGTTCAATTTCTCGCGCAATAAGGCCATAGCTAACATGGTTCACACCGCTGCCGCCATATTCTTCCGGTAAGGTCGCGCCGAGTAGCCCCATCTCACCCAGTTCGTTCATAATCTGGCGATCAAAGTTCTCGTTGCGGTTGGCCTCCAGTACGCGAGGCATCAACTTTTCCTGAGCGTACTGATGAGCGCTTTCCTGAATCATTTTTTCTTCATCTGACAAAGCATTTTGCCAGTTGAGCGGATCGGACCAATTGAAACCAGCGGATGACATGTAACCTCCTGAAAAAAGTACTAAGCGACTCGGCTTTCCAGAGCCGTAAAGTCATTAATAGTGAGAATGGATTGCTCGGTGTTAATCAGCTGCTGTTCTTTCAGGGCAGTGAAAATACGGCTGACAGTTTCAACAGCCAGGCCCAGATAATTAGCAATATCCGTGCGTGTCATTGGCAATCGGTACTCACTGCGGGACAATCCATGTTGATGCATGTGCGTGCTTATTGAAAGTAAAAAGGCCACAACTTTCTGTTCAGCACTGGTATTAACAACGTTTAAGTAATGTTTGCTGCAATTTGCTAAGCGTCGACTCATAAGCTGCAGAAGGTTACTTTCAACTTTAGGAAGTTCCTGCGCAAATAATTTGCTCAGTCTAATTTCACACAGCATAGAGGTTTCCATGGTCTCACAATATGTAGCTGCTGAACCGCTGGCTAAGCTCTCAAGACCGACAATGTCGCCAACCATATGAAAGCTGGTAATTTGCTGCTTACCATTGCTGTCAATGGTGTAGCACTTCACCGAGCCGCTTTTTATTGCGAAAACTGAATTGAGTTTTTGCCCTTCACTAAAAACAACATTACGCTTGTTAAAAAGGTGCGGTTCGCGGCTGCATTTATCAAGAATTTCGACATCGGTTGGCACTAAACCGGCGGGAACGCAAATTGATTGCATGCTGCATTGGCTACATTGAATTGGGGTACGCATAGTCATCTCATCTGCTGAATTATTGATCTGGTTCACTATACAAAACCCTCCAGCAAATTTATCTACCTCTAAAGAGAGATGAGAGTTACCCCTTATCTTGTAGAATATCGACAGCCTCTACCGGACATACCGCGTAGCAGTTCGGTGTATCGTAATAGCCTTCACACTCTACGCACTTATCCTGATTTATCTCGTAAATGCTGTCGCCCATTGAAATCGCTTCGGTTGGGCATTCGGGTTCGCAAACATCGCAGTTAATACAGCCATCGTTAATGACAATCATGCTACTTTCCTCACGGTTGCTTCTTTTATCAGAAAACAAAAGGGAATATCGTTCTTCTCGATGCTAACCGGTGTCTGCAGTTTCACTTGATAACCGGAACCGGGCGCGCGGATCATGGCCTCGTCTTTAAGCGACTCCATGCGTGCCAATTGAAACGGATAATTACCTTTGGGTGTCATCAGCAGCAGTTCATCACCAATAGAAAAGCCATTTTTCACCTCAACCTCATATAAGGTTTTGTCGGCGGTTGCTGCTGCCAGTTGCCCGACCAGAATATGCTCGCCTTCGCTGTGCGAGCGTTCATAATTCTGCAAGTCTTGTGGCGTATGGCGTTGTAAGAAACCTGCGGTAAACCCACGGTTTGCCATACTTTCCAGTTCGCTAAGCAGCTCGTTATTAAAAGGCTTACCGGCCACGGCGTCGTCAATTGCGCGCCGATAAACCTGAGCTGTTCTGGCAATGTAATAGTCTGACTTAGTGCGGCCTTCAATTTTTAAAGAATGCACACCCATCTCAACTAAGTCCTTTACATATTCAACCGCGCGTAAATCCTTCGAGTTCATGATGTAGGAGCCGTGTATGTCCTCATCCAGCAACATTAAATCCTGTGGACGCTTCGGGTCACCAAGCAGTACCGGTTCATATTGACCCACAGCGTTTTCCTTTGCTTCATGCACCTCATACCCCCAGCGACAGGCATTGGTGCAGGCGCCTTGGTTTGGGTCGCGCTTGTTCATATAACCAGATAGCAGGCAGCGCCCGGAGTAGGCCATGCAGAGTGCGCCGTGTACAAATACTTCAACTTCCATGTCAGGAACTTGCTTGCGCATTTCAGCAATTTCTTTGAGTCCCAGTTCGCGCGACAAAATAACTCGCTCAATGCCTTGTTGTTGCCAGAACTGAAGTGCAGCCCAGTTGACCGTGTTGGCCTGGACCGATAAGTGTAGAGGTTGGTCGGGAAAGTACTGTTGAAGCAACATAACCACGCCGGGGTCAGACACAATTAAGGCATCTGGCTTCATGTCGACAATGGTGCAAATGTGTTCAACAAAACGGGCCAGCTTGGCGTTGTGCGGCGCAATATTGACTACAACATAAAAACGCTTTCCCTGCTTATGAGCTTCGTTAATGCATTCGCCTAAGTTTTCCAGGGTAAAGCTGTTATTGCGTACCCGCAGGCTATAGCGAGGTTCGCCAGCATAAACGGCATCTGCACCGTAAGCAAAAGCCATACGCATAGCTTCAGGGCTACCGGCGGGACAAAGTAACTCAGGACGGAAATCTGCGGCTGACATAAAACACCTGTATCACCAAATTAACGGTGAAGAATAGCAGAATCAGGGAATTGGCAGCTTGACGCAAATCAAGGAGAGGTAGCGAGGGTAGGTGTTGGCAGATTACCCTCGCGATTACGGGCGATTATTATCGGTCCTTATTGAGGCGCTTTATTACCCTGTAGGTTGACCATCCATACGGCGGCCTCAACCCGGGAGCGTAGCCCCAGTTTCTTTAATAAGTGTTTTACGTGCACTTTAACTGTGCCATCTGAAATATCCAGTTCGCGGGCAATGACTTTATTACTCATGCCTTTGGCAATTAAGCTTAAAATCTCGTGCTCGCGATTGGTTAAGTTACTCAATTGAGAAGTGGTTGACTGCGTTGGTTGGCGCAGTGCGGTCGCCAGTATTTCGGTAATGGCTTCGCTTAAAACCATTTTGCCGGTAACGGCGCGATGAATCTGTTCCAACAGCAGTTCGGGTTCCATGTCTTTTAGCAGGTAACCGTCAGCACCATTGGTAATTGCCGCAACCACATCATCATCAGCATCACTCACTGTTAACATGATGATCCGCGAGGTGACTCCTGAGTCGCGGAGTCTCTTCAGAGCTTCTATGCCATCCATACCCTGCATGTTCAAATCCAGAACGATTAAGTCAGGGTCGTGCTCTACTGCTAGCAGCAAGGCGTCCGGGCCATTACTGGCCTCTGCGACAACGGTCATGTCATCTTCCATCGCAATCAACTGCTTTAATCCTTTACGCAGTAGTGGATGATCATCCACGAGCATAATGCTGGCCGCTTCGGTTGTCATAGTGTTCTCCCTTATAAATTTAACCTGGTTAGTTTGACATAGCTTGTGCACAAATTCACCGCAGACAAGCATTACTTACACTTCTGAATAAAATTCTACTCCGAAAGAGGTAGCTGCTTACTCCATAATAAACCTAAAACTAACTCTTGATGTGAGTTGTATCCAAACCCTCATAGTTGCAAAGTCCTTACTCTGTGAATATGACAACGAATTGCAATGTTATGGGTAAAGTTTCGCAAGCGAATACAATGAGCGATGTTCGTGATTACCTCGGTTCTCGCGCGCTTTCCCGTGGGTTAACGCTGAGTGTGTTATTGCTTGGTGTCACATTTTGGGCAAGCTGGAGCGTTATCGTTGTATTACTGGCAAAATCAAACCTTAACTTAAGCCCGGTTCAGTTGCTGTCATTAGTCGCTATTGCTGGGGCAAGCGGTGCTGTGTCCAAGTTGTTAGGAACTTTGCTAGTCAATATCCTCGGACGATGGATGCCTACAGTTATTGCCACGCTTATGCTGCTAATGAGTATTATCAGTTTTGTGCAATTTTCAGCTGTGCAGCTGAGCTATCCTATATTGGTTGCTTTAGCTGCGGGGTCAGGCATGGGCTGCATGATGTTTGCGCCTGCATTCGACTTAACCCGCCAGTCAAAGGTCATGATCCCCTTGCCGTTGTCCATGAGCCTGGTTATCGGCATGATGATATTCTCTCTGTTTTTAGCTCAGCTGGTTGTGCCTCTGCTGGCTACCTGGCAGTTAGCTGCGGTAGATTCCGCTCTCATACTCGAGCGCAGCAGTGGTCATTTTTTCGCTCGCATCGAGGCTGGCCAGACTATTTTGCTAAACAATTTCAGTTTTGTCTGGGCGATTCTTTTTGGCCTGACAGCCATTTTGAGCGCCGCGGCTGCTTTATTGTCAAACCACAAACAGTCATTACCCAAAGTCACTTTAAGAAAGCTGCTGGCTCACAATGGGCACGTTTGGTATTGCAGTATTCTGTACAACATGACGTTTGGTAGCTTTATTGGCTTTACTATGGCATTGCCACTGATGCTGGAATTTGTGTTTGGTTACAGCACCTTAATTCTGGTTTGGATGGGGCCTTTTATTGCTCTGTTAGCCAGGCCTTTCGGACGTTGGCTGGCGACTATTTTTGGTGGCGCTCTGATAACGCAAGTGAGTCTGTTGTTGATGATGATATTCGGGGCTTTGGCTGGCCGCTACATGTATTTTGCTCAACATGGTGCCACTGAACTCTACTTTGAGCCTTTCTTCATCAGCATGCTGGGACTGATTTTTACCAGCGCCTTGGGGAACGGTTCAGTCGTTGTCAGTATGACCAAAGTCTTTCCCAGAACTTATACTCACAGAGTGTTAATTTGGGCGGGCACTATCGCTATGCTGGGTGCGGTTTATTTGCCCTTGCGCTTTGCCTGGGCTTTGCAGTCGCAAAACATGGACACCGTTTATATCGACTTCATTGTTTTCTATGTTATCGGGCTCTTGTTAAACGGTTTTGTCTATTTGCGCCGACGCGGCCAGTTCTATAACCCTTAAGAGTGTGGACGGTGTCTTTCACTATTGCAGCAAATAGTCCGGTGTAAAGGTGAAGCAAACTTCCGTGCCGCCGCTTTCCAGTCTTGAGATTTTTATTTCACCACCAAGATTACGACTGCGTTCCTGCATAATGGCTAACCCGTAATGATTAACCTTCTCCGCATTCTCAGGTAAACCGATGCCATCGTCAGTAATTTTAAGTTCCACGTCCTGTCCACTGGGCTGCGATAGGCTAATGTGTACTTCGCTCCCCTGACTATGGTTGACCGCATTCTGACTGGCTTCACGAATAATTTGCAGTAAATGGATTTCTTCATGAGGTACCAGCGGAATGTTGTTAAGACGGTAATCCAGATGGACAACCATATTACTTTGTTCGGTTAACTGTTTAACCGTCGTCTGCAATGCGCTGTAAAGGCCTGAACCATCCACTTTTAAGCGGAAGGTCGTTAGCAACTCCCGCAACTGTCGGTAGGCTGAGTTTAGGCCTTCTCTCAGTTCGCTACTGACATCATCTATCGTGGCGCGATCGTTCTTTTCAATGCCTTTGTGTAGCCGCGTAACCTGAATTTTTAAGTAGGACAAAGCCTGTGCCAGTGAGTCGTGCAGCTCGCGGGCTATAACGGTACGCTCGTGCATTAGTGCCAGCCGGCGCACTTGCTCTTCCTCAGATTTCAGGCTTTGCGATAAGGCAAGCTGGTCAGCTGTAGAGCTCATCAATTGCTGTTGCCAGGTAGCCAGAGGCTGTCCCTGTTCGCAGCGAACAATTAATACACCGTAGTTTTGATCTTCCCGTTTTAGCACAAAGCGATAAACCAGTTTGTCTTCTATTACCGAAGCACCAGGGCCTGCTTTAAGGCAGGTAGCGCAGTCACCGGCCTCACAGGGTTCGTGTGAATTGGGACGCGGTTGCAGTTGCAAAAACGGGCGATTGCCTTCTTCCGTTAACAGACATAACTCAATGTCATCCACTTCTCCAATTTCGTACAGCTTTTCGATAACTTGCTGGTAATTATTGTAGTCATAACTGTGCACGATAATGGAGCGGGCGGTATCGTACAGAAAGGACAACACCTTGTTTTTGCGCGACAGTTCCTGAGTTTGTTGCTCTACCCGGCGTTCAAGACCACCATAAAAGTAGCTGACGGTTTCCGACATTTTGTTCATTGTGCGGGACAGCTGGCCTATTTCATCTTCGTTATCGATTTTTGACTTAGCGGTAAAGTCGCCCTGACCCAAACGTTTGGAAACCGCCAGCAGGTGTCGAAGCGGTTGGTTGATTTTCCGTTTTAGCACGGTAAGTAAAAAGAAAAATATGGCAACGATAAAAAATGAGGCTAAAGCCAGCGAGCTACGAACCGTCTCCATTCGTCTTTCTGAATGCTCTTGTAGCTGGCCAACCAGAGTGTCCAGCTGATTCACATAGTTGTCTATGGCGTTACTTTGTTGCTGAGAAAAGCGAGCAAAATCCTGCTCTGCTATTTCTGAGTGTACCCGCTGCCATTCGGTTCTGGCGTCTTTGGCCAGCTGTTGAATGCTACCGCCAGCTTTTACGAAGTGACGATGAAGTAGAGGTTGTTCCCAGAGTGTATCTATTTCCTGCGCCGTTTCGCTGGCCTGAACTTTCTTGCCGCTAGATAGCTGCAGTGCAAACTTATAGGCTTTCATTCGGTGTGAGCCCGCAACGTTAATCAACTCCGCGTCCTGCTCTGATTTTTCCAAAAGCCAGAACGCAGAGAGAGAAGAGGCGCTGGCAACAATTACGATAAGCGCAAGCGATACTCTGAAGACATTAATTATAGAAGCGTTGCGTATCATTCCGGGCGACGTCCTGAGTGAAAGTTCCGGTACATGATATAGCATTTCGAAAGAGGGGAACAAATAAGTGCGGATTAATTCATCAGTTTATTGCGGTGAAGAACTTTCTCGGTTCGGCGCGCTAACTTCTCCATAAAAACTAAGTCCGCTAAGGTTGGTTCTGCCAGTTCGTTGTCCAGGTCGGCCTGCCATTGGCTGACTTCAGCATCCAGCATTTCCATCATTTTTTTAGAGCAGCCACGACAAATACCCTGGCACATATCCGCTTCTTTTAAGCCAAAAGGGATGTGCTTACGAATTACATTGAGTAATTGATACATTGCGGTTTTGGTATCGGGTTTGCGGCTCATACGTCCTCCAGTAAACGCCTCACAAAAGAAAAGCCAGGCTTCTGCAACGATTGCAGAAGCCTGGTTTATTAAGGGTTAATCAGATTTGTGTTTTAGGCCTTTTACAACTTGCCAGCTGATGCCTAACGCACCCACGATGAAGACCATGTCGCCAAGGGTACGGAACCAGCGTAGGTTCTGTAATAGAGGCTGCTGCATAAAGGCTTCACTGCGCGCATACCACAAGCCTTCGCTGGCAGCGGCGTAAAACTGAATGAAGCCGACAGGCAACAAGCTGGTGAAGAGCATTAGTGCTAAGCCAATGTTCATGGTCCAGAACGCCATTTTCATCAGTTTTTCATCGAACTGCAGGTTCGGGCGAATGTAGCGCAGAATCAACAGCACGAAACCAAGCGCCAGGAAGCCGTATACACCAAACAAAGCTGCGTGTGCGTGAGTTGGCGTAGTGTTCAAGCCTTGCACATAGTACAGCGAAATAGGTGGGTTGATCATAAAGCCGAGTACACCTGCGCCAAGCATGTTCCAGAAGGCAACTGCAACGAAGCATAGTAATGGCCACTTAATGCGTTGCATCCAGGTTGCGCGTTTTTGCAGGCTGTAGTTTTCCCAGGCTTCGTAGCCCAGTACGATAAGCGGTACCACTTCTAACGCTGAGAAAGTAGCGCCCACGGCCATAACTGGCGTGGTTGTGCCGGCAAAGTACAAGTGGTGGAAAGTACCTGGCACACCACCCAGCATGAACAGTGACGCAGATGCTAACGCAGCCACGGTTGCCATGCGGCGGGAAACTAAGCCCATGCTGTGGAAAATGAAGGCCAGTGACGCCGTTGCGAACACTTCGAAGAAACCTTCTACCCACAGGTGAACAATCCACCAGCGCCAATATTCCATGATAGAAATGTGAGTACGTTCGCCGTAGAAGAAGCCAGCGCCATAGAATAGGCCAATGGCAACAACTGAAGCGGTAAATAATGCCAGTAAGTTCTTATCGCCTTTGACTTTGAATGCACCGACAACACAACGCATCATCAGTACCAGCCAGAAAACGATACCGAGGAACTTACCAATTTGCCATAAGCGACCTAAGTCGACGTATTCGTAGCCCTGGTGACCTAACCAGAAGTTAAGGTGCTCCGGCATAATTTGCGCAATGGCTAACCAGTTACCGATAAAGGTACCAGCAACAACTAACACCAGTGCCCAGAACAGGATATCGACACCCAGTTTCTGATATTTAGGATCTTTACCGCCATTAATAATTGGGGCAAGGAATAAACCAGCAGCCAGGAACCCGGTGGCAATCCAGAACATAGCGGCCTGAATGTGCCAGGTACGGGTTAGTGAGTAGGGGAACCACTCTGAAATATTAATGCCGTAGAATTCCTGTCCTTCGACTGTGTAGTGTGCGGTTAAGCCACCCAGTAAAACTTGTAGCGAGAACAACGCAACCACAATAAACAGGTATTTACCTAAGGCTTTTTGTGACGGCGTGAGCTTAATTTTGGCTATGGGGTCATGCTCTGGAGCAACAGGGTCTTCTTCGTCGTGTTGACGTAAAAACGCCCATGCCCAGATTAAGAAGCCAACACCGGCAATTAAGAGAATAACACTGACAATTGACCAGATAATATTTTCCGCGCTAGGCACGTTATCTATCAAGGTTTCATGTGGCCAGTTGTTGGTATAAGTAATATCTGAGTCAAAACGTTCTGTCGACGCGGCCCATGCTGTCCAGAAGAAAAAGTCGTTCATTACCGCACGACGTGCTTCTGAAGGAAGCGTATTTTCTTTCATGGCGTAGTTAACGCGGGTAGGGCGTAGCTCCGGATCATCGCTAAACAGTTTTGAGTAATACTCGCCGGTTTGCTCAATGGCCTGAATGCGTCGTTCGCTCAGAATAACGGTATCTGAAGCTTTATCGTAAGTATTGGTCCGATACTCTTCTTTTAGCTCGTACTCTAGTTGGTTTTGCTGCGAGCCCGCTAGCTGTTCGTAGGGTTTACCAAAGACTTCGTTGGCGCGAATGTCCAGCCAGGCCAGAAGTTCGCGGTGTAGCCAGTCAGCTGTCCAGTCGGGCGCCTGATAAGCACCGTGCCCCCAAATTGAACCCAGTTGCATGCCACCAACAGACTGCCAGGCGGTTTGCCCGTCTAAAACAGACTCTTCGGTTGCAATGACTTTGCCATTGGTACTCATGAACTTATCCGGAATAGGCGGAGCTTCCCGGTAAACTTCCGTTCCAAAATACCCTAAAAGTCCAAAGGTAATTGCGAGAACCGCAATTAACGTCCACCAAAGCTTACGATAACCGGCCATAATTGACCTCCTTGATGCTGAACAGCTTCATATTGTTACTCCATAGATTTATGAGCAGAGAATTTTTATTAATTCGCTATGCATTCATCTAATTGCAATATTGAGGCCATATTTTAATTTATTGATAAATAAGGAATTTAATTTTAAAAGGGTATTTATGACTTAAGTTTATTAGGTTGTTTTTACTTTTATGGTTAAAAATACCCGAAAGGTTATTTCTACCCTTTAATGGGTATCTCTTTAAGGCTCCTGTCATTTCTTTCTTCTCGCTTAAATCTTGAGCGGGATCAATGCGCCCGAAACAGACTTAACTATGCTGAAGCACAATATGTAGTGATTATTTTTAAATTAATAACAATATATGGTGGTTTATGCCAGTTTCCCCTACAAGCCTACATTACAGTGCGGAGCAAGTTGTCTGGCAAGAAGTGCCGGGAGAAGTTGCCTTAGCCTACACCATTACCGGCTGTCCGGTTGGCTGTAAAGGCTGCCACAGTGTGGATAGCTGGCCGGTGGGAAGCGGGTCGCCTTTAACGCAGGAACATCTGGCACAGCAGCTGCAAAAATACCGTGGGTTAATAACCTGTGTTTTATTTCTTGGCGGTGAATGGCAGCTCGCAGCACTACTGAAACTATTAAAGCAAGTACGAAACGAAAGGCTGGAGACCTGCCTGTATACAGGCTATGAAAGCGTCTCTATATCCCTTCGCGAACAACTGACTTACTTAAAAACCGGGCCGTGGATTGCTGCCCGGGGCGGGCTGGAAAGCCCAACCACCAACCAACGCTTTTATGATTTACGGACCCGGCAGTTATTGAACTGCAAGTTTCAAACAGGAGAATAATTATGTTGCGCTTAAACGAGGAACAAGTCACTGGCAAAGTCGATTTCATTCACGAGTATCTGCATGCTCAAAACGCGGCCGATGGCTCGAAAATGGATGCCAACGCCAATGTCACACAAAAGAATATAGCAACGCTTGAAGCCGAGTTAATGAAAGACTTTTTTGTGCAGGTTAACCGTAAGCAAGTCAGCAATAAAATCAGTGAGCTTTTTGGTAACGAGCTGGCAAAAGAATACGTTCGTCAAATTGAAGACCATGAAATTTACGTGCATGACGAAACCAGCCTTAAACCTTACTGTGTTTCGGTCACTATGTACCCGTTCTTACGTGATGGCTTAACCAAGCTGGGCGGTGAATCTCAGGCACCCAAGCACCTGGAATCGTTTTGCGGCACCTTTGTTAACTTTGTTTTTGCGGTGAGCTCGCAGTTTGCCGGAGCCGTTGCCACGGTCGAGTTCTTAACTTACTTTGATTACTTTGCCCGCAAAGACTACGGCGACGACTACTTAAATACCCATCGTCACCAAATTGAAAACCATCTGCAGCACGTGGTGTATGCGCTGAATCAGCCTGCGGCGGCACGCGGCTACCAGAGTGTGTTCTGGAACATCTCAATTTACGATCAGCATTACTTTGACAGCATGTTTGGTGAGTTTGTTTTCCCTGCGGATTTTAGCAAACCAGAGTGGAGCTCGGTGAGCGCGCTACAGGACTTCTTCCTGGACTGGTTTAATAAGGAAAGGGAAAAGACGATTTTGACCTTCCCGGTGGTGACGGTGGCCATGTTAACCGACGAGGGACAATGCAAAGATCAGCTGTTTGCCGAAAAAATTGCCGGGGAAATGGCAAGCGGTAATTCCTTCTTTGTCTACTTGTCCGACAATGCCGACTCGTTAGCGTCCTGTTGCCGGCTACGTAGTGAAATTAGCGACAATACGTTCTCCTACACTTTGGGTGCCGGTGGTGTCGCGACAGGCTCTATTAATGTCATTACCATGAACATGAACCGTTTGGTGCAGGATGCCAGGGATTTAGAGGAAGAAGTCAGCAAAATTCACAAATATCAGGTGGCTTACCGAAAGCTGATGGAAGAATACAAGGAAGCGGGCTTATTAACCGTGTACGACGCGGGCTTTATTACCCTGGACAAGCAATTCCTGACTATAGGCATTAACGGCATGGTTGAAGCGGCGGAATCGCAGGGAATCATTGCAGGTAACAACCAGGCTTATAAAGACTTTGTACAAAGCCATTTAAAAGTGATTTACGACGCCAATAAAGCGGCGAAAAAAGAATACGGTTATATGTTCAACACTGAGTTTGTGCCAGCAGAAAACCTGGGTGTGAAAAACGCTAAGTGGGACAGAGCTGACGGCTATAAAGTGACCCGTGACTGCTACAACTCTTATTTTTATGCGGTAGAAGACGAAGAGGCCAATGCGCTGGATAAACTGGTTCTTCACGGAAAAGAATTGATTGAATACCTGGACGGAGGTTCGGCTCTGCACTTAAACCTGGATGAAAAGCTCAATAGCTCAGGGTATTTGTCGTTACTGAATATTGCGGCAAGAACCGGCTGTAACTATTTCTGCATTAACGTCAAAATTACTATCTGCAATGCCTGCGAGCAGATTGATAAACGCACCTTAGGTGAATGTTCCAGCTGTGGCTCTGAGGACATCGACTACGGCACCCGGGTTATTGGCTACTTGAAACGCGTGTCTGCTTTTAGTGCAGGCCGTCGAAAAGAGCACCATTTGCGTCATTATCACCGCAAGCAGCCAGCCGAGCTAGCTGTGGGTGCGGCACAATCGAATAGGGTATTGCGCCGAGCAAGCTAAACTGGCACAAAATGATTACAGAGAGGGATGAGTTTTCCCTCTTTCTGTAGCTCTCAGAATTCGAGTTTTGTGGTAATCTCCGCGCGAAAATTCCTGCCGGAATAATCAAACACTTTCATTCTTAACCACCAACCAACAAGGAGAGTTGGTGCAGTTTATATTTTGGTTCTGAACTGCACTGAAAAAACGCTATGAAAAAACTACTGTTTACCGTCATTTCGCTGCTGTTTTCGGTATCAGTGCTGGCTGCAGAACCATCTGCTGACCGTATCGATCTCACCTCATCGACCGTTGGTTACGCTGCCATCGTCATTTTTATTCTTGCGTATATTTTGGTGATGGGTGAAGAGAAACTGCACATGAGAAAATCCAAGCCTGTGCTGGTTGCGGCAGGGGTTATCTGGATCCTCATAGGGTTTGTTTATAGTGGCGACAATGCCGTTCTGGCGGAAGAGGCGTTCCGGGAAAACTTATTAAAATTCGCAGAGCTGATGTTGTTTTTGCTGGTGGCAATGACCTACATTAATGCTCTGGAAGAGCGGCGTTTGTTCGATGCGCTCAGCGCCTGGTTGATGAAAAAGGGCTTTACCTATAGAAAGCTCTTCTGGATAACCGGCTTTTTAGCGTTTTTCATTTCGCCTATTGCGGACAACCTGACTACCGCTTTGTTAATGTCGGCTGTGGTCATGAAAGTTGCCGAGGGCAATAAAAAGTTCGTCGCGCTTTGCTGTTCCAGTATTGTTATAGCGGTTAATGCCGCCGGTGCCTTCAGCCCGTTTGGGGACATAACCACGCTTATGGTGTGGCAGTCCGGCAAGGTAGAATTTACCGAGTTCTTACAGCTGTTTGTACCCGCGTTAGTGAACTACTTAATACCCGCAGTTATCATGAGCTTCTTTATTGAGAACAAAAGTCCGACAACATTGCATACCGAAGTCGAGCTTAAGCGCGGAGCCCTGCGCATTACGTTCTTATTCTTGTTAACAGTCGCAACCGCCGTTGCATGCCACATTTGGCTGCATTTACCGCCGGTGCTCGGCATGATGATGGGGCTGGGCTACTTACAGTTCTTCGGTTACTTCCTGCGTATGACCCTGCCGGGATCGCTGGCGCGCAAGCGAGCAATGGCAGAACGCGAAGGCGACCAAAAACGCCTGCAACAACTTGGTGGTGTCGTGCCATTCGACGTATTCAGCCGGGTTTCCCGTGCCGAATGGGACACCTTGCTGTTTTTCTACGGCATTGTGCTGTGCGTTGGCGGTTTAGGCTTTATGGGTTATTTAGGTTTACTGTCCGAGTCTCTTTACGGTGGTTTAGACCCAACCATAGCAAACAGTATTCTAGGCGTGGTCTCCGCTCTTGTGGATAACATCCCTGTGATGTTCGCAGTACTGTCCATGGACCCTGAAATGTCCACCGGACACTGGCTGCTAATAACCCTGGCCTGTTGTACCGGCGGCAGCCTGCTCTCTATCGGTTCCGCATCAGGCGTCGCCTTAATGGGACAAGCCAGAGGTTACTACACCTTTATGTCGCACCTGAAATGGACACCGGTAATAGCCATAGGCTACGCAGCCAGCATCCTGCTACACCTATGGCTAAACCAAGCCACCTTCCTCAGCTAGCGGGGAAGGGGAAAGGCTCTCTCGGGAAAGGACTGTTGCGCTCAGAGAGACGCCGTAAACCCATCCCTGGGGGCTTGGGTGGCGCCATCCTTGGCGCCACACACTCTCTGAGCCGGGAACCTCAACCACTCGACGTCCTGACGTTTTTTCCCTGCTGTGACAGTTTATTTACCTTTCACATTGGTGTTTTTTAAGGTAACTCGGGTGTAATAAAGTAATGGATTTTTTCACCCTCAAAGATAACTGGGAAGCTAGGCTCGCCATTATCTAATACCGTGAACTCAGCCGGGAACGCAGCATAGCCATCAAAGTAACGGGCACTGTCAAAAAGGGCATGTCTAATTGGCTTATTACCAAAGTTTAGATGAACATTATATGCCCAATATTCCTTACCGTCTTTTCTGATAATATTTAGCTTGCCGATGTGAGTAGATACGGAGCAAGCTAAACCGCTTTGTGCCTTTGGACCAATCCATAATTTTTTTGTGCGTTCTTTTGGCACCTTTGATAAATCAAAAGCCCGTCCCGATTTTTCGCAGACCTCACCTTCGAAGGATATCAAGGTAGCGTCGGTGTGGTCATAGTATACGTTACTGATCGTGTATGATTTTATATTAAGTCCATCAACGTGACTTAATGATATATCTAACTTATCGATAAACAGCTTAATAACGTTGTCATATGTTTTGGGCGGTAACTGGGTTGTTTTTTCCTCTAGCCAAATATATCTGGGGCGAATCCATTGGCTGCTATTATCATTAAGAAATAGACCTGGCATGCCAAACACCATAAGGCCAAGTGCATCGTTTAGGTTTTGACCAGCCGCGGTTTGGGAAAAACTTTTGCCTTTAGGACGCTCGGCATCAAACATTTTATGATCATCTACAACTCCTTCTATTATATTTAGTGCTGTGCTCCGATCATAATTCCACTCGTAAACATCATTGGTTACGCGTAATTGAGGTGGACGTTCAACTGTGTTGATGCAGCCTGTTAGAAAGGTACCGCTGAGTACAAGCATCGCTAAAAGCTTTTTCATCTTAGCTCTCCTAGCCATTTTATTATTGTTTTATAAGTTTCCTAGATTCAACTTTAGTGCCATTAAACCATATTGAAATAAAACGCGGTATGTGTATGATTCAGTTTTTTTGTTTCAATGATGTTGAGAGTGTAATAGTGAACGTATCGAAGTATCTGTTTCCCCTTTTAATTCCTGCCGTTCTTAGTGGCTGTTTAAATACCCCTAAATCTACTGCTCCAAAGTATGAACCTACTGCTGAGCAGCGTGCGGCGGTTATGAAAGCAAGGAATGTTTTTATTCAGCGTATTGCGGGTGTTAAAAACCGGCAGCAGGCAAAGCAAGCTGAACCAACAGTAACGTTAGAAACTATTAGTCCTTCCGAGTTAAACGAGAACTACGAAAAACTTATTTCTAATGGTAAATCAGCTAACTTCAGCATCGAAAATAAGGAGCTGTTTATCGATGGCCAATCATACCTGGATATGGAAGGTACTCTGGTACTTGCTGGTTTCGATAATGAATCGGGTAAATTCTCATATATTATTGAAGTAGGTAATGAAGAGTATGTCGCAAAAACTATGCGGGTGGGGTCAAATGAAGATCCACTGACGTTTGCGAAAATTACTAAAAGTGGCGATCGCATGGTGATGAAAACAGTGACCGGGGAAACTATTACTGGAGAACGTGTTATCCCGACGTCGACCGGTTTCATAATGCCGCGAAGTAATGGTCTTATTGAAGTACCTATTACTGACAAAGCTAGACCTATCGGACTCCCTAAGGGGTATGTTGCTGCTGCAATGCAACGCGGAGATATCGGTTCCACTAATATTATTTTGTTGGAGAAGCTAAAAGAAGCCGACAATGAAGGTGGTCTTTTTGATTTCAGCGAAATAACCGGCGCATTCGGTCTGACAGAAGACGATGACTATTTGTTTTTTGATCTTGAAACAGGCAAATCAACAGTGTTGAACGTGAGTCGTGAAGGCAAAAACGAGCAGCACATGTACAACTGCAGACGCCAAAATGACTATGTGAATAAATGCAGTGGAATGGTTAAATATGAGTCCCTTTATACGAAGCTCGGAACGAAGAACACACAGCATTATTTTTGGTCAATAGACTGGCTAAGTACGGCTCAAGGTCCAATAGGGGTGATTAATACAGGAACAACCGTTGAGGTGATTGACTTAACGAACGACAAACAATTTGTATTATTCGAACGGTTAATGGGAGTAAATGAATTTAATTTACTGCCAACTCAGGATGATCGTTTGGGTATGTCAGTAAAGTTAGGGTTTTCCACTGAGGAAATCGATGATTTGCTAGCACACTTAAAAACTGTCCCTGCAGAAAAAGTTAAAAGTACTACTACATTATAAGATCACTTCTGATACTCAAGCCCGCCAAATGGGCTTGGGTAGTTTGGTTCAAATTGCCTCCCTGTCAGCTTAACTTTATAGATAAGCCTCTCTCGGCGGCAATCTTTCATACAACCTCCTAATTAATCTGATAAGGCGGGCTGGGAAAGGCGTTGATAGAGGTAACCCGGTCGCGGCACGCGCCGGATAGCTGGTAAGAAAGTGTGTGGCGCCAAGGATGGCGCCACCCAAGCCCCCAGGGATGG
>CENV01045492.1_pt1 | contig 37301 bp, 36 predicted proteins | sample 530231 | NCBI WGS metagenome assembly CENV01 (sample SAMEA2619815, study PRJEB7988) | marine metagenome | biome: marine biome (ENVO:00000447); feature: surface water layer (ENVO:00002042); material: "saline water (ENVO:00002010), including plankton (ENVO:xxxxxxxx)" | depth 5 m
CAGCGACAGGTCCATGTACAGCTGCCCGTGCCGGTCGGCGGGGAAAAAGTGAATGATCCGGTCCAGGGCCTGGTTGGCGTTGTTGGCGTGCAGGGTGGCCAGGCACAGATGGCCGGTTTCGGCGAAGGCGATGGCGTAGTCCATGACCTCGCGGCTGCGCACCTCACCGATCAGGATCACGTCCGGCGCCTGGCGCAGCGTGTTTTTCAGGGCGATCTCGAAGGAGTCGGTATCGATGCCCACCTCGCGCTGGGTGACGATGCAGCCCTGGTGCTGGTGGACGAATTCGATGGGGTCCTCGATGGAGATGATGTGGCCCTTCGAGTTCTTGTTGCGGTGGCCGATCATCGACGCCAGGGAGGTGGACTTACCGGTGCCGGTGGCGCCCACGAACAGCACCAGGCCCCGCTTGGTCATGGCCAGGTCCTTGATCACCGGCGGCAGGCGCAGTTCGTCCACCTGGGGAATCTTGGTCTCGATGCGGCGCAGCACCATGCCCACCAGATTGCGCTGATAGAAGGCGCTGACCCGGAACCGGCCGATGCCCCGGGCGGAAATGGCGAAATTGCATTCATGGTGCTCGATGAATTCCTTGCGCTGCTTCTCGCTCATCACATTGAGCACCAGATCCCGGGTCATATCCGGGGTCAGGGCGGTGCGGGTCACCGGCAACACCTTGCCGTGCACTTTCATGCTGGGTGGCACGCCGGCGGTGATGAACAGGTCGGAGCCGCCTTTCTGCACCATCAGTTTGAGCAGGTTCTCGAATTCCATGGGGTCGCTTCCCTGTTAAAACGCGTCCGGGCTTTTCGCCTTCTCGCGGGCCGCTTCGCGGGATACCACGCCCTTCTGGACCAGCCCCTGCAGGCACTGGTCCAGGGTCTGCATGCCCAGGGAGCCGCCGGTCTGGATCGCGGAGTACATCTGCGCCACCTTGTCCTCGCGGATCAGGTTGCGGATCGCCGGGGTGCCGATCATGATCTCGTGGGCCGCCACCCGGCCGCCGCCGTTCTTCTTCATCAGGGTCTGGGAAATCACCGCCTGCAGGGACTCGGAGAGCATCGAGCGGACCATGGACTTCTCCTCGGCGGGGAACACGTCCACCACCCGGTCGATGGTCTTGGCGGCGCTGGTGGTGTGCAGGGTGCCAAACACGAGATGCCCGGTTTCCGCGGCGGTCAGCGCCAGGCGGATGGTTTCCAGGTCGCGCATCTCACCCACCAGAATGATGTCCGGGTCCTCCCGCAGCGCCGAGCGCAGCGCCTCGGCGAAGCCCAGGGTGTCGCGGTGCACCTCGCGCTGGTTGACCAGGCATTTCTTGGATTCGTGCACGAATTCGATGGGGTCCTCGATGGTGAGGATGTGCTCGTAGCGGGTCTCGTTGATGTAGTTCATCATCGCCGCCAGGGTGGTGGACTTACCGGAGCCGGTGGGCCCGGTGACCAGCACGATGCCGCGCGGGAAATCCGAGATCTTCTGGAACACCTTGCCCATGCCCAGATCCTCCATGGTCAGTACCTTGGAGGGAATGGTCCGGAACACGGCGCCGGCGCCCCGGTTCTGGTTGAAGGCGTTGACCCGGAAGCGCGCCACGCCGGGCACGTCGAAGGAGAAGTCGGTCTCCAGGAACTCCTCGTAGTCCTTGCGCTGCTTGTCGTTCATGATGTCGTAGACCAGCGCGTGAACTTCCTTGTGTTCCATGGGCGGCAGGTTGATCCGGCGCACGTCCCCGTCGACGCGGATCATCGGCGGCAGCCCGGCGGACAGATGCAGGTCCGAGGCCCCGTTCTTGGCACTGAAGGCAAGCAGTTCGGTGATATCCATTGGAATGACTTTTCTTCTCAGTAGAATTTCCTAAACTTAACCGCTCCCCGGAAGCCATTCAATGATGCCCGACACCGAGACGCCGCTAACCTCGATTCGCGCACGAATCCAGGCCGCCTGCGCCGCCGCCGGCCGCCCGCCGGAGGCGGTGACGCTGCTGGCGGTGAGCAAGACCCGTGGCCCCGACGAAATCGCCGCCCTGGCGGACCAGGGCCAGCGCCACTTCGGCGAAAACTACCTGCAGGAGGCGCTGGACAAGATGCCGGCCCTGGCCGGCCGGGACCTGATCTGGCATTTCATCGGCCCGCTGCAGTCCAACAAGACCCGCGACGTGGCGGCCCACTTCGGCTGGGTCCATTCCGTGGACCGGGCCAAGGTGGCCCGGCGCCTCAACGACCAGCGCCCGGACGCGCTGCCGCCGCTTAACGTCTGCCTGCAGGTCAATGTGGACGACGAGGACAGCAAAAGCGGCGTGCCACTGGCGGCGGTGCCGGCCCTGGCCGAGCAGTTCCAGGAGTGGCCCCGGCTGCGCCTGCGCGGCCTGATGGCGATTCCCCGGGCCGACGCCGAGGACGGCAACCGGGCCGCTTTCCGGCGGCTCGCCATGACACTGTCACAATTGCGCAATACAATGCCGGCCCTCGACACCCTGTCGATGGGCATGAGCGCGGATTATCCGGTGGCCATCGAAGAGGGTGCCACCCTGGTCCGGATCGGCACCGCCCTGTTCGGACCACGCCCGCCGAAGGCGTGACGGACAAGAGGAATGGCGCAGTTATGGCACAGCAACTGATCGGATTCATCGGGGCCGGCAACATGGCCAACAGCCTGGCCGGCGGCATGATCGCCAAGGGCATCCGCCCGGCGCGCATCTGGATGAGCGACCCGTCCCGGGACCGCCTGGACGAGGTGGCCCAGCTGCACCGGGTACACGTCACCGAGGACAACCTGGAAGTAGCCCGCCGGGTGGACGTGCTGGTGCTGGCGGTGAAGCCCCAGGTGATGGGCGACGCCTGCGCGGCCCTGCGTGAGGTGATCGAGGAGCGCCAGCCGCTGATCATCTCCATCGCCGCCGGCGTCACCGTGGAGAATCTGCGCCACTGGCTGGGCGACGCGCCCATCGTGCGCTGCATGCCCAACACTCCGGCGCTGGTACAGGCCGGCGCCACCGGCCTGTACGCCGCCGCCGGCGTGAGCGCCGCGCAGAAGGAAATGGCCAGCCAGATCCTGGGCGCCGTGGGCCTCACCTTCTGGTTCGATGAGGAAAAGGAACTGGATGCGGTGACCGCCGTGTCCGGCTCCGGCCCGGCCTACTTCTTTCTGCTGATGGAATCCCTGATCGACGCCGCCGTGTCCCAGGGGTTGCCGCCGGCCACCGCCCGCCAACTGGTACTGCAAACCGCCTGGGGCGCCGCCCAGCTGGCGATCACCAGCGAGGTGGGCCCGGACGTGTTGCGTCAGCGGGTCACCAGCCCCGGCGGCACCACCGCCGCCGCCCTTGGCGTGTTCGAGGAAGCCGGTTTCCGCGAGCAGGTGCAGGCCGCCGTGGCGGCCGCCCGGGAGCGCTCCGAAGAACTGGCCGGCTGAAACACCGGCCGGCGTCGTGGGACCCGGTGACGGTGAGCACGATGGCGGTGCACTGTGTTACCTGATGGTGCGGCGCCGCCCTCAAGGGGTGTACCTTTTCGATTTAGTGGTGCTAGTATCTCCAGCGGTGGCCGCCGTGGTGAAGCGCGCGCGACCCACCGGCACCTTGAATTGTTCGAAAATGAATTGTTCAAAAATGGATGGTGCGAAAATTGCTTAAGCCTGGTATCGCATCGCTGGCCTCCGTGCCGGCACAGGCAACGAGGTCTGTCGCGGTACTTAACAGAAGGCGCTGAATAACAGCGTCGTTGATAAAGACAATCGAAGGCGAAGAAGCCCCACCGACTCCCGGAGTCGGTGGGGCTTTTTTTTTGGAGAAAAAAATATGGGAAAGCTGAAAGAGTGGTTTCAAGGTCCGCAGGACATCACTGAAGCGGAAGCGGTGGAAGACTACGCCGTCGGCCGCGTGCCCCATCACTATCGATGGCCGATTCCGGCCATCATCCTGGTACTTCTCGGCAACTCCACCGCCATGTTCTGGTTCAGCCTGGGCGCTGATATGACCTATCAGGTGGGCTGGCCAAAGGTCTGGATACCGATTCTCTACATGGTGGTGCTGGCCACGCTGATCGGCGCCGTGATCATGAAACTGGCCAGCAAGGAAGGCCTGTCGCTGAACCTGATGACCCGGGGGCTGGGCTTCGGTTACATGGGCTCGGCGGTGACTTCGCTGATCTACGCGATCAATTTTATTTTCTACTTTTTGTTCGAGGGCACCATCGTTTCCCACGCCATCGCCAATCAGCTGGGCATTGCGGTGGACTCGCCCATGGGCATCGCCATCTTCGCCACCATGGGGTTGGCGGCCATCTGGTTCGTGTGGAAAGGCATGTCGTCCATGCAGTTTCTGCAGACCTGGGGCGTGCCGATCTTCGTGGTGCTGTTCGCGTTCTGCATGTGGCAACTGGCTCAGGATTACACGCCGATCGGCTTCGCCGGCTGGCAACCGAAAGGCGACGGCGGCAGCAACGCCATGTGGATGGTGTTGAACATGGCCAACGGCCAGATCGTGTTCCAGGGCCTGCTGGCCACCGACTACGGGCGTTTCGCCAAGCCCGGCATTACCCACAAAGGCACCGCCACCATCATGCTCGGCATGCTGATTCCCATCGTCGCGGTGATGCTGTTCGGCGCCTACCTGGCCTACACCTTGATACCGCACATCAAGAGCGGTGACGTCTGGAGCCATGCGCTGGACCCGGGCTTCGTATTCCCCATGGTGATCGGCGTGGTCGGGGTGATCTTCACCATCATCACGCAAATCCGCATCAACGTGATGAACCTGTACTCCGGCTCCATCGCGCTCTCCAACACCATGGACATGGCCTTTAACTATCGGCCCGGCCGGCAGTGGTGGATGGTTCTGGTGTGGGCGTTCGGCGTGTTGTTCTATGTGTGCAACATCCTCCAGTACACCGGCACCTTCCTGGCGATCACCGGCATTCTTACCAACACCTGGGTGTTCATCATCCTCACCGACTACTTCGTATGCCGGAAGATGCTCGGCCTGGCGCCCACCGACTTCGTGGAATACCGCAAGGAGTATCTGCGCCGCTGGAATCCGTCCGGCTCCATCGCGCTGGCGGTGGCGGTAGCGATTGGCGCCGCCGGTATCCTGGGCGCCTATCCGATGGTGTTCGCCTCCTTTATCGCCATGTTGGTGGGCCCGGTGATCCACGTGATCATCAGCGTCGCCACCCGTGGCCGTTTCTACTTCAGCACTTTCCCCGAGGACATGCCGACCCGCTGGCGTCCTTCCCAGCGTTACCAGGGACCGCGCCCGGACGACGCGGCCATGTCCTATTCATCCGCAAAATAACAGGAGCGTTTCCATGACCGCGCAAAGACTGCCGGTGGCGGCGGTTCAGTTCGAACCGACGCTGGCCAAGAAAAGCGAGAACATCGAGAAGTTGCTGGTGCTCACCGAGCAGGCCGCCCGTGACGGCGCCCGCCTGATCGTGCTGCCGGAAATGGCCACCACCGGCTACTGCTGGTACCACCGCGAGGAGGTGGCGCCCCACGTGGAAACGGTGCCCGGCCCCACCACCGAGGCGTTCACGGAACTGGCGGCGCGCCACGATTGCTACATCGTGGTGGGCATGCCGGAGCGGGACCCGGCCACCGACCTGTATTACAACAGCGCCGTGCTGTTGGGCCCGCAAGGCGTGGTCGGCGTGCACCGCAAGACCCACCCCTATATCGCCGAGCCGAAATGGGCCGCCAACGGTGACCAGCACGCGGTGTTCGATACCCCGATCGGCCGCATCGGCCTGCTGGTCTGCATGGACATCCACTTCGTGGAAACCGCCCGCCTGATGGCGCTGAACGGCGCCCAGGTGATCTGCCATCTCAGCAACTGGCTGGACGAGCGCACGCCGGCACCGTACTGGCTGACCCGGGCCTGGGAAAACGACTGTGCCCTGATCGAAGGCAACCGCTGGGGTTGGGAGCGTGGCGTGAAATTCAGCGGTGGCAGCTGCGTGGTGGGCGCCGACGGCGCCTTGCTCGGCTACCGTGACGACGGCGACGGCGTGGTGCGCGCCGAGATCGAGCTGCCGGAGCGCAACCGCAGCCTGGAGAAACGGCGCCCGGAGATGTACCACCGGCTGCTCACCAACACCTTCAGCTGGAACCCGAAGGATTTCTTCGGCCTGTACGGCTTCCGTCCGTTGCCGCCGGGCAAGCGCTCGGTGGTGGCCGCCGGCCAGTTCACCCCCGGTGCCAGTCTCAATGGCAACCTGGAAACCCTGCGCGACATGGCGCTGCGGGCCCGGGACGGCGGCGCCGAACTGCTGGTGTTTCCCGAGCGGGCGCTGACCGGGCCCGGTGGCCGGGAAACCGCCATCGAAGCCGGCGATGAGGCATTGAAGGAAGTGCTCGAGATCGCCATCGAGGCCAACCTGAACCTGGTGGTGGGCTGGCTGGAGCGCGACGGCGAGCGCTACTACAACAGCGCCCGCCTGGTGGGCCCGGCCGGGGTGCTGGCTGATTACCGGCAGATTCACATCGCCGAAGCGGACCGCCACTGGCTCAGCGCCGGCGACCGCTGGGTGTTCCACGACCTGCCCTGTGGCCGGGTCGGCCTGCTGCTCGGCGAGGACCTGACGGTGCCCGAGGCCGGTCGTGTGCTGAGCCTGGAGGGCTGTGACATCATCGCCGCGCCGGCCTCGTTGCACGGTCCGGTGCCCATGGCCCACGGTGGTTCGCGCATTGCCCAGAACTACCCGATCCCCACCGGCGAGGACCCGCACCACTGGCTGTTGCCGCGCGTGCGTGCCGGCGAGAATAACCTGTGGCTGGTGTTCGCCAACAACGCCGGCGACGGCGCCTTCGGGCTAAGCGGCGTGTACGGGCCGGACACCTTCGCGTTCCCGCGCAGCGAGGTGAAACAGGTGCGTCATCGCGGCGTGGTGATGATGACCATCGACACCGGCGACGATCAGGTGCCCTATCCCACCCATGTGGTGCGCCGCAAGGATCTGGTGCTGATGCGCCAGCCGCATCATTATCAACCCCTGGTGGAGAGGGATACCACGCAGGAGTAATCAGGACCGGGGCGGCGCAGGCCGCCCTTTTTAGCTACAACCATGGCTTCGGAGCGCCAGATGGAAAGCGGTAAACCGGTGATTCCGGTTGGAATTCTGTATTCCGTGTCCGGTGAGTACGGTGTTATCGGACGGGAAATGCTGAACGGCATCATGATGTCCATTGAGCAGATCAACGCCAGCGCCGAATTTGATTTCACCCTGGCGCCCATCGTGCGCGACCCCGGTGGCGTTCTCGACCGCTACCACGACCATTGCCACGATCTGCTGTACCGGCACGGCGTCAAACACATCGTCGGCTGTTACACCTCGGCATCGCGCAAGGTGATCCTGCCCCTGATCGAAGGCGCCAACGCCCTGTTGTGGCATTCCGCCCGCTACGAGGGGTTTGAAAGCAGTAACAACGTGATCTATCTGGGCGCGGCCCCCAATCAACATGTGTTGCCGATGCTGGCCTGGCTGCTGCGCGAGCACCCCGGCGACATCTACCACGTGGGCTCCAATTACGTCTGGTCCTGGGAGATCGACCGCATCACCGGGGAGGCACTGGCCGCCACCGGTCACCGGCTCACCGCCAGCCGGTTGGTAAACCTGGGCGACACGGCGGTGGAAGGCATCATCCGCGACATCGCCGAACGGCGGCCAAAGGTGGTGCTGGTAACGCTGGTGGGCCAGTCCGCCTACCGTTTCTATCACGCCTGGCGGGAGGCCGCCGAGGACGACCCCCATCTGGCGTCGGACACCGCCATCAAGCTGAGCCTGACCCTGTGCGAGGCGGAGGTGAGCCTGGTGGGCAAGGCGGAGCTGGAAGGGTATCTGGTGTCCTCGGCCTGGTTCCAGACCGTACACAACGACGCCAACCAGCGTTTTCTGGAGCAGTACCGTACCCGCTTTGGCGACGCCGGCTCACCGTCGGTGGATTCGGTGGCCGCCTGGACCGCCGGCCAGTTCCTGGCCCGTGCCGTTCAGCGTTGCGGCGGCGAGCAGGTGGAGGCGGTGCGCGCGGCGCTCTGGTGTGACGAGCTGGACAGCCCGGCGGGCCGGGTCCGCATCGACCCGGACAATAACCACGCCTGGCTGACGCCGCACCTGGCCCGCTGCCATGACGGTCGCCTGGAAGTGTTCTGGGAAGGCGATCAACCGATCAAACCGGACCCCTGGTTGACCTGGGTGGATCTGGACGCCCTTGGCCCGGGGGCCAGCTAGCCATGTCCCGGCCACGTATACGGGTGCGCGGGCTGCGGCTGCTGGCGATCGCCTGTGACGACCGTGATGCCGACCATTTGCAACAGCAATTCCGGCGTCTTGGCGTGGAGGCCTGCTTCCTGCCGGACCTGCCCGGCGAGGAGGCCTTCGAGCACGCCGACATGGTGTTGTTCGACGGCGACAGCCCGGTGCTCAGCCACCCGGACCGGGAACTGACCTGGCCGGCGTTGCCGCGTATCGTTCTGACCGGGGTGGAGGCGCCCTCCCGTTTGCAATGGATTATCCGTCAGGCACCGTCGGCGTATTTGCGCAAACCGGTGCGCTTCGATGGGGTGATGACGGCGCTGACGCTGGCCCGGGCCGCCGCCGACCAGCAACAGGGTATGCAGGCGCGCATCGAACGCCTGGAGGAGCGGCTGCGCATTCGCCGTTTTCTGTTTTCCGCCCAGTTGATGCTGATGAAGGAATTCGACCTGGGCGAGGACGACGCCTACGCCCTGCTGCGCTCCCTGGCCATGCGCCAGCAGAAAACCGTGGAGCACTTCAGCCTCGATCTGTTGGCCCGCCCGGAGGGCTATCTGCGCCTGGCCAAGGATCTGCTCGCCGGCTAGCAGCACGGCGCTTGCCGGCGTGCCATTGCAGCCCGGTTTCGGTATCCTTCGGCTTTGCTTTTCGACGCGCGGAAGGGTCACGCCCATGGCGGTGAACAGACGAGAAAAAGGCTCCTCGATCACCCGGGTACTGGGCATTATCGAGCGGGTCTCCCGGGAACAGCGGCCGATCTCGCCAGCGGATCTCTCCCACCTGCTCGACATTCCCAAGCCCAGCGTTCACCGGCTGCTGCAGCAGCTGGAAAAAGAAGACTTCCTGCGCATGGACAGCCGTGGCCTGTGGATTCCCGGCCCGCGTCTTTACCGGATTGCCCTGGATGTGTTCCAAAGCGATGGCTACCGGTTGGAGCGGGAAGCGATTCTCAACAAGCTGGCGGCGCGCATCGGCGAAACCTGTTCCATCGCCATCCCCATGAACCTGGAAATGATGTACTCGGACCGGGCCCAGGCCAACTGGCCGCTGCACATTCATTTGCCGGTGGGCACGCGCACGCCGGTATGGTGCACCGCCAGCGGCAAGCTGTATCTGGCGCTGCTGCCCGAGGACCGGCGCCGGGCGGTGGTGGCCAGCCTGCCGCTGACCCGCATGGCCCGCAATACCTTCACCGACCAGGCCGGTTTTCTCGACGAACTGGCGGCCATTGCCGAACGGGAAGAAAGCGAGGACAACGAGGAATTCATCGACGGCATGGTGGCGGTGGCGGTACCGATCCGCGACCCGGACGGGCAGCCGTTCGCCTTTCTCAATGTGCACGCGCCGGTGATCCGCACCGACCTGGCCGCCCTGCGCGGCTTCCTGCCGCTGATGCGCGAAGCCGCCGCCGCCCTGGGCGCCATTCAGTAAAGCCTTTAGTCCAATGTAGGAGCGGCCGGCGGCGTTCCGCTATCGCGACTGAAGTCGCTCCTACACCGCCTCCGTAGGTTGGTTTTCCGTAGGAGCGACTTCAGTCGCGATCACCGGGGCGACATAAAAAAACGGCCCCGGTGTTCACCGGAGCCGACAGAGGCAAGGCAGGTTCAAACCAGGTTTTATTTCATGGTCGGCATGGAGAACTCGGCGTTCTCACGGACCGCTGAAGAAGGCCAGCGCTGGGTCACGGTTTTGCGCTTGGTGTAGAAGCGCACGCCGTCCGGGCCATAGGCGTGCAGGTCGCCGAACAGGGACCGCTTCCAGCCGCCGAAGCTGTGGTAGGCCACCGGCACCGGCAGCGGGATGTTGATGCCCACCATGCCCACCTGAATGCCGTCGCTGAAATAGCGCGCCGCTTCACCGTCGCGGGTGTAGATGCAGGTGCCGTTGCCATACTCGTGGTCGTTGATCAGCTTCATCGCTTCTTCCATGGAGCCGGCGCGAACGACCTGCAGTACCGGGCCAAAGATTTCCGCCTTGTAGCTGTCCATCTCCGCGGTGACGCCGTCGATCAGGGTGGCGCCGACGAAGAAGCCCTGCTCATAACCCGGCACTGTCAGATGGCGGCCATCCACCACCACGCGGGCGCCCTGGTCCTCGGCGCTGTCGATGTGGCCGATTACCCGGGCCTGATGTTCGCGGGTAATGGTCGGGCCGAAGTCGTTGCTTTGCTCTTCGTAGATGCCCACTTTCAGGCTGCCCATGGCGTCCTTGAGTTTTGCCACCAGCTGGTCGGCGACCTGGTCGCCCACCGCCACCGCCACGGACAGCGCCATGCAGCGTTCACCGCAGGAGCCGAAGGCGGCGCCCAGCAGGGAGTTGACCACGTTGTCCATGTCCGCGTCGGGCATCACGATGGCGTGGTTCTTGGCACCGCCCAGGGCCTGGCAGCGTTTGCCATTGGCGCTGGCGGTGGCGTAGATGTACTCGGCGATGGGGGTGGAACCGACAAAGCTCACCGCCTTCACGCGCGGATCGTTGAGCAGGGTATCCACCGCTTCCTTGTCGCCGTTGACCACGTTGAATACGCCGTCCGGCAGGCCGGCTTCCTTGAGCAACGCGGCCATCAGCATGGAGGCACTGGGATCGCGCTCCGAGGGCTTGAGCACGAAGGTGTTGCCGCACACCAGCGCCATCGGGAACATCCACAGCGGCACCATGGCCGGGAAGTTGAACGGCGTGATGCCGGCCACCACGCCCAGGGGCTGGAACTCGCTCCAGGAATCGATGCCCGGGCCCACGTCCTTGGAGTATTCCCCTTTCAGCAGTTCCGGGGCGCCGCAGGCGTATTCCACGTTCTCGATGCCGCGCTGCAGTTCGCCGGCGGCGTCATGCAGAATCTTGCCGTGTTCGGAACCGATCGCCCGGCACACCGCGTCGGAGTTCTGCTCCAGCAGTTCCTTGAAGCGGAACATGATGCGCGCGCGCTTCATGGGCGGGGTGGCGCGCCAGGCCGGGAACGCCTGCTCAGCGGCGGCGACCGCCTCTTCGACGGTGCTCTTGGCGGCCAGCGCCACCTGGCTGCTGACTTCGCCGGTGGCCGGATTGAAAACGTCCTGGGTACGGCCGCTGTCTTCGCGCTCGGCGCCGTTGATGAAATGGCCAATCACTTTCATGGAGATACCTCGAATCGGTTCTGTTGAATCAAAGCGTGTTGAATCAGGGTGTGTTGAATCGCGGGCTCAGGCCCACAGACTTTCGTAAAGGGTGACGATCTCGGCGGCGTCGGGGACGCGCGGGTTGTTGCCCGGCGACCCGGAGGCCAGCGCCTGCTCGGCCATGGTGTGGCGCACCTCGAAGAAGTGATCACGGTCGATGCCGAAATCCGCCGGCGTGGGCACCTGCAGTTCCTGGTTGATGGAGACCAGCGCCTCCAGCAGCTTGCGGTTGGCGTCGTCGTCGCCGTCGGTGGCGGCGGCGAAGCCCAGGGCCCGGGCGCAGTCGGCATAGCGCGGGCCGGCGCTGGGGATCGAGTACTCGGTGACCGCCGGCAGCAACATGGCGTTGGAAAGGCCGTGGGGCACATGGAAGAAGGCGCCAATGGGGCGGCTCATGCCGTGCACCAGGGCCACCGACGAATTGCAGAAGGCGACGCCGGCCAGGGTGGCGCCCAGCATCATGCCTTCGCGGGCCTCACGGTCCTGGCCGTCGTGGTAGGCGCGCCGCAGGTTGGGGCCGATCAGGCGCATGGCGGCCAGCGCCTGCTGGTCGCTGTAGGGGTTGGCCTTGCGGCTGACGTAGGCCTCCATGGCATGGGTCATGGCGTCAATGCCGGTGTCGGCGGTGGTGCGCGCCGGCAGCGACAGGGTCAGTTCGAAATCCACCAGGGCGGCCACCGGCATGAAGCTGGCGCCCACGCACAGCAGTTTTTCGTCGCTGTCGTCGTCGGCGATGATGGTGAAACGGGTGGCCTCGGAGCCGGTGCCGGCGGTGGTCGGCACGGCGATGATCGGCAGCGCCGGCTCATTGACCTGCCGGGGGAACGCATAGTCGCGGATGTCGCCGCCATGGCGGCCCATCACGGCGATGGCCTTGGCGCTGTCGATGGGGCTGCCGCCGCCCAGGGCGATGATGGCGTCGTAGTCGCCCTGCCGTACTCGCTCCACGCCGGCGGTGATCGACGAGGCGGTGGGCTCGGGCACGGTATCGGCGAACACCTCCACCTGGATATCCAGGGGCTTCAGCACGTCGCGCACGCGGTCCACATAGCCCAGCTCCACCATCATCCGGTCGGTGACGATCAGCGGGCGACGGCTTTGCAGGGTGGTCAGCACCTCGGGCAGGCGGGCCAGGGTGCCGGCGCCAATTTCCAGGATGCGGGGAAGAAGGATCGAGGCCATGGGTGGTTCTCCTTATCGCGCCGCCGGACCAGGGTGAAGAAAGTGCCGAAGCGGCGATGGGCCATCAGGTTTGTTTTTTGATCATATATAACGATACGATACGTATCATTATTTGATGGAGGTTAAATGTCAACCGATGGCTGGCCGGGGCCGGAGGCGGCGGAAATCGGCGCGCTGCTCTCCGGTTTGAATTCGCCGCGCTTTACCCCAATACTCTGTCGCCAAACGGACAGTCTGGAGTCACCATGAACCCTCAGGGTGCCGCGGTTTTCCTGATCGATTTCGCGTTCAGCATCTATATCTTCATCGTGCTGACCCGCTTCGTGCTGCAGCTGGCGCGGGCGGACTTCTACAACCCGATTTCCCAGTTCGTGCTGCGTGCCACCAATCCGCTGCTGGCACCGCTGCGGCGCATCATTCCGGGCTATCGGGGGCTGGACATCGCGTCCCTGGTGCTGGTGGTGCTGCTGATCATCGTCAAGGCGCTGATGCTGATGACGCTGCAAACCGGTGGCATTCCGTCGGGCATCGGCCCGGCGTTGCTGGTCTACACGTTGCGGGAGTTGGCCACCCTGCTGCTCAACTACATCTTCTGGGCGGTGCTGATCCGGGTGATTCTGAGCTGGGTGGCGCCGGACCCGTCCAACCCGGTGGTGCGGGTGGTGATCCAGATCACCGAGCCGATCATGGCGCCGTGCCGGCGGCTGTTGCCGGCCATGGGCGGGCTCGATCTGAGCCCGCTGATCGTGTTGCTCGGCGTGCAGCTGCTGAAGATTCTGTTTCAGTTGCACTGATCCGGCATCGCCGGATCGCGGCTGAAGCCGCTCCTACAGAGCATTCGTTGTAGGAGCGGCTTTAGCCGCGATCCGCTTCAGCCGCGATCCACCTATTCGAACGGCGGTTCCCCCTGCCAATCGAAGAACTCCGGCAGATCCCGGGACACCTTGTCCGGGAACACCGCGGGGCGCTTCTCCAGAAACGACATCACCCCTTCCTTCACGTCCTCGGAGCCACCCCGGGACTTCATCGCCTTGCTGTCCAGCTTGTGGGCTTCCATGGGGTGCTCGGCGCCGGCCATGCGCCAGATCATCTGGCGGATCACCGCCACCGATACCGGCGCGCTCTGCTCCACCATTTCCTTGGCCAGCGCCACCGCCGCCGGGTACAGCTCGTCGGCTTTGTGCAGTGAGCGCACCAGGCCCCGCTCCTTGGCTTCGGCGGCGCTGAACACGCGGCCGGTGAAGCACCATTCCAGGGCCGAGGAGATGCCCACCACCCGGCTCAGGAACCAGGACGAGGCGGCCTCGTTGACGATGCCCCGGCGTGAGAACACGAAGCCGAACTTGGCGTCCTCGGAGGCCATGCGCACGTCCATGGGCAGCTGCATGGTGATACCCACGCCCACGGCGGCGCCGTTCACCGCGCCGATCACCGGCTTCAGGCTGCGGTAGATGCGCATCGCCACCTGGCCACCGCCGTCCCGGTGGGCGTCGTTCGGGTTGGCGCCTTCGCCGCCGCGCTTCTTGTAGTCAAAGGTGTCGCCGCCGGAGGACAGGTCGGCGCCGGCGCAGAAGGCGCGGCCCTTGCCGGTGACGATCACGGCGCGCACTTCGTCGTGCTGGTCGGTGAAGTCGAAGGCGGCGAGCAGCTCGTCCTTCATCTCCCGGTTGAAGGCGTTCATCTTCTCCGGGCGGTTCAGAAAAAGAGTGGCGATGCCGTCGTCATCGACGGTCAGCTCCAGGGTGTTGAAGGCGGGAATGTCCATGCTGGGTCCTCGATACAAGCGTGATCGACCATCATTGGTCAGCCTTGGGGCCCCCGCAACCGCCAGTTACGACACTGGAGCGGCGGTTTCGGTCATGCCCGCCCCTGGGCGCGACGGGCCGGCGGCGGTAGGCTTGCGTCTTTGAAATTCGTTGGGAGAGCCGTGTTGAACCCTGGGAGCAAACCGGAAGGCGTCTGGCGGGCGCCGCAGACCTACCCTTTCCAACTGCCGCTGATGACGCTTTACAGCCATCTGGACACCGAGCGCCACGTCAACAACGTGGCGGTACACAGCTTTCATCTGGAGGCGCGCACCCGCTTTCTGATGGAGCGCCTGGAGCGCCCGGTGTGGTACTCCGATGACCTGCTGTTGCGGCCGCGCCGCACGCTTACCCAGTTTCTCGGTGAAACCCACTACCCGCACCCGGTCACCGCCGGCGTGGTGGCGTTGCACGCCGACCAGCACGGCGCCCATTTGCGCACTGCCCTGTTTCAGCACGACCAGTGCGTGGGGGTGCAGGACTGTTTGCTGGGGGCCTGGGGAGGCGATGGCTGGGTGCCCCTGCCGGAGCCGGTGCGGGCGGCGCTGGCCGGCGACCAGCCGGCGGCGGAGTGGCCGCCGGAGCTGCCCCTGGATGCCCGGGCGTTCGCCGGTTACCCGCAGCGGGTGCCACTGGTGTCGCGCTATGCGGACCTGGACCCGGACCGGGTGCTCTCGGAACTGGCGGTGGCCCGTTACGCGGAGCAGGGCCGGGCCGGTTCCCTGTCCGAGCTGCGCAAGCCGGGGCTGGGGTTGCTGGTGGCACGCATTGACCTGCGTATCGACCGCTGGGACCGGGGCATGGGCGAGGTGGCGCTGGCCACCGGCCTGTCGCGCATCGGTAACACCTCCTTCGTGCTGCGCGGTGGCATCACCGTGGACGGCGCCGCCACCGCCACCGCGGAAAGCGTGCTGGTACTGATCGACCGGGACAGCCACCGCCCCACCCCGGTGACCCCCTACGTGGAGGCCATGCAGGCCATTAGCATCGACTGAGCCCCCCTATTCGCGGGGGGGTCCGCTCGCCGGCGCTGCTCTAGGATGTGACGAAATAAAATCCAGCCCATGGAGAATCGTCATGTCCGCTCTTTCCACTTTTCGGCTCGTGCCGCTGGCCGGCCTGTTCGGCACGGTGTTGCTGGTCGCCGCCTGCGGCGGCGACAGCGACGACCATAACTCCCCCAGCGGCGGTGGGGGTGGCGGGCCGGAGGCCACCAACCTGAGCGGTTCGGTGGCGGTGGGCGCGCCGGTCAACGGCGCCACCGTGCAGGTCACCTGCCGGTCCGGCAATGGCGTGGCCGCGGTGACCAGTGCCGCCAACGGTGGCTATACGGTGCGCATTCCCAGTGCCGATTTCCCCTGTATTCTGCGGGTGTCCGGCGGCGACCTGCCCGCCGGCATCACCGCGCTGCACTCCTTCGCGCCCTCCGCGTCCCAGTCCACCGTCAATGTGACGCCACTCACCGATCTGGCGATGGCGTTGGCGGTGACCGGCCAGGACGGCAGAAGCCTGGCTGACTGGTTCCAGGATCCGGCCAACTGGGACGCGGTGGGCGCCGCCCTGAGCGCCGCCGCCGGTGCATTGCGCACCGACCTGGCCGACGCCGGCTATTCGCTGCCATCCTCCTGGCCGGGTTCCAATCTGATGGCGCCGTTCTTCCAGGCGTTTACCCCCAGCACCACGCCGGCGGCGGATACCCTGGACCGGCTGCTGGAAGACCTGCAAGCGGCCATCGAAGCCGCCGCCAGCGATTACGCCACGGTGCTGGCGAATGTGATCGGCGGCGGCACTCCGCCGGACGCGGTGGAGCCGGACCGCACCGATCCGCCGACGCCGCGGGGCGCCGTTGGCGCGGCGGATCTGGGCGATAACGACAACCCGGAGCAGGCGGAATATTTGGCGGTGATTTCCGCCACCTGGCCGGTGGCCATCTATGAGGTGCCCGCCGCCCATCCGGAGTGGTACGGCGAAGGTTCCCTGACCATCGGCGGCACCACCGACAACTGGACCGTCACGCTCTTGGGCGGGGACGGCGGCACCATCGTCAGCCAGTCCGCTTCCGGCGCCTTCACTGGAGCGCTGACGCCCTTCTCGACCATGGATTTTGGCTTCGGGCCCATCTACATGCCCGGTCAGGTGTTTATCAACAAGGGCACCGCCATCGCCGATTTCGTGAATATGTTTTTGGAGTGGGACACGGGCCTGATCGAAGGCAGCGCCGGTGGCAACGCTGAAGTGAAATTCCGCAACAGCTTGCTGGCCTACGGCGCCGACGTGCCGGACCTGTTCGCTGATCTCGCCGGCACCTGGAGCAGCACTTTGTCGGTGTACTGCGAAGGCCCCTACGGTCCGTCCACTACCGTCACCAATACCATGACGATCACCGAGCAGGGTCACTTCACACTGGAAGGCCAGACCCAGCTTTGCGGCGGCGTTTTACCCCAGGAAATGGAGTGGGGCGGCAACGATGACTTCCTGATCCCGGGTCCGGAAGAAAGCGATGGGGCCTTCCTGATGCACGTGGATGCGGAGGACTTTCTCAATGTCAGCGCGGGCAAGGTTCAGATCCGCTTCAACGAAGATATGACGGTTCAAGGCCTGAGTGGCTGGGTGGGCGGCGAACTGTTTGAGATGAGAAACGCCACCAAACAGTAACACCGATGGATCGAACGCGCGGGAAGCTTTCCCGCGCGTCTTGCCGAAAAACCAATGGGGAAAATCATGAAAAAAATGTTGGGGAACAAGGTTGTTCCGGCCATCACTCTGATCGCGCTGGTCTCCGGCTGTGCCGTTTCCGGCGGCACGCCGGCGCCCACCTACAACGCCAACGTCAGCGCCGCCGGCCAGGCCAATAGCTTTATCGAAGCGGCCAACGAAAAACACATGAAAGGCGTGAACAAAGTGGGCGTGTTGTCCTGCAACGTCATGTTCGGCATGACCAGCGCCGCGTCCGCGTCCACCAGCGGTGGCTTCCGGGCGGGGGCCGACCGGGCCACCGGCACCATCAGCCGCTCGGATGTGAAAGTCACCGTGACCTACACCGTCGACGGCGTACAAGAGAGCGAGCTGCAGCGCATCGCCGACCAGGCCTGCGCGGACGCGGAACAGCAACTGGCCGATGCCGGCTTCCAGGTGGTGCCGCTGTCCACGATGAAAGCCAATGGGAATTATCAGGCGATTCAGAAAGGGGGCCGCTCCAGCCCCTTTGAATACAAGGAAAAGCGGAGCGGCACCCGTTACCTGGTACTGGCGCGAAGCGGCGACACCGTTACGGATACACGCTACACCGGCGCCGCCCAGGGCTTCGCGCAATCCTTCAAGGCGGTGACCGGGGATGGCACCGCGCAGCTGGAAAGCCAGTTGATCAAGGACCTGGGCATGACCGGAGTGAACATCAACCTGCTGGTGGATTTCGCCTCCCTGGAATCCGACGGCCACAAAACCTTCGCCGGGCTGGCCAATAAAAACTCGGCCAAGGTGAAAGCGGATATCCAACTGGCGGTGAGCGGCGACCTGCGCTTCCAACCCATCGGCGAGCAAAAATGCTGGAAGGAATACGGCAAGGAAAAATGCATGATCAAGAGCAACCACCAGCCGGTGTTCGCCACCCGCCAGGCGGTCTCCAGCGACAAACGCTTCTACAGCAGCATCGAGGACGCCACCACCACCGGTGACAAGATCACCTCCGGTTTGACCAAGGCGGTGGGCATGCTCAGCGCCTTGAGTGGCACCTCAAGCAAGGTGGCCCGCGATATCACCCGCTACCAGGTGAACGTGATTCCCGAAGTGTACGATGCCGAAGCCGTGACCCTGTCCCGGGGGCTTTCCGGCATGGCCGCCGCCAAGGCGGCGTCGTCCCGGTAACCCCCTTATTCACGGGGTGCCGGGTGTGTTGCCCGGCTCCTATGCTGAATGAATGGATACTAATCAGCGAAAACGGGGTTTGGGTATGCGTTCACGAAAATGGATTTTAATGATCAGGCCTGGCCTGCTGGCGGTAACGCTGGCGGTGGTGGGTTGTGGCGGAGGAAGCAGCAACCATCATGGTGAGTCGGCGGGGGGCGGCGGAGGGTCGCCCACGCCTTCTTCCTCCACCCTGGGGGGCACCGCCGCGGTCGGCGCGGCCATCCAAATGGGCACCGTTACCGCCCAATGTTCCGACGGCAGCGGTTTCACTTCCACCGTGACCACCAACGCCGATGGTGCCTGGAGCGGTGAGGTGGACAGCGCCGGCCTGCCCTGCGTGCTGACCGTTACCGGCGGTACGCCGCCGGTCACCCTGCGCGGTTATGCCAGCCAGGCCGGTACCGTCAATATCACGCCGATTAGCGACATGGTGTTGGCTCTGGCCACCGGATCGGCGGATGGCAGCTGGGTGGCCACGCCCGCCAACTGGCCGGACACCGCCACCGTGAACGCCAAGAAAAGCGAACTGCTGGCGGCGATGTCCGACGCCGGCTTTACCCTGCCCGCCGGCGACCCCTTTACCCGGGCACTGGTGATCGGCGATGACTGGGACCAGGTGCTGGATGCCATTCAGGCCGCCATCGATGACGACCCGGCCCTGACGGATTACGCCGCCCTGGTGACACTGGTCAAGGACGGCAACCTGGCCCAGTTCCCGGATGCGCCGGACCAGGGCACCACCGATCCGGAATTGCCCGCCAACCTGAGCGTGCTGACCGACTACGCCGGCACCTACACGGTGATTGGCAACGGTGTCGGCGACCCGGGCTACTGCGCTGGCTGTGGCACCGCCAATCGGGACCACCTGCGCGGCTCGGTGACCATCTCCGCCCAGGGCGACGTGGATTTCGATACCGGCATCCGTTTTCCAGTGGCGGACATCGTCGCCATTGATGACCGCACCGATGTGCCCACGGACCGGCGGATCGCGGTGAATTACGGCGCTTCCGACAGTGACGAACGCATTCGCCTGTACCTGAATAGCGACCTGGAGGTCATGGAGATCATCCATGATGACGGCCAGGGCACTACCACCCGGGCGCTGATCCAGGAGGACGCTGGCGATCCGGACCCGGAACCCGGCGCGGAATTGCTGGGCTGGCACAATGGCGTGGCGGTGGCGCGGGACGGCCATGTCTGGGCCATCGAGCAACCGTTTATCGAAACCTTCATGGCCACCACCAGCAAACGCCAGATTCGCGCCAACAACTTCGACGACGGCGACCAGATTCAGGACACCACGCCGTTCGTTGGCGATGAACAGCTCTTGTGGGCGCAGGTCAACGTGGCCCATGGCAACCTGGGCACGCAGCTATGCGGGGAGAGCACCGGTGTTTCCATGATGACCGCGGATATGGACGTCACACCGGTGGTATGGAAGACCTGGACCGCCACCGAGTGTGAACTGTCGGTGGACTATCACTTCGGCAATGGCGCCACCGAAGGGCGCATCATCAGCGCCACGCTCACTAACGACAAGGACACGGAGCAGGTAAGCCTGAGCGACGGCCAGTTCCGGATTTTCATTCACACCGGCAAGGAAGGCCCGATGCCGGCGCTGGCGGACAACCTCAGCCATATCCTGATGGTCGATAGCGGCACCCGGGAAATGCGCTCCGGCTATTTTATCGAGGGCAAGACCCCGGAAGATGGCTCCCACCCGGACCACTACATCGACGTTAACGTCTCGGCGGGCAGCTCCTACCCGGGGGTGGGGACCTACCACTGTGATTCGTCCTCCGCCTCGGTGAGCCTGGCGATGGGCTGGGTGACCATCAGCAGCCCGCTGTTCAAGTTCCAGAGCAGCAATGGTGGCGCATGCACCGTGACCATCGAACAAAGCGCCGCGCGCAAGTATGTGGGCTCCTACACCGCCACCCTGATCGGGCCCAGCTTCGATGCCTTCGGTTCCGGCCTGTCCCAGGGCGACACCGAGTTACCGGAAGCCGAGCGTACCCTGGTGGTGCACGGCGCGTTCCGTAACTTCACCACCCAGATGTTCCACGCCGCCAACCAGGGCAACGAGGGCCCCCTGGGCAGCGAAGCCCACGGCATCACCCTGACCATCGACGACGGCAGTACCCATTTCACGGCCGGTGAGACGTTCCTGCTGGCGTCGGAGCCGTCTTCCAACGGCAACAACGGCTACTTCAACCGCCCCTTCAACGAACTGCCGCCGCCGGTTGGTGAGCTTCGAATGGTGTGGTCGGAGATTCCGATGGCGGTGGGCAGCTACGCCTGTAGCCAGGACGTGGGCGGTCTGAGTCCGAGCATGACGTTGTCCAACCCGGCGAACATTCCCTATGGAACGGTCTACTACCAATCCGGGGTTCAGAACCCCACCGAGGGGGCGTCCTGCACGCTGAACGTGACCCGCGTCGATAACGGCGAAGTGGCCGGCACCTACAGCGCCACCCTGGTGGCGCGCAATATGGGGCCGGTACTGCCCGGTGGCGATGACGCCATCACGGTTTCCGGTGAGTTCCGCTACCCCAACACCGGCCTCTGAGCGTCTCCCAGGGGGTGTGGTAGGAGCGGCTTTAGCCGCGATAAGGAGTCCGAATCTCCCTATCGCGGCTAAAGCGGAGTGCCGCCCAGCCGCTCCTACATTGAGGGGTGGGGGCTACCAAAGGCAGGCGGTCTTACCCTGCTTCTCCTGGGAAGCCATCCAGGAAAGAATGCGCCCGCCCAGCGGGCGCTCCGTCGCCTCGGCGGCCAGGGCGATGGCTTCACGCAGACCCTCTATCTCGATGCCGGTTTTCAGACCGACGCTCTCCAGCAGGTAGACCAGATCCTCCGTGGCCATATTGCCGGTGGCGCCGGGGGCGAACGGGCAGCCGCCCAGGCCGCCCAGGGAGGCGTCGAAACGGCGCACGCCCAGGTCCGCCGCCTCCCAGGCCATGGCCGCCGCCAGGCCACGGGTGTCGTGCAGGTGCACATAGAAGCGCTCGGCGCCGAAATCGCGGACCAGCGGCCCCATGATGTCCTTCATCTGGCGCGGATTGCCGCCGCCGATGGTGTCGGCGATGGCCACCTCGTCGCTGCCGGCGGCGAACATGCGTTCCGCCAGGGATTGCGTCAGCGCCACCGGCACCGGCCCATCGTAGGGGCAGGCGAAGGCGCCGGACACATAGGTGCGGGTGGCCACCCCGTCTTCCCGGGCTGCCTGCAGAATCGACTCACAGCTGGCGGCGGCCTGTTCCAGGCTCATGTTCAGATTGCGCTGGTTGAAGGTGTCGGTGGTGGACAGCACCAGGGCCACGGTGGCATAGCCGGCGTCGCGGGCCAGCTGGTAGCCCTTCAGGTTGGGCACCAGGGCGGTGTAATGCAGATCATCCCGGCGTGGCAGCCGCTCGGTGAGCGCCGCCGCGTCCGCCATTTGCGGTACCGCCTTGGGGCTGACGAAGCTGACCGGCTCCAGATAACGCACCCCGGCTTCCACCAGGAGCCCGGCGATGCGCGCCTTGGTGTCGGTATCCACCGGCACGGGCTGGTTCTGCAGGCCATCACGCAGGCCCACTTCATTGACGATGGCGGTGTCGCTCGGGGGGTTACTCAAAACGGGCCTCGCTCAAACAGGAATCGCTCGAAACAGCGGGGCCGACAGTGTGCCACGCTGAACCGGCAGCGGCCATGACCGGAGATGGCGGTGGCCGCGTCGTCCCCCGCCGTTGTGAAGGCGGCCGCGCCTGGGTACTGTCGGGGGATACTGTCGAGGGATAAGGTACCGGAGTACATCATGATCTGGATTCTATCCGTGGTTCTGGTGGTGGTCGCCCTGATCCCCGCCTACGTCACCCTGGCGTTCTACCTGGTCTGGTTCTACGACCGGCGCAACTTCCCCGCTCCCACCGAGGACCACCAGCCCACGCCGTTGCGGCCCGGCCGCACCCTGGCCGCCATGCTGCTGGAGGCGGTCAGCCTGAGCTTTCTGGTGGCCAGCTACCCGCTGCGCCTGATCCAGGATGCCTCGCCCAAGCGCAGCCGGGCCTGGGACCGGCCGCCGGTGATTCTGGTGCATGGCTACGGCGGCAACAGCGCTAATTTTCTGTGGATGCAGTGGCGGCTGCGCCGCTGGGGCTTCCGCAACGTCTACGCGGTCAGCTATACCCCGCCGCACATCAACGCCCGCAAGCTGGCCGCCCAGGTGGCGCGCCACGTGGAGCGGGTGCTGGAACGCACCGGCGCCGAGCAGGTGGACCTGGTGTGCCACTCCATGGGCGGCCCGCTCAGCCGCTATGCGATCAAAAACCTGGGACTGGCCGGCCGGGTACGCAAGGTGATCACCCTGGGCAGCCCCCACCACGGCACCCGCATCGCCGCCCTGTTCCCCGCCCGCGGCGCCGCGGCCCAGATGCGCTACCACAGCCCCTTCACGAAGGAACTGGCGGAAGGCGGCGAATGCCCCGGCGGCGCCCGCTACCACTGTTTTTATTCCGACATGGACAACTTCGTGATGCCCGCCACCACCGCCCGCCTGGAGCAGGCGGAAGACAACCTGCACCTGCCCTACCTGGGCCACTGCTCGCTGCTCTACAGCCCCCGGGTGGCGCGGGCGGTGGCGGAGCGTCTGCGCGCGGATTGATCCCGCTCAGTATTGCCCTCGCGGCCCTGACATAGCATGGTTGAAGCCTGGATCAGAAAAAGAGGGAATAGAACCATGAGCGAATACGGCGCCACCGTGGCTTGGCATCTGGCACCGGATGCCAGCTTCGATTACGAGAGTTTTGACCGGTCCCACGAATGGACCTTTGCCGGCGGGGAGGTGGTTCAGGCTTCCTCGTCCCCGGAGTTGTTCGGCTCCACCAACCGGGTCAATCCCGATGAAGCGGTGATCGCCGCCACCGCCAGCTGTCATATGCTCACCTTCCTGTCCATCGCCGCCAAGCAGCGCCTCAAGGTGCTCAGCTACGTGGACCGCCCCGTGGGCGTGGTGGAAAAGAACGAGGACGGCCGCATGGCCATCACCCGCATCGACCTGCGCCCCCGCGTGGTGTTCGACAGCGAAGTGGAACCGGCAGCCCTGAAAAAACTCCACGATGCCGCCCACCGCAACTGCTTCGTCGCCAACTCCCTGCGCGCCGAAGTCGTGATCCAGCCGGAAGGCTGACCCCGCCCCCGTGACCGGCCGGCCACGCCCGGCCGGCGACCACGGCGCCGCAAGCCGCTAGACTGTCGCTTTCCCTGGCGGCGCTTCGCCGCCGTTCCCGCTACGCGCCCTGGTGCCCCGCGCCGCCGGCGCTATTGCAGCTTGTAGATTGTAGAGAGGGCGAACCATGCTTGATCAGAACGAAATCGATCTGTTCCGCGACAATGTCCGCAAGTTCCTGGAGAAAGAAGTCCAACCCCACTACGACCAATGGGAAAAGGACGAAAAACTGCCCCGCGAACTCTGGAACCGCATGGGCGAAAACGGCCTGCTGTGCGTGGACGTACCCGAGCAGTACGGCGGCTTCGGCGCCGACTTCCGGCTCTCCGCAGTGATGGTCGAAGAAGCCTCACGCATGGGCTTCGGCGCCCTGGCCTCCAACCTGTCCGTGCACTCCGACATCGTCGCCCCCTACATCCTCCATCTGGGCACCGAGGAGCAAAAACAGAGCTGGCTGCCGAAAATGGTCACCGGCGAAGCGGTAGGCTCCATCGGCATGACCGAACCCGGCGCCGGCTCCGACCTGCAGGCCATGAAAACCCGCGCCGAAAAAGACGGCGACGGCTACGTCATCAACGGCCAGAAAACCTTTATCACCAACGGCCAGCACTGCGACGTGATCGTGCTCGCCACCAAAACCGACCCCAACGCCGGCGCCAAGGGCATCACCCTGTTCACCGTGGACGCCTCCCTGCCCGGCTTCTCCCGGGGCCGCAACCTGGAAAAAATGGGCCACCACGCCGCCGACACCTCCGAGCTGTTCTTCGAAGGCCTCCAGGTCGGCGCCGACCAGATCCTCGGCGGCGAAGGCAAAGGCTTCTTCAACCTGATGAATGAACTGCCCCGAGAACGCCTGATCCTCGCCCTCGGCGCCGTCGCCGCCTGCGAAGGCATGATCGACCGCACCGTGGCCTACACCCAGGAACGCCAGGCCTTCGGCCAGTCCATCAGCAAATTCCAGAACACCCGCTTCGTGCTGGCGGACCTGCACGCCCAGGTGCAAGTCAACAAAGCCTTCTGCGCCCAATGCACCGACCAATACGACCGCGGCGAACTCAGCACCACCAACGCTTCCATCGCCAAACTCACCACCACCGAACTGCAAGGCAAGGTCGCCGACCAATGCCTGCAACTGTTCGGCGGCTACGGCTACATGAAGGAATACCCCATCTCCCGCGACTTCGTGGACGCCCGCATCCAGCGCATCTACGGCGGCACCAGCGAAATCATGAAAGAAATCATCGCCCGGGATATTCTCGGCCGCTGACCCCGGCCAAGCCGCCGGCGCCACCATGGAGCCCTGTGCCACCGCGCACAGGGCTACGGCGCCGTACCCGGCCAAATGAAGCCATACCCCAAATGGGGCATGCGCGGCGAGGACCCAACCCGGATCATCCTGTGCATCTCATTCATTAACTTTGGGGACGCACCATGATCCACTCCACCTCACTCCAACGGGGCCTCGCCCTGCTCCTCCTCGCCGCCCCGGTGGCCGCCCTCGCCGCCGGCCCCGGCTCCGGCTCTCAAAGCCAAAGCAACTTCCGCGTCGGCAGCTGCCAGGTCAGCAGCATGCAGGTCATCTACAAACTGGACAGCCTGATGGGCGAACCCACCGTCAGCGGCTCCTACAAATGGACCGGCGACGGCAGCTGCACCCTGCCGTCCTCCACCACCATCTGGCTCAAAGTCGAAGACGGCAGCGGCGGCCGTGGCTACGTAAGACTCAAGCCGGCGGTCCCCCAAGCCAACGGCGCCTACGGCTACAACACCACCGGCTCCCCCGACTGGGACGAAGCCCTCTGCGGCTTCTCCGGCAACCGCCGCACCAGCTGCCTGCCCCCCAACGGCGCCAAAAACCTCTGGAAAAGCGGCCGCGTCACCGATTTCAGCGTGACCTGGTAAATACCTGCCCCAAGCGGGCAGACCTTCGGCCACCGCGCATAAGCGCGTGCGTTGCCGGCACAAGAACGCGGCTTCGGCCGCGTTTTTTTGTGCTTTTGCGACAGGGCATTATTCGGGTTTGTCTGGTTTGGGTATTTCTGCTTTTATTTGAATTTATTGCCTGCTGCGTTACGGGATATGACGCTCGCACGTTTATTGGATATTCGAGTCGGCGTGATAATGCCTGTTAGATTTTCGGAGCGTCGAGCAGAAAATTGATTAAAGGAATGATTTTATGTTCGGAAGTTTTAGAAAGCCATCAGCTTCAATCAGTAAAGTAGTATTCTCTGGCGGCAATACGTTTTCCCTTAAGGAAAATGAAAAAATTATTATCGTCGGCCCCAATAATAGCGGAAAATCTCAGTCACTTCGTGAGATACTTTCTATATGTGAAAATGGAGTTAAGCCGAACAATCTTGTTGTTACTGATTTAACCGTCTATAAATCAGGTGATGTCGAGGACTTGCGTCAATTTTTGGCAGATAATGCTGATCTAGTAGGCGAAATTTATCGATTTGAAGATTGGCAGATAAGAGAAAGCTTCCTCAATTTTTGGGCGCAGCCTTTTTTGACTAGAGGCATAGCTGGCGGATTCATAAGGAAAATTGCAGCTGATGATCGGTTAAGAGTCTGCGATCAACAAAATAGCATCGCTCCTGGAGATCAAAAATCCAAGCCGCAGCATATCCTTTATGACGATGAAGTTATTATGGGAGAGATAAGCGAACTTTTTAGTCGTGCATTTGGGCAGGAACTCATGTTCGATTTTCGTGGGGGTAGCAAGCTACCAATCCATGTAGGAGAAAAGCCTGATTTAAAAAACGTACATGATCGAGTCAGTAATGATTATGTAAATGCCGTGCGAGAGAACCCGTTACTTGATAGGCAAGGTGACGGAATGAAAAGTTACGCAGGCATACTTTTTGAAGCGATTGTAGCAAATCGGAATATAACGCTGATCGATGAGCCAGAAGCTTTTCTGCATCCACCTCAAATGCGTCGCCTAGGAGAGACGTTATCTTCAGAAGTTAAGGGGCAGTTACTAGTGGCGACGCATAGCAGTGATATTATGAGAGGTTTTTTGGAAGGTACGCAAGGTAATGTTCGTATTCTTCGAATACGTCGTGAGGGAAGTAGAAACTTAGTTTCCGAAGCATCTCCCGATGTGATTAAGGAGCTCTGGGAAAAGCCTGAGCTTCGTTATTCCAATGCTCTTGAAGGTATTTTTCACGAGCAAACGGTTATTTGTGAAGATGACAGTGACTGTCGTCTAATAAACTGTGTGGCAGATCATTTGTCCTCTCTCTCTGGTGAGACATGGAAGGACACTTCTTACGTTCCCACTGGCGGGAAGCATGGGGTTCCTAAAGTAGCAACAGTGTTGCGAAAAATTGGTGTTCCAATAAAAGCTATTTTTGATATAGATTTTCTATCAGAACGGACATTAGTAGAATCCACTGTCGTAGCATTTGGAGGTTCATGGGAAACCATCGGGCCACTTTGGCGCCGTGTTGATACAGCTGTTAGAGAAGGAATAAAGCCAAAAAAAGCAGAAGAAATCAAAAGAGAAATTGTTTCACTTTTAGAAAAAGCAGAGCCAGGAAAAATTCCGAAAGGTGATGTGATAGAAGCGATGAAGCAAGGAAAATCTTGGGTTGAAGTAAAAAAATATGGTTCGCGTGGTTTGCCGAGAGGAGAGGCGCAGAAAGACTATGGCGCTCTTAAGGAAGAACTGGAAAATATAGGTATATATCTTGTGCCGGTTGGTGAGATAGAGAATTTTTGCCCGGAAATCGGCAGCCATGGCCCTAAATATGTCACCAAACTTTTATCATCAGTGCCGCTAAATGATGATCGTTTGCAGGAGCTTAGAACATTTGTTGAGAAAGTGCATAAAGGGCGCCATGCTGTTTTGCGAGAATTGTAGACATTGGAGATAGAGTCGACGAGTACCTTGGCCGATCAAAAATACAGGTTGTAGACGATGAGTAAAGAACGAAATACTGTCTTGGCCTATTTAAAGGAGGCTAAACCAAGGAGTGGTGCGCACAAGGTATTAAGTCAAGATGAGTATCTGGGTAGAAAGGTTGCTCAAGTCGAGATTAACGACAACGGTACCACGCTGAAGCTATGGGTGGTTGTTACCAAGCAGCACAAAGGTTATGCGGACTCAGAAAGCCAGCTTATTCAGCAGTTGGAAAATGCCAGCAATAAAGAACGGGAACCCATAGACTGGGTAAGCTAGGTATTCAATATTTCAGGATTGATTGCACTGATTCTTGTGGGTGTATCGGTTATTTAAACATAACAAATCCTGATGGCAATATACCGGGGCATCTTAAGGCATCTGTGCTAACTATTGTCGGATTTTATTTCGGTGGCTTGGTTCGAGGAAAAGGGCAGAAAGACCATGATTAACAAATGTAGGCTGTTGGACAAATTACTCGCTGCGCTCGCAATTCGCCGCAGCTACAGGCGTTAGCGTACAACAATGACTCCTAGTGAATTTATTGAAAAAGCTGGCAACCCGAAAGCCTGGCACGCTAAAGCCACTGCACTTCGGCGATCCGCTGATGCCGTGTGGGAAGTGTTCTCTCACCGCCTCATGAACTCAATCGACAGCGATACCAGGTCAATTGACGACGAAAAACTCGATGAAGCAAAAGATGTACTTCGGAATTGCCAATTTCTGTATTCTCTCGCCGCAGAATGCGCCCTTAAAGGGTTAGTCATAAAACAGAACCCGACCGAAGTAACGTTCGATGCTATCGTTGACGGAACGGGGTCGCTGGTTGACGCGAAAATTAAAAGGATTGGGAAGAACCGAATAGATACGCACAATTTAGAAAGCCTGGCCGAAATAGCCGGCATGGTCGCAAAGGGAGGAGACGCGGAGATTCGAGAGCTCCTATCCTTCTCGACCTTTTGTATCAATTGGATAGGAAGATATCCGGTGCCTTTGGAGGCGAGCACTGACTTCCTTCCTCGCGATAAACTTCCTGGGGTGGTATTTAATCATTATTATCGAGATTTGATGGATCCTTTTTTAGATGACGTGCTAGGGAAATTGAATCGCTAACAAATCGCTGCAGTTGGCCGGCCAAAGCGCTGCCGCGCTTTAGTCCGCAGCTGAGCTTAGGCGTTGGGCGCCAACCAGGCCACATCCGGCGATGTTTGGTCTTTGGCTGGGGTAATTCAAACAAGGAGGTTTTGGAGATGTTGGAAAACTTTCCCGAGAACTACAGAAATTTTCTCAAAGGCTGTATTGATCATGGCCTTGGGTTGGTCGACGAAGAAGCCGGCGAGTCATTTTCTCCGTTTGTCGATGTTTTAACTCAATCGGCGCAGTCAGCCACGCTTGTATTGGTCGCCGATCAACTGCAGGAAGCGTTCGAGTCGGCGACATGAGCGTTGAAGAAATATCGGGGCGAGGTTGGATATTACGGTCTGATGTGGGGCGCGTATGTCACTTTGGACAACGTTAAGTCCGACTGCATATTTATCGAGCTGGGCCAGCCCGGTGAAGATCAGAAAGCATCGTTGATCGTACAGCGCTAAGAAATTAATAAAGATAAGCAGGTTTCAGCCGTTGGTGAGCCGATAGTGGGCAAGAGCGTTGAGAATCGCCTCTATGCGGAAGACAGAATGTTGCCATTCTCTCGGAGCCAGTGGGAAACGTTGGTTGGCGCTCCATTCATTGTTTTCGTCATGATCGCCGGCGCGGATGGAAATATTGAGGAAAAGGAGAAAGCCGCTTTCATTAAGGTCCTGCAAGAACAGGAAAATATCGAGTCTCAAGGATTGAAGATGGTATTGGCTGCCGGACTTGAGAGCCCGAATGTACAACTGCGCCGGGTAGTTGAGGCGGGTGCGGATTTTGACTTTGTCGAGCAGCTTACCGAAGCTCGGAGCATTATGGCTCAATATACTCAGGATGGCGGGGCTCAATTCTGTCGTGATCTATATTCGATCGCGGAGCGCGTTGCCAAATCTTCCGGGGGGTTCTTGGGTTTCCGAAGCATCGGGGAAAGTGAACGAGCCATCCTGGCAGGGCTAAGAAAGGTTCTGGGTATTGATGGAGCGTGGCGTCCCACAATTTCCAGTTCCGTAGCAGCTTCCTTGATGACTTGTACTCTCAAAATTGTCAGCCCTTGATTCGGTCTCTGGCGCGGGACAGGACTTCCTCTGCATCAATCAGTTCCGCCTCTCCGGAATCAATTTGCTGGATTCGCCGGCAAATTTCGCGGTCCCAAGCTTCGGCAACACCGTCTTCCGCCGGACCATCCAAGCTCGCCACCAGATCTTTGGCTAAAGCCGCGCGCTCCTTATCGGAGAGCGTCAAGGCAGCACTTCTAAGAGCTTCGAGTTCAGGCGCACTCATTCGACACCTCACGGAGATGAACGTGGACAAAGAATGAAGAATGTTTCACCCCATAACAAGGGTCTGCACATTGGCCGCTTTTGCGCCGTGCTGCGGCCGCAAACCGGCATCTATGCCAAGCGTTGAATGTTATAAAGACACAGCAGGCAGGGCCTGATAGCCGACTTCCTTGCTAGCGGGGCTTACAGTTTCGGGCGGCCATGGGGAAGAGCAGCAGGAACACAACGTTGTAGAGGTGCCTTGCTTACAGTGACCCCGCACACCCGCGTGCCCCGATGCCGATGCGTAACTGCTTTATGGTTTACGACAGAGAGAGGCAAAAAATGCCCGAATCAGTGTTTAAAGCAATATTGGTGATCGCTGCTCTTTTCTTCACAGTTTTCTTTGCTGTGACCATTTTGCCGCCGCTTTTTGAGAACCCCGATGTATGGGGTGCGTTCGCCGCTGGGTTTGTGAACCCTTATTCGAGCGGCTATTCGACGGATGTGCTTGTTTGCTGGGTCATTCTTGCTGTCTGGGTGGCTTATGAGGCCAAGGCCTATGAGGTCCGAAAGGGCTGGGTGTGCCTGCTGCTTGGCATTGTTCCGGGGGTGGCGGTTGGGTTTGCGCTGTATCTATTGCTTCGAACCAAGCAACTTCGGGAGTTGAAGCGTGATGCGTGACGGGCCGGTCGGGTAGATCCTGGCTGTCTCAGGTGCAAGGGATCGTTGATCGATGCTTGACTGAGCAACTATTCTAGTCATATGCTTGCGCCCTCAAACATTGAGCAAGTAAATCCTTATGTCGCAACATGAAGAAGCCGCGTCGGCGATCAATCTGATCAGGCTGCATAGCAAAATCCAGAAGCGGATTGGTGCCGCGCTATCCGTGCACGGTATCGGCCTGTCGGACTATCTGGTTCTTAATCAGCTATATGGCGCCACCAATCAGAAGATGCGGCGTAGTGATCTCGCTGAGCAGGTGGGGTTAAGCCCTTCTGGTGTTACACGGCTGCTCAACCCTATGGAGAAGGTGGGGCTTGTAGCGAAGGAGGAGAACCCTCGGGACGCTCGGGTTAGCCTGGTGGCGCTGACGGAAGCTGGGAAGAAAATTTTTGAGGAAGCGCGGAGTTCTTTCGAGCTTGCTTCGGTTTCACTGTTCGAGCCTCTGGGAAACAAGCGCTTTCGTACATTCTCTGAGTTGCTTGAGGTTGTACTTAAGTGACTGCGAAGACCTATCGGCAGGCGCTTATCAGTAAGATTGAGGTGCCGGTCACGCAGGGCCATGTCATGGTGGGCTCGGTTCGCACGAGCTATTTGTCCTCGGGATCCGGTGCGCCGGTGATATGCCTGCATGGCGCTGGCGCGGGGGCGGTAACCTGGTATCCGACCGTTGGTGCCCTGTCACAGCAATTTCAGGTGATTGTTCCTGATATTGTCGGTTTCGGCGAATCGGATAAGCCGGATGCTCCCTATGATCGGGCCTTCTTTGCGGGTTGGTTGAAGGGCTTCCTTGCTGAATTAGGTGTATCCCGGGCTCATCTTGTCGGCTTGTCTCAGGGCGGGGCGATTGCTCTTCAGTTCGTGCTGGATAATCCGGAAATGGTCGATCGGCTGGTGCTGGTGGATGCCGGCGGGCTGGGTGCCAAGACTTCGTTGAGTTCGTTGTTGGGTATGCTTTGGTTGAACAGCTTTCCTTCTGGTCTTGCGAACCGGTTTTATTCCCGATTCATATTGTTCAACCCGGCCAATAGAGACCCTGATCATGCGCGCTATTCCGTCGTGGTGCTGAAGGGGAATGGTGGGAAGAAGGCTTTTCGGCAGGGAAAGGGCGCCGCGGTTTCCAAGATACCCGAGAGCGCACTTCGTCGGATAACCCATGATGCTCTGATCATTTGGGGGGAAGACGACAAGCTTTTCCCGGTGGGCCATGGGGAGGCGGCATCAAAGCTCCTGCCAAACGCCAGATTTTTTCAGATCCCGAAGGCCGGGCACTTGCCTCTTATGGATCAACCGGACATCTTTAACGGTGCTGTTGTGGGGTTCTTAACGGAAGGTAAATAGTCCAAGAAGCAATCTCCCAAAAGCCACGTATCGCACCAGGCCGCTACGTCTGAATTCCAATGGTCGGCGATGGCAGAGAGATAGGCAGGGGTATGGGAAACACGGCAACAGCAGTGCTGATGGGGTTCGCGTGTGTGGCGTTCTTTCCAGCTCTCGCGTTCGTAAGTGGATACCTTGAGGGCCGGAACCGGTCGTCGCATAAACTGATAGAGAAGCCAGGAATGAAGTTTTACGCGGCCGACAAGCAAGTCCGGTGTCTTCACTGTGGGGGCGAGTCATTTTCAAGTCGCCAGGTTTAACTCAACACCTGGTTTGCGACGTTCTTGAATCTCGATTGGCTGAATCGAAGGGCCACGGCTCTGGAATGCACGGCCTGCGGGCAGATCCAATGGTTCAAATAAAAACCGACGACCGCGAGCGAGAATGATTGAGCTGCGGTGCCTAATGTCGGCTTAAGCAGCTCGGGGCTTGCCAGAAGAAATGACTCTCCCGACCTCTTTTGACGAAATGCCGAGGGCGAGTAGTGATCTCATAAGCAAATCCATGGAAACGCTCGGGTCGCCGGCTTCCATCTTGGCCACTCGAGACTGGCTGGACTTGATCAGCTTTGCCAGTTCTACCTGGCTCAGATTTTTCTTGCGTCGACTCTCTTTGAGCGACTGACTGAGCGCCAGTTTCATCTCAATGTAGGCGGACTCTTCAGGGGCAAGCTCCAGAAACTCATCCGCATTGCCGATACTCCAGCCGCTTTCCTCAAGCTTTTTACGCTTATTCGCATGCATCGTCATACATCCTGAATCTGGTCTTACAGGTATCGATTACCGTCTTCGGAGTTTTGCCGGTTTTTTTCTTAACAATCTCCGCTATGACAATGGCATCCTTGTCGACTCGGTAAAATATACGCCAGATCTTGTCGTCGTCCGTGATGCGAAGTTCGTGGCAATGAGCGCCGATGGAGGGCATGGGTCTGGAGTGCGGCATCGTAAGTGCTATGCCACGCTGCAGTTCTCGCAGCAGGTAGCCCGCCTCTAATCTGGCGGAGGCCGAGAAAGGCGGCATCCTTACGTATCCATGTAGCCAGATTAGCGGCTTGTCCTTAGGGCTCATGCTCCGCATGATATGTCAGAATTGACATGATGTCAAACAGTTGGCCGATGCCCTAAGCCGCGTTCCGCTTCGCCACCGCCCGCAGCACGATCCGGCACTGATTCTCCCCGTATTCGCGAATATCCGCGGCGGCCTGTTCCGGGTTGCGGGCGAGCACGTTCTCCAGCAGCCGCTGGAAGATCTTCAGGGACATGTCGAATTCCGTGGTTTCTTCCTGCAGGGCGATGTAGGAGAAGCGCTTGAGCAGGGGCACCAGGTCCTCGATGTCGGCGGCCAGGTAGCGGTTGTCGGCGAATCGGTGGGTGGCCATTTCCACGAAGCGGAAGGCCACCTGGTGGGCGGCGGGCAGGTCGTTGGCCTGAAAGTGCCGTTCCAGCTCGGGCAGCATTTGCGCCAAGTCCTCGATCTGGCCGGGTTGCCAGTCCCGGGCGGCGCGGGCGGCCATGTGAGAGAGCAGCAGGAACAGGAAGTCGTACAGGTCACGGACCTCGCTTTCCGTGACGTCGCAAACGCGGGCGCCGCGCCGTGGTTGCAGCTCAATGAGGTGTCGCTTTTCCAAGAGACGGAAGGCCTCCCGGAGTGAGTTAGTGCTCACATCCAGGCTTTTTGCCAGTTCCGCTTCGGGCAGTTTGGTGCCCGGGGCCAGTTCCCCCCGCACGATGCGCTCGCCGAGGTGGTCGGCGATCTGTTCGCTGAGACTGACGGCTTTCAGGGACATCTTTTCCTCCTGTGGATGGCGTCATTATCCGCGCAGGGGTTATCTATGTCACGAATTGAGTTGTTTGACAATTCAAGAAAGGGTGCTAATGTTGCCATCGAGGACTGACAACGTCACGGGAGACCGATCATGTTTGCCAACATGCATTCCGATACCATGCTGAAAATAAAAAAATGGGGGTATCTGGCCTTTTGGGCTCTGGTGCTGCCGCTGTTGCCGCTGAGCGCCTTTATCGGGCGCGAGGCCGGGACCCAGGACTACTGGGCCTGGTTCATCTATTTCGTGGTGTTCGGCATTATTCCGGTGCTCGATTACCTGATCGGCAAGGACCCGTCCAACCCGGACGAGGAGGTCCAGGTGCCGTCGCTCAGCCAGGAGCGCCTGTACACCTACTCCCTGTTCCTGATGGGGTTCCTGTGGTTGGCGGTGCTGTTCTTCGCCGGCTGGGTGTTCGTGAACAACAACTATTCCTGGTTCGGCCAGCTCGGCTGGATCATTTCCATCGGCACCGTGGGTGGCATCATCGCCATCAACCTGGGCCATGAGTTCGTGCACAAGGACCCCAAGCTGGAAAACTGGATGGGCGGGCTGCTGCTGTCGTCGGTGACCTATGCCGGCTTCAAGGTGGAGCATGTGCGCGGTCACCATGTGCACGTGTCCACGCCGGAGGACGCCTCCTCTTCCCAGTACAACCAGGGGCTCTATGAGTTCCTGCCCCGTGCCTTCAAGCACAATTTCCTGAACGCCTGGAAGCTGGAAAAGCAGTATCTGGAGCGCAAGGGCAAGAAGAACCTGAGCGTCCACAACGAGCTGATCTGGTGGTACAGCATTTCCGCGTTGTTCGCGGTGGCCTTTGGGGTGGCGTTCGGCTGGATGGGTGTGCTGTTCTTCGTGGCGCAGAGTTTCGTGGCCGCTTTTACCCTGGAAGTGATCAACTACGTCGAGCACTACGGCCTGCACCGCCGGGTGAAGGACAATGGCCGCTATGAGCGGGTTACCCCGGCGCACAGCTGGAACTCCAACTACCTGCTTACCAACCTGGCCCTGTTCCAGCTGCAACGGCACAGCGACCACCACGCCTACGCCAAGCGCCGCTACCAGGTTTTGCGCCACTACGAGGAAAGCCCTCAGCTGCCGGGTGGGTACGCGGCCATGTATGTGCTGGCGCTGGTGCCGCCGCTGTGGAAGAAGGTGATGAACCCTCGCGTGGAAGCCTATTACGAAGGCGAGATGGATCAGCTGTTCCGGGGCAGTCGCCGGGTCAACAACATCGCCTGATTCTGAATGTCCTGCCTTGCTTGCCCCGGCGCCCGAAAGGGCCCCGGGGTTTTTTATGGTTCATCGCTCCCCGGCTCCGGCAACGGGGTAGGAGCGACTTCAGTCGCGATCAACCACGGTGCCAACGGCATCGCGACTGAAGTCGCTCCTACGGGAAACGGGGGCGGGGGCGATAAGGGCGGCGCTTATTGTTTCCAGAACAGGGGCGTGAACAGCACCAGGAAGGTAAAGATCTCCAGCCGGCCGAGCAGCATCAGCAGGGTCATCATCCATTTCGCCGCCGGGGTGATGTTGGCGAAGCCGGCGCCCACCTGGCCGATGCCCACGCCCAGGTTGTTGATTGAGGCGGCCACGGCGCTGACGGCGGTGGTCAGGTCCATGCCGGTGACCGTGAACAGCAGGGTGAAAATCACCGAGATGGTGATGTACACGCCGACGAAACCCCACACCGCCTGCAGCACCCGGTCGTTGACCACATGCTTGCCGAAGCGCAGCGCGAACACGCCGTTGGGATAGATCAGCCGGCGCAGTTCGCGGACGCTGTGGCGGGCCACCAGGGCGGCGCGCACCGCCTTCATGCCGCCGCCGGTGGAGCCGGCGCAGCCACCGATAAAGCTGATCAGCACCAGCAGGTAGGGAATGTAGCCCGGCCAGGCGGCGGCGTTGGTGCTGGTCAGGCCGGTGCCGGTGCCGAACGAGGCCACCTGGAAGGCGGCATGGCGGAATGCCTGGTCCACCGGATCGTGGACGTGGAACACCATCAGGCCGAACCCGACCAGCAGGATATAGAGCAGCATCAGCCCCATGAAGAAGCGGAATTCCGGGTCGCGCACGAAGGTGAGCAGGGAACGGCTGCGCCAGGCGGCGAAATGCAGGGCGAAGTTGATGCCGCCGATCAGGATAAACACGGTGGCCACCCAGTCGATGGCGGCGTTGTCCCAGTAGGCCATGGAGGCATCGTGGGTGGAAAAGCCGCCGGTGGAAACGGTGCTGAAGCTGTGGCAGATGGCGTCGAACAGGGTCATGCCGGCGGCCCAGTAGGCCAGGGCGCAGACCACGGTGATGGCCAGATACACGTACCACAGAGCCTTGGCGGTTTCAGCGATGCGCGGGGTCAGCTTGGCCTCCTTCATGGGGCCGGGGATTTCCGCCTTGTACAGCTGCATGCCACCGATGCCCAGCATGGGCAGAATCGCCACCGCCAGCACGATCACGCCCATGCCGCCAAGCCACTGCAACTGCTGCCGGTAGAACAGCACCGACGGCGGCAAATTGTCGATGCCGGAGAGAATGGTGGCGCCGGTGGTGGTCAGGCCGGACACGGACTCGAACACGGCGTCGGTAAAGCCCACCGGCACCGCGTCGGAAATCAGCAGGGGCAGCGCCCCGATCAACCCCAGCACCGACCAGAACAGGGTCACCACCAGAAAGCCGTCGCGGGTTTGCAGTTCCGCGCGGTGGCGGAAGAACGGCAACCACAGCACCAGCCCCAGCAGCAGGGTGATGGAAAACGAAGTGAGGAACGGGCCTTCGGTGCCGTCGCCATAGAAAAACGCCACCGCCACCGGCGGCATCATGGTGAAGCTGAACACCACCAGCAGTAGACCGAGCACCTTGGAGATCAGCGCGAAATGCATCGGCCGGCCCTAGAAGAAGGTGAACCCGACCTGGAACAACTTCTCCACGTCGCGGGTCCGCCGTTTGTCGATCAGGAACAGGATCACGTGGTCGTCCGGCTCGATCACCAGATCGTCGTGGGCGATCAGCACTTTTTCGCCGCGCACAATGGCGCCGATGGTGGTGCCCTCCGGCAGATCGATGTCCTCGATGGCGCGGCCCACCACCTTGGACGATTTGGCGTCGCCGTGGGCAATCGCCTCGATGGCCTCCGCCGCGCCCCGGCGCAGGGAGTAGACGTTGACCACGTCGCCCCGGCGCACATGGGTGAGCAGGCTGCCGATGGTGGACTGCTGCGGCGAGATGGCGATGTCGATGTCGTGGCCCTGCACAAGGTCCACGTAGGCCGGGTTGGCGATCAGGGTCATCACCTTGCGCGCGCCCAGCCGTTTGGCCAGCAGCGAGGCCATGATGTTGGCCTCGTCGTCGTTGGTCAGCGCGCAGAACACGTCGGTGTTTTCGATGTTGGCCTTGAGCAGTTCGTCCCGGTCGGTGCCCAGGCCCTGCAGCACCACGGTGTGGTCGAGTTTTTCGCCGAGCCATTCGGCCCGTTGCGGTGAACGCTCGATCAGCTTCACGTTGTAGCGGTGCTGAATGCTCTTGGCAAGGCGGTAGCCGATGTTGCCGCCGCCGGCGATCAGCACCCGCTTGTAG